>Ga0209540_10002765_pt1 | contig 12326 bp, 9 predicted proteins | sample BarGraIncu01121A_FD_184501 | JGI IMG/M metagenome (GOLD analysis project Ga0209540, IMG submission 184501) | Arctic peat soil microbial communities from Barrow, Alaska - Barrow Graham LP Incubations 011-21A (SPAdes) (version 2) | ecosystem: Environmental > Terrestrial > Soil > Wetlands > Peat... | reverse complement strand
AGCGCCTGGCAAGGTGAAGTTCGATTGGGGAGATGTCGGCTTTCGGCTCGCGCTCCCGGCCGGCGCGATCCTGATCGCGCTGCTGATCGGGGCCGTCATGCTGCTGTTACTGCACGTCAACCCCCTCACGGCCTACGCCGCGATGGTCAGCGGCGTGTTCGGCAGCGTCTCCGGCTTCACACAGTCGTTCGTCAAGGCCACGCCGTTGCTGCTGGTCGGCCTCGGCATCTGCATCGCCTTCCGCGCGAGCGTGATCAACATCGGCGGGGAGGGGCAGATCATCCTGGGCGCGCTGGGCGCCACCTGGTTTTCGCTTCAGTTCCCCACCTGGCCGGGCTGGCTGCTCATCCCCGCCACCATGCTGGTCGGTTTCGCCGCCGGGGCTGTCTGGGGCTTCATCCCCGGCTACCTCAAGAGCCGCATGGCCGTCAACGAGATCCTCAGCACGGTCATGATGAACGCGATTGCGCTGCAACTCATGAATGGGCTGCTGCGCGGCCCGTTGATGGACCCGGCCGGCGTGAAGGCCGGCACGTTTCTGCCCCAGTCCCAGCGGCTGCCCGAGAATGTCTGGCTGCCGCGTCTTGTGCCGCAGACCCTGCTGCACGCCGGGTTGATCGTGGCCGTGATCCTGGCAGTGGTCGTTTACATCTTTCTGTGGCGCACCACCATCGGCTATCGCATCCGCGCCGTCGGCCTCAATCCGGACGCGGCGCGCTACGCGGGCATCCCGGTCCCCTTCTACCAGGCGCTCGCGCTGACCCTGGCGGGCGGCTTCGCCGGGCTGGCCGGCGTAGTGGAAGTGATCGGCGTGCAACACCGCTTGCTGGAGGGTATCACCAGCGGATACGGCTTTTCCGGCATCGTCGCCGCCCTGTTCGGCGGCTTGCACCCGCTGGGCCTGATCCCGGCGTCCTGGCTGTTCGGCAGCCTGTTGGTCGGCGGCGACACAATGCAACGTGCCGTGCAGGTGCCCTCGGCGTTGGTCGGCACTCTGCTCGGCCTGGTCGTGCTGTTCGTCGTCGGCTCGAATTTCCTGTCCCGCCGCTGGACGACCCGGCGCCAGCTGCTGGCCCAGAAGACGGCGCCGCAGCCTGCGCCGCAGCCTGTGACGCAGGGGAAGGGCTAACCCTATGAAAGAACTCGGAACGCTGGCGATCATCATCGGCATTCTCACCTCGGCCGTCAGGTTGGCCACCCCCTATCTCTACGCCGCGATCGGTGAGGCCTTCGGCCAGACCTCCGGCGTGGTGAACCTGGGGGTCGACGGTATCATGTTGGTCTCCGGTTACGCGGCTTTCTTCGTGGCCTTGAACACCGGCAATCTGTGGCTGGCCCTGCTGATGGCGATCGTCGTCGGCCTCGCGATGGGTGGGCTGATGTCGTTCATCAGCGTGACGTTGAAGGCCGAGCAGGGTATCAGCGGCATCGGCCTGTACATGTTCGGGCTGGGGCTGTCGAGCCTGCTGTTCAAGGTCACCATCGGCACCGTCAAGACGATCCAGGGCTTCCCGGGCCTGAAGATCCCGCTCTTGGGCGACATCCCCGGCTTGGGGCCGATCTTTTTCCAACAGAGCCTGCTGGTCTACGGCGCCTTCCTGCTGGTTCCGCTGGCCTGGTTCGTGCTGGACAAGACCACGCTGGGCCTCAAGATCAAGGCGGTGGGTCAGAACCCGGCGGCTGCCGACTCGTTGGGTGTCAGCGTCAACGGCATCCGCTACCTGAGCGTTTGCCTGGGCGGCGCCCTGGCCGGCCTGGCCGGGGCTTCGTTGTCGATCTCGCTGTTGAACCTTTTCCAGGAGAACATGACCGCCGGGATGGGCTTCATCGCCGTCGCCCTGGTCTACTTCGGCGGCTGGAAACCCGTGGGGATCATGCTCGGCGCGCTGCTGTTCAGCACGGTCAACGCCTTCCAGTTGTGGATGCAGGTGCTGGGCGTGCCGATCCCGTCCGACGTCGCCGTCATGCTGCCCTACCTGTTGACGATCGCGGCCCTCGCGTTTACCATGAACCGGGCGCGCCAGCCGTCCGCGTTGAACCTGCCTTTCGAGCGCGGCACAAACTAACCCCATCTGGGAAGTGGCGCCCGGCTCGATCTTGTGCGATAGTATTGGTTGGAAATTGCCACGCTCAGGGCGTGACAACACACATAAGGAGGAAGCTCACATGAAGGGCCATCGTATGTTGATCGCCGTCTTGCTGGTCGCGGTGCTGGTCACCTCGGCCTGCGCTGCCCCGGCCCCCGCTACGCCGGCCAAACCGCTCCGTGTCGCCGTAATCATGCCCAGCGCCATGACCGATATGGCTTTCAGCCAGTCCATGTACCAGGCGCTTCTGACTGTCCAGAAGGACCTGGGCGGGCCGTCGGCCATGGAAATCAAGTATACCGAAAACCTGTTCAACGTGCCGGATGTGCCACCCGCGCTGCGTGACTACGCCAGCCAGGGCTTTGACATCGTGATTGCCCACGGCTCGCAGTACGGCTCCTCAGTGCAGGACGTCGCCAAGGACTTCCCCAAGACCACCTTTGCCTGGGGCACCGACGTCAATACCTTCGGCATGCCCAATATCTATGCCTACACTGCCGCGGCTGAAGAGGGCGGCTACGTGAACGGCGTGCTGGCAGCCAAGCTGACCAAGACCAAGCAGATCGGTGTGACCGGCCCGGTCGAGGTTGGCGATGCCAAGACTTACATCGATGGCTTCACCCAGGGTGTGGCCTCCGTCGATCCGTCGATCAAGGTCAACAAGACCTGGACCGGCTCCTTCTCCGACGTGGCCCTGATGACCGAGGCCGCCAAGACGCACATCGCGGCCGGCGCTGACGCCCTGACCGGTTCTTCGCAGTCGGTGGTCGGCTCTATCGGCGCGGCCAAGGATAAGGGCAGCATCCTCTGGTTCGGCACGCAGTCCGATCAGGCTACGCTGGCGCCCAACCTGGTCGTGGCCAGCCAGGTCTACGACTGGACCAGCATCCTGAAGGACATGATCAACAATCGCAAGGCCGGCAAGCTGGGCGGCGATATCTTCACCCTCCACCTGAAGAACGGCGGCCTGAAGATCGTTTACAACTCCGGTTACGCCCTCCCCGCCGACGCGAAAGCGGCCGGCGACAAGGCCATCGCCGGGATCACGGACGGCAGCATCAAGGTGCAGCCCTAAGTTCGGCCCTGGGCGCAATTCTGATTGAGCCTTGCTCGTTTTATGCGGGTGGCCCAGCCGCCCGCATAAAACGAGCAGAGAAGGTTAGCCTATGCCTAAGGAAACCCTGTTTCCTCCACCGCCCGGATCGTCGCCCGGGTCGTCGCCCGGGTCGTCGCCCGGATCGTCCGGCCCTCAGCAACAGCGCATCCAGCGCGTCGAAATGCGCGGCATCGTCAAGCGCTTTCCCGGCGTGCTTGCCAACGATCATGTCGATTTCGACGTGACGGCCGGCGAGGTGCACGCCCTACTCGGCGAGAACGGGGCGGGCAAGAGCACCCTCATGCGCCAGCTCTACGGCATGTACCAGCCTGACGAGGGGCAAATCCTGATCGACGGGCAGCAGCAGGTCTTTCATTCACCCGCCGACGCGATCCGCGCCGGGATCGGGATGATCCACCAGCATTTCATGCTCGTGCCGACTCTGACCGTGGCGGAGAACGTGGCGTTGGGGCTGCCCTCGTCGCGCGGGCCGCTGCTCGACCTGGACCGGGTCTCGCAGCGCGTGCGCGATCTGTCCCACGGCTACGGGCTCAAGGTCGATCCGACCTGCCCGGTGTGGCAGTTATCGGTGGGCGAGCAACAGCGTGTCGAGATCGTCAAAGCGCTCTATCGCGGCGCCAGCGTCATCATCCTGGACGAACCCACCGCGGTTCTCACGCCCCAGGAAGTGAACGACCTGTTTGCCACGCTGAAGCGTATGGTGAGTGAGGGCCACGCGCTGGTCTTCATTTCGCACAAGCTGCACGAGGTGATGGCCATCAGTGACCGCGTGACAGCGCTGCGCGACGGCAAACTGGCCGGCACACGCCAGGCAAAGGGCGCGACGCGCGCCGAGCTGGCGCATATGATGGTCGGGCGCGAGGTCAGGCCACTGGCGCCACAGCCCATGGCCGCCGGCCCGCTGCGTTTGCAGATCCAGGGGCTGTGCGCGATGGGCGATCGCGGCGCCGAAGTGCTGCGCGGCGTCGAGCTGGAAATCCATGCCGGCGAGATCGTCGGGCTGGCCGGCGTCTCGGGCAACGGGCAGCGCGAGCTGGCCGAGTGCCTGGCCGGCCTGCGCAAGGCCACAGCCGGCACGCTCGTCATCGAGGGCCAGGACATGACGCACGCGCCCTTGCCCGCGCGCATGGAGGCCGGGCAGGCTTACATTCCCGAAGAGCGCATGCGCGACGGCGTGGTGCGGGATTTCTCGGTCGAGGAAAATCTGTTCCTGCACGAGCACGCCTCGCCCGCTTACAGCGACTGGATCTTTTTGAATTTCGGCAAAATGGCCGCCCACGCCCGGCGCCTGGTGGCCGACTTCGCCGTGAAGACGCCGCGTCTGGACACCCCACTGAAGAACCTGTCTGGCGGCAACATACAGAAGCTGATCCTGGCCCGCGAGCTCTCGCGCAAGCCGAAGATCCTCATTGCCGCCCAGCCCACGCGCGGCGTTGACATCGGCGCGACCCAGTACATTCATGAACGGCTCCTGGAGCAGCGCGCCCACGGCACCGCGATCCTGCTCATCTCCGAGGACCTGGACGAGATCCGCACCCTCTCTGATCGCATCGCGGTCATGTACGAGGGGCGGATCATCGGCATCGTCGAGCGCGATCAGGCCACTGTCGAACAGATCGGCCTGATGATGGCCGGTGTGTCGATGCAAGAAGCCCTCCAGCGCGCGGCGTGACCGGGCGCGCCTGCCCGTAGACCCGCCGCCCACTCCTGAACCGGCCGGCCCGCCGGGCGCGATCATCTTTGCGCCGCGCCCGCCCAAACCCTTTCCGCTCCCGCCGCCTCTCCCGTTCTCTCTCGCGTCCGGCTCTTTCCCGCAGCGAGAGCATGCTCACTGCGCCGCGGCGCAGGCCGTTATATCCTCCCCATTGGAACCCCACGAGCATCTCAAGCGTCTGCCCGATACGCAAGGTTGAGAGGACTCTGGAGGGAAGAGATGGAGCGAAACTTCCTGATGGTCGCCGCTCGCTGCGCGGCAGCGCTGGCCCTGTTGTTCCTGGCCGGCTGCGCACCGACCATCGCCGGTGGGCCGGCGGCTGCCCCGGATACCGCGACTGTGCAGCCTGTCGGCGCCCCCGTCCCAGCGCCGACCCTGGCGCCTACCGAAGTTATCAGCAGCACCGTTATGCCCACAGCGGGGCAGACTTCACAGCCGGGAGTGATCGTCGGCACGTCCGTACCCAGCACCATCACGCTCGGCAGCACCGTCCCGCCGACGGCGTCGGAAGCCTCCGGCGCACCGGTGGGCGCACCGGTGGGCGGATCCACCGCCGAAACGCCGACCGTTACCCAGGCCGACCAGGGCAAGACGATCACGCTCCACGTGGGCCAACGCTTCTTGCTCAGCCTGGGCGAAGGCTACGACTGGAATGTCATCATCGACAAGCAGGACGTGGTCAGCCGGGTGATCGGCATCCTGACCGTGCGCGGCTCGCAGGGCCTGTTCGAGGCCCACCAGCCCGGCACGGCCGCGCTGACGGCGACGGGAGACCCGCTCTGCCGCCAGTCTCAGCCGCCCTGCGGCCAGCCCTCGATCCTGTTCAACGTCAAGATCGTCGTGCAGTAAAACCAGTTAGCGAGTTTCTCTGACGCCTTGGGACCGAGAGCATCCTGGCGGCCGTCTATGCCGCGCGCGACTGGGCGCGCGCCCACCACCTGGAGATCAAGACGCTCGAGCTGGTCGTGCCGGTCACGGCACACCCGGCCTTCGATAAGGCCGCGCACTACTTTGGCATTCGCTTGGTGCGCATCCCCCAAAAGGCCAGGCGCGAAGCTGCAAGATTCGATCATTCGGAATATCGCGGAAAAAGTGTTGGATTCGAGGCCCGCTGGCGAGAATCGCGACACCCCACCATTGGTAAGGACCAGGTATGACGAAGACAGAAGCCCACATCACTCAGCTCGATCGCCTGCCATTGTCGCCATTTCACCGCCGGCTGTTGATCGTCTCCGGCGTCGGCTGGATGTTCGACGCCATGGATATCTTGATCGTCGGCTCGGTAGTGGCGACGGTCGCCGGCATCTGGAAGCTCAGCCCCCAGGTGTCCGGGCTGATCATCAGCGCCAACTTACTGGGCATGTTCGTCGGCGCCGCCTTGGCGGGTACGCTGGCCGACCGCTTCGGCCGCAAAGGCATCTTTCAAGTTACTTTGCTGGCCTACAGCATCCTGACCGGGCTGTCCGCTTTGGCCTGGAACGCCGCCAGCCTGGCCGGCATTCGCTTCCTGGCCGGCATCGGCATGGGCGGCGAGCTGCCCGTCGCCAGTACGCTGGTCAGTGAGTTCGCGCCGGCCAAACGCCGGGGCTGGCTGCTCGTCATGCTCGAAAGCTTCTGGGCCTACGGCTCAGTGCTCGCCGCGCTCATCGGCTACCTCTTCATCCCGGCCTTCGGCTGGCAGGCTGCCTTCCTGATCGGCGCCATCCCTGCGCTCTACGTTTTCATCTTGAGGCGGGCCATCCCTGAGTCACCGCGTTACCTGCTCAGCCAGGGTCGCGTTGCCGAGGCCGAAGCCGTGCTGCGCCAGATGGCGGTCACGGGTGAGGTACCAGAGGGGCAGGCGCGCAGCGCGGCGGGAACCCAGGCCGGCGGCCGGCCATCCACCCGCGTCGGGATAGCCGACTTGTTTGCTCCCGGCCTGGCCCGCCGTACAATCATGCTTTGGATCCTGTGGTTTGCGATGATATTCTCGTATTACGGCATCTTCACCTGGCTGCCAGGCCTGCTGCGCGGTAAGGGTTTCACGTTGCAGCAGGCATTTCTGCTGAACCTGATCATCTCAGTCTTTCAGATTCCCGGCTACTTCAGCGCGGCTTACCTGATCGAGCGCTGGGGCCGCAAGAGCACGCTGGTGGCTTTCTTGTTGCTCAATGCCGTGGCCGCATTTTTCTTTGCCGAACAGAGCCTGGGGGCCAGGTCGGATGTGGTTCAGACCCTGCTGTGGGGTGGCCTGATGGCCTTCTTCAACCTGGGCGCCTGGGGCATCGTCTATACCTACACCCCAGAGCTCTATCCCACACGCGTACGCGGCACAGGCACGGGTCTGGCCGCGGCGATCGGGCGGCTGAGTGGCGTGCTCGGGCCCTATGCAGTGGGCATGATGCTGACCGCCTTCGCCGGCAGTCAGTTCGCCGTCTTCATCACGTTCACCGTCGTTCTGATTATTGGCGGCTTGACCGTGCTGATCCTTGGCGAGGAAACCAAGGGTCGGACATTGGAGGAGATTTCAGGGGAATAGGACAGCCCAAACCGCAACGATCCTGTAGCCCTATCAGGCTCAAGACAAACGCGACCATGACGGGCAAGGTCAGAATACGATGGCGCAAGCCCATGTCCTGGTAGACGCCGCCCTTCTGCTGGCCTGGGTCGGCCGCGCGCTTGAGGCTCGATCGCGAGTACGGGGACGATTTTTTCGGCTTGTGGGTGGCGGCGCCGGTTTGAAGCCCGACGCGAGGCTATTTGGCTGCCGCCGCGCGTTATATCGTTCCCTCGGGATCGGATTGGGCGGCGTTTACCTGGTTCATCGCCTCCTGAATGGCCGCGCGTGCCTGGAGCACGCTGACATGGTCGACCAGCGCGGCTTCGGTGACAAGCCGCTCGCACGACTTATCGAGCCACGTTTTCTCACTGGCCGAAAGCGAGCGGCTGCGCCCCTGCGCCAGCAGATCGCGCACCGAATGGGCCAGGGCCGTCGGCTCGGTATCCTCGCCCTGCACCCGCAAAGCCGCCGCGCGCTCCCGGTGATTTTCCGGCAGGCTGCGCGCCGGGGAGCGCAAACAAAGCTTCACCACCTCAATGCTGTTCGTCAGAGCGCGTAGACCGACGCTGGCAGCCCGATTGATTGGCACCAACAGCGTCCCGCCCTTCAGTAGCTGGATGTCGTAATAGTCCTGCGCCTCGCCGGAAGCTGCATCCTGCCAGGGATGATCGGGGTCCCGGCGTGCCAGGCTGACGATTGTGCCAAACCCATAGCGCGGGTGGAAGACCGAGTCGCCCGGAGCAAACGTGATTGTCATCATCCTTGCTTATCTCCTGTAACAATTATTATACCACAGGTCCGTGGGATGACTGTAATCTGACCGTCAGCGCCGCGCCATCACTTCCTCGCGCCGCCAGGTGGCCGCGCTCACCAGCACCAGCCCGATCGCCACGACGAAGAGAAGCGCCACCACGCCGGCGAACGCCAGGATGCCCCACGACAGCACCCGCAGCACCGCGGTCAGCAGCCCGAACCAGATCAAGGTGAGGATCAGCGAACCGTATTGGTTGGCTGCCTGCTCGGTGCTGACGCGGGCCGAGATCATCGCCGACAGGCCGGCTCCCAGCAGCGAGGTGGCCGGCAGCAGCGCGACGATCAGTAAGGCCAGCACCGCCGGCAGAAACCCCAACCCGCGCGGGCCGAACAACAGCAGGATCTCGGCCAGGTGAGCGCCGACGCTGATCAGCGCCAGCGACACCGCGGGCAGCACCGCGCTCAGCACCTTCCCGGCGAATATGCTGGCATTGGAGGCCGGCGTGGCCAGCAGCGGGGTCAGGCTGCCGCGCTCTTTTTCGGCCGCAAAGGCCCCGGCCGCGATCCCCACCGACCAGGTACAGGGCAGCAAACCGGCCATCAGCAGATAGACGGCCATCAGGACGCCGGCCTCAACGCCGAGTCCACGTCGCCCGCTCTCGAGCAGCGGACGGAGTGTGAAAGGCGCCAGCACCAGGGGCAGCAACACGTAAAACGCGCCCATCACGTAGGTCGAGCGGTTGCGCAGCGATTCCCGGATGTGACGCCCGGCGATTACCCACGCGATCGTCGCGGGGCGGGCGACCCGGTAGGGATGGCGTGCCGGCGGATTCATCAACCTCTCCTCGTTCATCGCCTATCCTCCTGCTCTGAGTTCATCGCCCTGGCATAGACATCTTCGAGGCTCGGCGCCTCGCACGTCACCGATACGACCTGCGCCCCACCGGCGATCAGGCGCGCCAGCGCCGGCGGATTGGCCGCGCGCGGCTCGCCGGTGGTGTACTCCAGCGCCAGGTACAGCGGGTTTGCGCCGGCGCCGGCAGCAAGGGCGCTGGCTTCTGTGCCATTCCCACTTGCACTCGGCGCAGCCGGCACAGCGGGCGCAGCAGACGCAGCGGGCGAGCGGCCGTTTGTGCCGGCGAAGCGCAGTCCTACCAGGCCCTCCAGGTCGGATAGGGCCTGCAGGGCGGAGGGGCAGGGGCCGGCGAATTCGATGCGCACGCGCGTGCCTGCCAGCGCCCTGGCCCGCAGTTCAGCCGGGGCGCCGCTCGCCACGATCCGCCCCTGGCGCAGTATGACTACCTCGTCGGCGATGCGCTCGGCTTCGTCTAGGTCGTGGGTGCAGAGCACGATCGTGCGTTGCGCATGCTTCAAGCCGAGGATCAGCGTGCGCACCGCGCGCGCCGCGAGCGGATCCAACCCGGAAGTGGGCTCGTCGAGGAATAGCACCGGGGGTTCGTGGATCAGGGCGCGCGCCAATGCAACCTTCTGCTGCATGCCCTTTGAGAAGCCGGCCATACGCTGCGCGCGCTGTTCGCCCAGCTCAAAAAAGCCTATCAGTTCTTCGATGCGCCGGCGCCGTTCGTCAGGCCCCATGCCGTAAATCGTGGCGAACAGGTTCAGGTAATCCGTCACCGGCATCTGCTCGTAGAGCCCCGGCACGTCGGTCATCAGTCCCACCGATGCCCGGACGCCGGCCGGCTCGCGCCGTACATCGTAACCGGCAACGCGTGCTTCGCCCTCGCTCGGCGCCAGCAGCGCGGCCAGCATGCGCACGGTCGTCGTCTTGCCGGCCCCATTGGGTCCGAGCAGAGCCAGGATGGTGCCCGCCCGCACGTTGAGCGTCATATCTGCGACCGCCGTAAAGCGGCCAAATTGCCTCACCAACCCCTCAGCTTCGATCATGCCGCCATTATAACATGGATTTGCCCGGCAAGCGTGACTTATTCGACATTCGAGTATCTTAAGCTTGTCTTTAGCTTGGCTTTACGCAAACATAAGGACGCGGCATGGAGCCCCATGTTATAGTAGTCCCACAAGACACGATAGAAACATCCTCTCTTGTCAGCCCGTTTCGGAATTGGGGGCGACTCCGGACGGGTTGGGGACTCTCCTCCTTGGATGGTTGGGGTGCAGAAGGCCGGTCTCGCAAGGGGCCGGCCTTCTGTTTTTAACGCGCTCCGTTTGCCCGGCGCCGGACCGGTTCCCTGTCAGCATCCGCCGCTGGTGGTTTTGATGATATACTGCTCTCATGCTCACTGAGAGCGTGGGCAAGGCTGTCGTCCTCATCTCGCAGCCGCGTTCCCGACCGTCCATCTCACAAGGAGGGTTTCGTGCCTTACGATGCATCTTCCACCCGTTACGATACCATGCGCTACAACCGCTGCGGGCGCAGCGGGCTGAAGCTACCCGCCATTTCCCTGGGACTCTGGCACAACTTTGGCGGCGTCGACGTCCTGGAAAATAACCGCGCCATCCTGCGCTGCGCCTTTGACCTGGGCATCACCCATTTCGACCTGGCCAACAACTACGGCCCGCCCCCAGGCTCCGCCGAGGAGACTTTCGGCCTGTTGCTCGCGCAGGACTTCCGCCCTTACCGTGACGAGCTTATCATCTCCAGCAAGGCCGGCTACGATATGTGGCCCGGCCCGTACGGCGAGTGGGGCTCGCGCAAGTACCTGGTATCGAGCTGCGACCAGAGCCTCAAGCGCATGGGCCTGTCATACGTCGACATCTTCTACCACCACCGGCCGGACCCGGAAACGCCCATCGAAGAGACCATGCAGGCGCTGGATTACATCGTGCGCAGCGGGCGGGCGCTGTACGCCGGCATTTCCAACTACAAGCCCGACGAGGCGCGTGAGGCCGCGCGCATCCTGCGCCAGCTCGGCACGCCCTGCCTGATCGAACAGCCTTCCTACAGCATGTTCAACCGCTGGGTCGAGGACGGCCTGCTCGACGTGCTTAGCGAAGAGGGCATCGGCTGCATCGTCTTCTCGCCGCTGTTCCAGGGTCTGCTGACCGATCGCTACCTGGGCGGCATCCCTGAGGACTCGCGCGCCGGCCGCCCGACGGGCTTCTTGCGCCCGCAGCACGTCACCGAAGAAAGGCTGGCCAAGGTGCGCAAGCTCAACGAGCTGGCCCAGACGCGCGGCCAGACGATGGCCCAGCTGGCGATTGCCTGGGTGCTGCGCAAGCCGGCGATCACCTCGGCCCTGATCGGCGCCAGTCGCCCGCAGCAAGTGCAGGACATTGCCGGCGCGCTGAACAACCTCGCCTTCAGCCCCGAAGAGCTCGCCAGGATTGAGGCCATTCTGGCCGGGGAGGGGTGAGCCTGCCGCCATCCTCCTGCGCGTTGGGTCCCGTAATGTGCCGCCGATTACTGGCCTGCCGCGCAGTTTGGGCTAGACTCCGCGCCACGACGACATAGATCAGGGGAGAGGGTTGTATATGGAGGATATTGTCTTCAAGGATTGGCGCTTGAGCGCCTCGGTGGACTCGGACGCGTTGAAGCTGGACATCGAGGCGCTGGACGGGACCGATATCACCGAGGTGGGCTACGCCGGGCGTGGCAGCGGCCGAGACGGAGATACCTACACGCTGCGTTTCACGACCCAGCAGATCGAAGAGGCGCACGATCGCGCACCCCGCCGGGCAAGGGGCGCTGCCGCGCAGGGCGAGGCCCCGGATGAGGGCAGCGAGGGCGGTCCGGCCGACGATTCCCACTCCGAGTGGCCTGCCGACGAGGATGAGACGCTCTACGTGCGTGGCTGGGAGGTCACCGCTTTTGCCGACGAAGAGGGCATGCTGAATGTCGAGGTGCAGAAGGGGACGGGCAACGAGATCTACGAGGTCGATCCGGTTGAGAGCGGCGTCCCTCTCTCTTCGCGCGTGATCGTGCGCCTGGGCGCGGAGGAGGTCAAGGACGAAGACGAAGACCAGGACGAGGACAACGACGGCGAGTTCGACGATGACCTTGACGACCAAGACGAATTGGCCGAGCTAGGGCAACCGGGTGACGGTGATGACGAAGATGAGTACGAGGATGAGGCGGACGGGGTGGACGAGGCCGAGAGCTTCTCGCTCTACGATGACCTCTTTGACCGCCACGCTGAC
>Ga0209540_10002764_pt1 | contig 12327 bp, 11 predicted proteins | sample BarGraIncu01121A_FD_184501 | JGI IMG/M metagenome (GOLD analysis project Ga0209540, IMG submission 184501) | Arctic peat soil microbial communities from Barrow, Alaska - Barrow Graham LP Incubations 011-21A (SPAdes) (version 2) | ecosystem: Environmental > Terrestrial > Soil > Wetlands > Peat... | reverse complement strand
GCCTGAACATGGCTTCAGAACCCTCAGTAGTATGTTCCTCACCAGATGGGACAATTCAACATATTTATTTCGATGGCAGCGTAAAAAAATTCAGTATTAAGAAATTTTCAGGCGAACATTCTTTCGACTTTTTTGATGTGGATGGAGATGGTTTTGGTGAATATATTTTTATTGATAAAGGTATATTGTATCTTTATAACCATAACCGGTCAGTGATTTTTTCAAGGGAATTTGGCTCAGATGAACTTGGCGGACCGATTACTTTTATCTTTTCAGCTGCCGAAAGAAAAATCGGAGTGTTTGATGTGAAAAAGAATCTGATCTATCTGATTGGAAAAGATGGTAAAACAATGAATGGATTCCCTCTCAGAGGTGCATCTATGTTCTCAATCGGGAAATTGTCGGATAAGAGCGGCTGGCATCTGATTGTAGGTGGTACTGACAGGTTCCTCTATAATTATAAAATAGACACAGAAATTAAATGAGAAAGATTAATATAAAAATATCATTCCTGTTTATTTCAATGATCATGTTTCTCTGCTTAACGAGTTGCATAAAAGATACTTACAATATGAGTATGCTCTCAAAGAAAGCGCATCTTTCACCCACTCTGGATATATCTGCGGTAAAAGGAGATGTATCATTTAGTGACGTTGTAAAAAACAATGATACTGTGATATTCGATAAGGATAAACTGGTAATACTCGTTTTCAAAAAAGACTCTGTTGTTGATTTGAAATTGTCAGATTTTTCCAAAGGAACAATTCTTAAGACTGCAACAATTGTCCCTAGCTCCTATGATCTTAATATCGGGGATATTTTAGATCACGTCACAGGTGAATACAGGTTCCTGAATCCCTCAATAAAGTTTAATTATACAAACTCTTTTCCAGATCCAATTAAAATAAGTTTAAATGTGACAGGAACTGGAAAAGGCAAGACAGTTGCTCTCAATTTAGCTCCATTTACTCTGTCAAAACCCACACTCCCGGTTCAGCAGGAAATTTCAGCTTCCTATGTGATTGACAAAAACAATTCCAACCTGCAGGATGTGATCTCCCTTCCTCCGGAGACTGTTAACTATTCTGGTAGTGCCGTAATTACTTCTACTGTAAAAGACAGTCAGGCAGACAATTATGCCTTAAGCTCAAATCACCTTACAGGATCCCTTGAAATTGATGTGCCAATGGATCTGACACTAAATAATCTGCAAATTACCGATACTATCGATAATTTTATAAAAGATAATAACAATAATGATCCTCTGAATCCGGAAAGCTTTCAGTTGTTGCGTATTAATATAACTGCAAAGAATGGGTTCCCGCTTGGGGTTGGTTTGAAAATGAGCCTGTATAATTCGTCGACTAATTCTGTTAAGAGCACTATTGATGCAACGGGGCTTCTTAATCCGGCACCGGTCGATAGTAATGGTAAAGCTAATGGAGTTGGTGAAACTTCCACCAGTATTGAATTCACCAAAGATTTTTTAAGCAATGTCAATAAAGCTGATAAAATAATCTTCAGGTTTACTCTCAATGCTACAGGAAACGTAACCCAGGAAATTAAAATCTATTCGGATTACAGGATTAATTTCCATGCGGCCCTGGTTGTAAAACCGGATATAAACCTTAAGTGAAAATTTATAAGCGACTTTTATGTCCGGGAAAATAAAATATATTCTGATATTGATATTGGCAGTTGCCGTTGTGAATGCATCAGCTCAGAACAGCCAGATATTGTATTATATGAATCTGCCTCAGAACCATCTCTTAAATCCTGCTTTACGTCCATCCAACTCATTGTATATCGGATTACCTGTAATTTCCGGAACTAATGTGAACATTAACAATAATTTTATAAACTTCTCGGATGTAATAATGAAAGGTCAGCTTAAAGATTCATTAATTTCATTTCTTAATCCCAATTTTAATGTAGATAAGTTCCTTTCTAAAATAAAGAATAAGAATTCACTGGAACCGGAATCTATGGTTCAACTATTAGGAGTTGGATTTTCAGTTGGAAAAGAAAATTATGTTTTTATTGATATCAATGAACGTTTTGAGGCCAATCTTGTTCTGCCGGGTGATCTGATAAAACTTATTTTGAAAGGGAATGAAGGTTTTGTTGGAAGAAAGATAGATCTTTCCTCCTTAAGGGGCGATATAAATTATTACCGCGAATTTGGAGCAGGTTTCTCAAGAAATTTTACAGATAAATTAAGGATAGGCATTAAGGGAAAGCTTTTATTTGGAATTGCTGAAGCCTCGATTGAAAACAAATCATTAGGGATTACTGTAAATGAGGACTATAGTCATACTCTTGATGCCAATCTGGCTGTTAATATGAGTGGTCCTCTCACCGTTAATATGGATTCAAAAAATAATATCAGCAGTATTGTATTTGATAAAAACAGGCTTAAAACCGCGAGCGGGAGAACTGATTTTTTTTCAGGGAAAGGGAATCCTGGTCTTGGTCTTGATATAGGAGCCACGTATGATCTTAGCGACAGGATAGTTTTTTCGGCATCAGTAACTGATCTGGGTTTTATCAGATGGAAAAAAGATGTTATCAATTTAAAGGCGAAAAACACATTTGAATTCAGTGGCTTAAATTTGCTGGATGTTTTAAATGGCACAAAAACTATTGATGAAGTAGGAAATGAGATGCTGGATTCTCTTAAAAATGCATTTGTGATTTCCAAAACAAAAGAACCGTTTACCACTTATCTTCCATTCGGTATTTGTTTAGGAGGGAGCTATAATGTTACAAATTATTTCTCTTTAGGAATGTTGTCATATAGCAGGATAATAGGTAAACAAATACGGGAAGCTCTGACTTTTTCGGCAAATATTAATTTTGGTAATGATTTTTCTACATCTGTAAGCTATACGGCAGAGAATGATCAGTATGACAACCTTGGTGCAGGGTTGGCCTTCAGAGCCGGAATAGCTCAGTTTTACCTGGTTACAGACAGAATCCCTCTGATGTGGAATAAAATAAAGGATGATAAAAGTTCTTTTATTCTTCCTGCAAACTGGAATACCTTTAATTTTAGATTAGGCATGAATCTGGTATTCGGTAACAAGGTCAGGGAAAAGTATGACAAACCAATGCTTTAAGCAGAGAGTAACACTAAGGGGAAAAAGGAATAGAAATAAAAGTATGATCCTGATTCGGTATTTGTTAATATGTATAATTGGTTATCTGATAATCAGATCTTTCATTATGTTTGGGAAGGAGAAATCATCAGGTAAACAGGGTGGACCGCTAAAAAAAGATAAGGTACAGCAAAAAAAAGTTTCGAAAAAAATAGGGGACTATATAGATTATGAGGAAATAAAGAAATAATCCCTCTTAAGTTTTTGCCTGCACTCGGAGTTTTTTTGCGAGGGAATTTGCAAATACAAAATCATTAAGTGTTCCACAGTCTGAGTTGAGAATATCGTTTTTGTTGCCTTCCCAGCATTTTATCCCATCGCTGATAAAAATAATTTTTTCTCCTATCTCCATAACGGAATTCATATCGTGAGTATTTACGATTGTAGTCATTGAATACTCTTCCGTGAGCTCTTTAATAAGGGCATCGATAAGGATAGCAGTAATCGGGTCGAGTCCCGAATTGGGTTCATCACAAAAAAGGTATTTGGGATTAAGTGCTATAGCTCTTGCGATTGCAACTCTTTTCTTCATTCCTCCAGATAACTCAGAGGGGAATAGATGATTTGCATTCTTAATATCTACCCTGTTAAGACAAAAATTTACTCTTTCAGTTTTTTCCTCAGGAGTATTCTCTGTAAACATATCAAGAGGGAATCGGACATTCTGCTCAACTGTAAGTGAATCGAAGAGTGCGCTACCCTGGAAAAGCATACCCATCTCACTCCTGATCACTTTTTTCCCGGTAAAATCGAGCTTATTAAATAATGTATCCTCATACCAGATTTCTCCGCTATCGATCTCATGGAGACCTACAATGGATTTAAGCAGAACTGTTTTGCCCGACCCGCTTCTTCCAATGATAAGGTTGGTTTTGCCTGTTTCAAATGTTACTGAGATATTCTCCAGTACCTTTTTTCCGTTGAAAGATTTATTCAGATTTTTTACTCTTATCATGACAGAAGAAGTTGAGTCAGTATTACATTGAAGAGTAATATTAATACACTGCTGAACACAACAGCTTTGGTGCTGGCTCGTCCAACTTCGAGTGACCCACCTTCAACGTAATATCCCTGAAAGGCAGAGACACTTGTTATTATAAATGCAAAGAATACAGTTTTTATCAGCGAATAAACAATATAATATGGGATGAATGCATATTGAATCCCATAAATAAAATTTTCTGTCGTTATCACTCCTGCAAGTGTACCGGCTATTCCTCCTCCAAAAATCCCTACAATTATTGCGATAAGGGTAAGTATCGGATTAAAGATAAGTGTTGCAATTAATTTTGGAAGAATAAGGTATGAAGCAGAATTGACTCCCATAATCTCGAGAGCATCTATTTGTTCTGTAACCCGCATAGTTCCAATTTCAGCGGCTATATTGGAACCCACTTTTCCAGCAAGAATAAGTGCGGCAATTGTTGAAGAAAACTCAAGGATCATTGAATCGCGGCACCCCAAACCGATAAGGTACTTAGGATATATCGGATTTTCAGTATTATACGCAGTCTGCAATGTAATAACTGCTCCCATAAAAAAGGAAATAATGGCAATGATGCCAATTGAATTCAGCCCCAGGTTTACAAATTCACTCATCGTTTGTTTGAAATAAAGAGAAGGTTTTTCCGGTTTAGAAAACACCTTCCTGAGGAGCAAGAAGTAACGCCCGAATTGTGTAAGATACTTAAACATTCTTTTATATTTAGGCACCGCAAAATTACTAATATTTATGTTATTTCCGTTAATAAGCTTTTTGAAACCTGGATGCATAATTAATTATATATTTGCATAAATTGTTGTAATAAATATTTTTTATGGATAACAGGTATGTTATTATAATGGCAGGAGGTGTAGGGAGTCGTTTCTGGCCTCTGAGCCGTCGTGAAAGACCAAAACAATTTCTTGACATTATTGGAAGCGGCGAGACACTCATTCAACAGACATACAGGCGTTTTAAGAATACCTGTCCCGAGGAGAATATTTTTGTAGTAACCAGTGCTGATCATAAGGATCTAGTTATTGAACAGCTCGGCATTGATTCTTCACGGGTACTTGGGGAGCCTTTTCGGCGAAATACTGCACCATGTCTCGCCTATGGGACATTCAGGATTTTAAAGGAAAACCCTGATGCTCTGATTGCAGTTACTCCTGCCGATCACCTGATTATTAAAGAGGATGAATTCTGCGATGTAATACAAAGTTGTTTTGACTTTGCTAAGGGGAATGATGCATTAATTACTCTCGGTATAAAACCCGACAGACCTGAAACAGGATATGGATATATACAGGCCGATCAGAAGAAAGCTGTTAAAGGACATGGCAACCTGCTGAAGGTTAAAACATTTACCGAAAAGCCGGATATTGATCTTGCGAAAGTTTTTCTGGAGAGTGGTGATTTTTACTGGAACTCAGGGATCTTTATCTGGAATATTAAATCAATTCTTTCAGCATTTGAGAAGCATATGCCAGATATGTATACTGTTTTTGATGAGGGAAGGGATATATTTGGGACCAAGCAGGAAAAGAGCTTTATAGGAAAAACCTATGCTGAATGCAGAAGCATCTCAATTGATTATGGGATAATGGAAAAGGCCGATAATGTTTATGTTATGTGTACCGATATAGGATGGTCGGATCTTGGAACCTGGAGTTCGCTTTGTGAACATTCTGCAATCGATAAAAGAGGAAACTCATTGATAAGGGGAGAAATATTTTCATATGAAAACGACAGGAATATTTTTAATATTTCTCCCGGGAAAATAGCTGTTATTCAAGGTCTCGAAGACTTTATTGTTGTTGATTCTGACGATGTTCTTCTGATAGTCAAAAAGGAGGAAGAACAGAATATCAAGCAATATCTTGAGGATGTAAAGAACGCGACTAAAGAGAAATATATGTAGATGGCCACCCTCCTGACCACTTCTATAGGACGGTTAATACCTGCTGTTTAGTAGAATTTAACTAAAACAATAAGATTTTTTCCCCCCTTTGGGGGGAATTTAAAGGGTTTTTTTTGAAGAGCAGGATCATGCTAAATTTAGTTCTGTTTCGGGATGAAAACCCCTCTGTCGCTTCGCGGCCAACGCAACAGGCTGGCTCCTTCACTAAAACAGCCCACCGGGCTGTTTCTTTACGCTCGGCCCTCCTAAAAGGGGAGGAAATTCTCACACATTTAGAGTATTAGCCCCCCTTTAGGGGGGTTGGGGGGTAAAACAAAAAGATAAAAAAAGCCGTCCCTAGAGACAGCTTCTTTTTATAATATAATTTCTTCTAGTATTCCCAAAGATCGTGTTCAAAGTTGAATAATTCGTTTTTAATGCGCTCGGCTTCATAAAGAGAAGACTTCCCGATCTGGTATTCTGCAATCATCCTGTCGTTATAGACATTTGATTCACCTACAATAACCCCTTCGAATCTGCGTTGCATGAATAAATCGTCGAAAGATATTCTCTGAGCGTCGTTATTGCTTGTGTATACCTCTTTTTTAGCCAGAACATCTCTCACTTCATCAAATTTGATCCAGAATAACCCTATCTTCTTGGCTCTTCCAACCTGCTCATCAAAACCCATATAGACCGGTTGAACAGCAATAATTCTGACATCGAGTTTTGAGAGTTTCTTGTCGAAATACCATTCTTCATACAGAAGCAGTTCTTTTACCTCTTCCGGTTTTGCTTCCTGCTTAACTACAGAATCTTTTACAGCTCCGGCAGCATTTAACTGAACGGATACATGCTTATCTACAGCTCCCAGTTTTATTTGTATATCACTATAAGTGGTAGGTACATTTCTATTTTGAGTATCATAAGCTGTAAGCTTACCTGACTTGATTTCATCGAGAATAATATTTATGAAACTTTGCCTGCCATCGAGCGTTGCTGCTGTCGGATAATACAATGACTGATTCATCTTCTCGCGAAGATCAATCATTCTGTATACTTTTCTTGACCAGATAACATCGGCCTCCCGCAGGTATGGATAATTTATTTTGTTAGCATCCGGAATCGATTTCTGGTAAATATCACCAAAACTCTGGGCATTTACGAGGCCGGAAAGTGAAAGGGCGATAATTCCAAAAAGCATTTTTTTATTCATGATGATATGTTTTTTGATACTAGTTTATCTTTAATATGATAGAGTTCAGATCTCGTATTTTATTATCGGGACCAACTGCTTTGATATCTTTAATCATTAGGTTTTTACCTCTTGTCAACCCGTTCAGTGCCTGTTTTTGTTTTGGAGTCAGATTACTAGATGAACAGGGTTCCTCAATGTCCATTCCTTTATCGGTATAGAAAATTGTAAAAGCGGTAACAGTGTAGTTAAGTTCAAAGTCAAAATCGGGCATAATGGCAAAGACACCCTGTTGAACAAGAGCGTCAGCTCTTGAAATACTCCCCGTACTTTTCCCACCAAATACAGCTATAGGATTAGGTATAGATTTTACCCTGAAAGGATAGGGAGTATATTGAACAGGTTTCCCATTTATATCTGCAGTAACAATAACCTGGACATCCTGTCCTACTGCATTGGGTTTAATAGACCAGGCGCCTTTGAAATACTCGCCTTTTGAGTTTTTAACCTTTTCGGTTGTGACATTTCCGTTAACAACTTTGATCTTCAGCTTATCGGGACTTATTCCGGGAACAGAAACATCAATAGGGTTTGCAATTCCTGCGTACATAACATTCATTGCTGTGGGCGACACAATAACATTAGGTTCGCCAACGACATATGAATCATTAAAGGGATAGTTTTTAATTGAGCCATCCGGAGCTTTAAGAGAGATTATCCCGCCCCACTTTTTCGGGCCCACGGAAGTAGCATGTATTTTATAAATTCCTTTTCCTGCTTCATCTCGCGGGAGTTTAGCATCGTTTACAACATATTCCGGAAACTGCGTTGTATCTGTGGCAGAAATAAATACCCGTGCTTCATAATCGCTTCCCACGGTTACATAATTTGAACTGACAGGGATAACAGTTGCACCCAGTTTGGTAAATTTAAATGAAGAAGCATCGATCTGGGAATAGAGATAATTAAGGACTTCAGTTTCCCCGTTTCTGACGTTGACCTGATATTCAGAAAGAATACAAATAACAGCAACGAGGGGTAGAGTCTGGAAGTTAAGGTTTTCCCACCGTTCCTTTACACCATCTCTATTTATTCCGTCTTCAGTGTTAAGACTTTTTTTCAAAGCCTCTTCAGCTGTAGGATTTTTACCATCAAGAGTGGTGATCAGAAACTGCCGGTATTCATTAAGAAGAGCTTTCAGGTCGTTAGCTTTCCCATTTTCGTTAGCTCCGATCAGAATTTCAGATGGCACATTGGTGTCATCAATATGCCTTTCAACTTTGTCAATAATAACTTCATTTCCATTAACAGCAGGAGTTTCAGGATCTTTTTCAGTTTTTTTGATTATTTCGATCTTAAGACCCTGTATAAAATTGTATGCCTCATCTGCCCGCTCTTTAACCTGGTATGCTAATGTTTTATATTTACCTGCTTTTGCAGGATTCTCAGAAGCAGCCCGGTCGAATTCTTTATATATTACATCATTTTTAAGAGAATAGTTTTTAATTGTCAGAGTAAGACCATTATCAACTTTCCTGAATGCTTCAATAGCCTCCTTTGATACATTAAGGGCAAGCATGGCGGTAAGCACCAGGTACATCATACCGATCATCTTTTGCCGCGGAGATAGCTTTTCGTGAGCCATTTTGTAGATTAGTTTAGTTAGATAAAAAAGCCACGTTATTTAACATTCATAGCAGAGAGCATATTTCCATAGACATTGTTCAATGCCGAAAGGTTATCGTTGAGCTTAGTTATCTGTTCGCGGTACTTTTTAGTATCTCCGGCTGATTCTGAAAGATCTTTCATTAAACCCTGAATGCCTTTGTAGAGTGAATCAGATTCTTTTAGATGACTGTCTGCTCCCTTACGCTGAAGTTCATAAACGGCATTAAGAGCAGAAAGGTTTTTGTTAAGTGATTCCAGTTGTTGCTGGTATGATTTTCCGCCGACTTCAATAACTGATAGTGAATCAGCCATTGTACGATAAGTAGAGCTTGTATCATTAATTAACTTCGTTGTAGACTGGTATGAATCTGATAGTTTACCAAGTGAGTCATTGGCAGAGTTAATTGTATTCATATACTTTGAAGAAGCTGCTGTAACATCTCCCATTGAATTCATATTTGCAGTTGATTCGCTAAGCTTTTTCATTCCTACACCCAGTTTCTGGAACAAATCAGGAGAGATCTCAGCTTTCTCAAGCATCTCATCAAATTTGGCCAGGGCAACTGCTCCGGAACCTCCGCCATAGCCACCGCCACCACCTGAAATACCGCCTTGATATTTTCCCCCATGCGATGCAATCTCCGGGGTTTCGTCTTCCGGAATCCCAGCAAGTTCAGGATAAACCAGCGACCAGTCAACTTCCTCGTGTAGTGGTTCAAATGCTGAAAAGAAAAAAATGACTGCTTCAGTAAGAAGACCAATAGTAAGCATTGTTCCTGCCATTGGCCAGTGTTGTATTTTAAACAGTGCACCAATAATAACTACGGAAGCACCTAAACCATATAGTTTAGAGATGAAATTTTTCCACCCGCTGCTTTGTACTAATTCTGCTAGGCTCATTGTACCTGATTATTTTAAGGTTAGTTCTAATTATTTAATTTACACCAATATAAGATCTTACATTACGGAATCCGACATATGATTTTGTAGAGTCCTGGAATTCAAAATCCCTTGCGCTTGTCTGAAGGAAATATGCTATGTCCTTCCATGAACCACCACGGATTACTTTCCTTTTCATTACAGGAGGATCCTGAGGTCTGGCATTATATTCATAGTTTGGCTGAAGATCATGCTGAAAGATATATGCTGAAGGGGAATATGCACAGCATGTCCATTCAGCTACGTTACCCGACATATCATACAAACCATATTCGTTTGGCTCATATGAGCCAACTTTTCCGGCGTATACATTGCCATCGTCTATATAATTACCACGCAAAGGTTTGAAGTTAGCAAGAAAGCAACCTTTATAGTTACGTGTATATGGTCCACCCCATGGATACATTGACAGATCGAGACCTCCTCTGGCAGCATATTCCCATTCTGTTTCGAGTGGAAGTCTGTAGGCATGTACATCAGCTACTCCGTCTTTTCTGAGGGCAGTGTTCATATAGTTTGTCCTCCAGATACTGAAAGCGCTTGCCTGTACCCAGGATACTCCCACAACAGGATAGTCATCAAATGAAGGATGCCAGAAATAGAGTGAAGCCTGTGGATCATTAAATGAATAGGTAAAATCACGTATCCAGCAGAGAGTATCGGGATAAACATTAGTAATATTGTGCTTAATAAATGACGAACGGTCTTTTACATCTGTGGTAGTTCCGTCAATGTTTGTAACTTTTCCTTCGTATTTTCCTGTATTATTGGCATAATCGAATTTGTATGTTGATTTTGCTGCTGACTGATAATCAACCCAGAAATAGGAATAGTTCAGTTTCCTGACATCAACCTGTTTTTTACCGTTGAATCTTTCTTCCGGTGGATAATACATCTCTTCGAGTGTTGCTTTTGTTGTCTCTTCTCTTGGATCTATTTTTTCATCCCAGTTAATTACGTTTGGTTCAATGGCGTTTCCATCTTTATCAACCATAAAATACTGTCTGTCAGGGACACTTGCGTTTCCAAGTTTTGTCCTGAGAATTGAATCACGGACGTAGTATACAAACTGGCGATATTTGTTATTGGTAATTTCGGTTTGGTCCATCCAGAAAGCATCAACAGTAACAGACTTTGAAATGCTGTTGAGTGCAAAAACAGCATCCTGTTCACTTGGCCCCATCATAAAATTCCCGGCAGGAATGAATGCCATTTCAAAGGGTTCCGGTTCAAAGAATTTTTTCCGCCCTTGAACACCAGTCAACTCTCCGCTATTTGAAGAGCCACAACCAGTTAACAGGAGTATCAATATTAGAGCAGATAGGGTTACCTTTTTCATAATACTTTAGAATTTTATATTGCAAGTAAGTTATTTTTTTCCAATAATCATAAAAATCTGATACTTTTATATTTCATAGGGCTTTTGCCCAGGCTCAGGTCGAAGCAATAATTGATCATAAATTCATGCGACCCGCTGCTGTTCTTTCTTATGTCAGAAATTGTAAAATCATAAGAATAACCAAGCCTGATTCCATTAAAAAGTTCGAGTCCTACAATTCCGATCAAAGCATCTCCGGTTCTGTAAGAAACGCCTCCCCATACTTTTTTATTGTATCTGACCAGTGAAGTTATTGTAACCTGAACCACCTTGCCATCGCTGAATGCAAAGAAAGAGGGGAGTAATTCAAACGACGGACTAGGCAATTGTAAGGTATAACCACCCGTCAGATAGTAATGTCTGCTGACATATGGTGTGCCTTTACTGAACTTGATTTTTGGCTGATTAATGTGAGTCACTGAAAGAGAAGCATAATACTTATCTGCCTTATAATAAAGTCCCAGGCCAGCATCAAAAGCAACGTAGCTCTCCTTATTTTCGGGAATCAAGGGATCTCCGGAAACGGGGGTATGTGCATCTCCGGATGGTATCGACCATGTTGGATTAAGAGTTGTATTCAGCATGCCCAGACTTATGCCGATACCGAGTTTCCCTGTTCCAAGGTCGGTGAGATATGAGTAAGATCCGGAGAGATTTATATCCTTATCAAAACCTATATTATCGCTCTCAACCAGTAACCCTACACCGCTTTTTATCCCAAAAAGCGAGACGGGAGAACTGATGTTAAAAACGGTGGTGGAAGGTGCACCCTTAAAACCGACCCACTGCTGACGGTTAAGAGCAGTAGCACAGATCATTCCCGACGTACCTGCCACCCCCGGATTGTATGTAAGAGTGTTGAACATATACTGACTCGACAAAGGATCTTGTTGAGATAAAACCCGCTGTAGCAGCAGTACTAAAAAAAGAAATGCAATATTTAGTTTTTTCATCTCTTTATTTGCAGGTGCGATGCATATTGAATGAATGAGTAAAATAAATAAAAATCTAAGTCGTATACAAATTTACCGGTATTTATTTAAAATTTCAAAATACCTGTTATACGAGAAGATCAAGATTTTGTTTTACTTTAACCTTTCCACAGCC
>Ga0209540_10002763_pt1 | contig 12335 bp, 7 predicted proteins | sample BarGraIncu01121A_FD_184501 | JGI IMG/M metagenome (GOLD analysis project Ga0209540, IMG submission 184501) | Arctic peat soil microbial communities from Barrow, Alaska - Barrow Graham LP Incubations 011-21A (SPAdes) (version 2) | ecosystem: Environmental > Terrestrial > Soil > Wetlands > Peat... | reverse complement strand
AAGTTGTTAAAGGACAGATATTCAATTGAATCGGATCTTCAGATGTATACCGAAAAAGAGAACTTTGAAGTTCGTAACAGCACCCTTAAGATCAGTACTAAACCCCAGAGGATCCAGGGTAAAGCCTGGTCTGCCGCTAAAGGTTTTTCTACTAAAGAATTCAGCTATACGTCAGGACTTATAAATTCCGGAGCCAGTTTCAGGCAGAAATATGGTGTTTTTACCGCCAAAATCAAGCTCGGTAATCCCGATGCAAAAAGCGCTTTCTGGATGCTTGCAGACAAAATCACACCTCATCTCGATATTTGCAGGACCTCCGCCGGGAAAGTATGGTTTGATTATTTCTCATCCAAAGGAAACAAGGCAAAAACCTCTGTCGGTTCACGCTATTCAAATGATTACTTTATTTATACTCTTGAGTGGACATCTGATAAACTGGTATGGAAAATAAATGGAATCGAGGTGTTTTCTCAAACCTCCGATGTTCCACAGGAACCTATGTACATTCTTCTTGCCGGCGGCCTTGATAAGCCGATTAGTGGGATGACATCGATGGAAATTGACTGGATACGGGTATATAAAACCAAATAATAACAGATTATATTCTAATAAATTTATTGTTGTAGAGACGCCCAAATCGGGCGTCTCTATTTTTTTGCACATATATGTAACCTTTTGCAATTTCATCCGTCTTTGCACTGTAATTCACTTTATGACAGTTAAGGAATATAACAGATCTGTTGAAGAATTTGCCGATTCTGTATACAGGTTCATCAGGAGGAATCTTAAGAATGATGAACAGGCAAACGACATCGTGCAGGATAGTTTTGAAAGACTCTGGAGAAATGTTTCAGACCTCGAATATCCGGTAGTCAAATCATGGCTGTTTTCGACATCATATCATATAATGATTGACATCATCAGGAAAGATAAGAGGCTGACTAACCTGGAACCGAAACATGAACAGGAGCTGATTTATGAATCACAATACAGCGATCTCAATGAAATTCTGAATAAAGCACTCGATAATCTTCCGGAACACCAGAAAACTTCAGTAATGCTTCGCGATTATGAAGGCTACAGTTATAAGGAGATCGGAGATATTACGGGATTGAGCGAAGCCCAGGTGAAAATAAACATCTACAGGGGGCGGGTTGCTCTTAAGAATTTTATCGGGAAAATTGAAACTGTACTTTAACCATGAAAATCGACAGATCAAATTATGAAATATGGCTTATCGATTGGTTCGATGGTAATCTGAATGAATTCCAGATTGAGCAGCTTCAGCATTTTCTTACCGTGAACCACGATTTGAAGGAAGAATCTGATGAATTGACAATGTTCCGGCTTAATCCTGGGAGGAAATCTTTTCCACATAAAAACCAGCTTAAAAAGACAATGGGGGATCTGTCTCCGTCGCAGTTCGAATACCTTTCAGTTGCTTATATTGAAAATGATCTCTCTGCCGAAGAGAAAACAGAATTATTGGAAAGCATTGAATATGATCAGGGAAAAAAGATCTCCTTTGAATTAATAAAGAAACTGAGATTATCCCCTGACAATCTTTCCTATAAACACAAGAAAAGGCTTCTAAAAAGAACTCTCGCTCAAAATGCAATACGGTGGTCTATGATAGGATTATCAGCTGCTGCAATAACCACTCTTGTAATATTTACATCAGATTCCAAACCACATGAACTGAAAATTGATTCCAATAAAACAGCTCAGTCAGTTTCGGTTGATAGCGCTGTTCTGAAACAAACCAAAGGAATAGTTTCAAATGCAGTATATGAGGGCAGCCATAACATTCCTGATAAAATTCAAAAAAAGACTATAATCGCGTCGTTGAAAACCACTTCATCTAATCCTGAAATCAAGAATAACCTCCTTGCGGAAATTGATTCCATGTCGCAATCTGTTACCCTTACACGGACAATTATCAACAAAATTACTGTTCCTCCGTCGATCGATTTAAAAGGGGAACCAATTCACAATACCCTGATTGCACTAAATCCTTCTGTAACTGTTCCTGAATATGATGATGGAAGATCAAAACTGAGCAGATTCATCGCAAGGACCTTCCGTGAGAAATTCAGAGGGCACTGGACAGGAATAGAATTAGGATTCAATAATTATGTGACTTCAGCCAATAGCCTTGTTTTGCCATCTGATATTGACTACATGACTCTTCACTCGAGCAAATCATCAAACTTCAATATTAATTTTACACAGTTAAGCCTGGGATTGACAAGACATATCGGATTTGTTACGGGATTAGGTCTGAACTGGAATAATTACAGGTTCGACGGCAATAACAGTATAGTAAAAGGTGACAACGGTGTTATACAGGTCCTTGATCCGGGCGCCAGACTTGAAAAATCAAAGCTTGCAAGCCTGTATCTCACACTTCCGTTTATGCTTGAGCTTCAGCTTCCCGTAAATAATAACCATTTAACTTTCGGGGCAGGGCCAATCGGCGCCATAAAACTAAGCTCGCATACAAAGATGGTATTTGAGGATGGCCGTACTATCAAATCCTGGGGCGACTTCAGTCTGAATATGCTCCGCTATGGCGCAATCGCAAGAGTCGGCTATGGGAACTTTCAGATTTATGGAACATACTATAAAACTCCTCTTTTTCAAACAGGAAAAGGTCCGGGAGGCGTTGAACTTTATCCTTTTGAAATAGGTGTTGCACTTACCTTTAACGATTAGTTTATATTTCATTCCTGTTTGATTGCAGAGACGCCCAAATTGGGCGCCTCTTCTTGCTTTATGTTGCTTCTTATGCACAGCTGGTGTATATTTGTACTGTACACTTGGTTAAAAATGGACAATAATATATTATCCAACAGGGAAATTAGACTATACAGCAAACAGATCATGATCCCTGAGATCGGAGCCAGAGGTCAGGAAAAACTGAAGCAGGCAAAGGTGCTTGTAATTGGTGCCGGGGGGTTAGGTTGTCCTGTTCTCCAATATCTTACCACTGCTGGAGTCGGGACAATCGGAATTGCCGAATTCGATCTGGTTGATGAAAGCAATCTTCAAAGACAGCTACTTTACGGGTCATCTGATGTAGGGAAGCTCAAATCAATAATCGCCAAGGACCGTCTCGAACATCTGAACCCGCTTGTGAATTTAGAGATCTTCAATCTCAGGGTCGACTCTTCCAATTCTATCAGGCTTCTGCAAAATTACGATGTTATTGTTGATGCAACAGATAACTTGTCTGCCAGATACACTATCAATGATGCATGTGTCGCTCTGGATAAGCCGATGGTTCATGGGGCCATCTATAAATATGAAGGTGCAATTTCTGTCTTTAACTATCAGGGAGGAGCCACTTACAGATGTTATAATCCTGAGACAAAAAAGGCGGATTTTAAAAATCCCTTACCTTCCGAAGTGGGATTATTTGGTGTTCTTCCGGGAATTATAGGTACATATATGGCTAATGAGGTAATTAAAATAATTACCGGAAATGGGAAAATACTGGGTGGCAAAGTTCTGCTAATTAATATCTTAAATAATACTTTTAATACAATTACAGTAACAAATATACTTGAGAACCATAATATAAAAAGTTTGGAGTGAGCTAGAGTTTGGTGTGCCTAAAGTTTAACGCGAACCCTTTCTCGATTATCCGAAAAATGCAATCCCTCTTGAGCTAGTTGCTGCTGACGATTTATCTTTCCTTCTTAAATAAAGGACTTTTTTAAGTCAAATGAATTAACTTTGCTCCCCGGTAATTCAATCTGCGGACTGATATCTCTGTTATTTAAATGAAACTATTTCTGAAAATAGTGAAACTGCTTGCAGTACTGATCCTGACAGTTTCAATTATTCTTTTATCTGCCTCATTTCTTCTTAAAGATAAGGTGGGATTTATAATCCTCAGATCGCTTAATAAAAACCTCTCGACAAAGCTGGATGTCGGTTCATACAGACTTTCATTCCTGAGAAAATTTCCAAGAGCCTCACTTGAGCTTAAAGATGTACTGGTTCACTCTTCACCAGACTTCAATTCGCGTGCATTCATTGGAATTAATACTGATACCCTTCTGGCAGCCCGTTTTGTTTCAGTTGAATTCAAAATAACTGATATAATAAAAGGAGTCTATACTATTGACAGGATTGGAGCCCGACTGGGGAAAGCGAATTTTTTTACAGATACAACAGGTCATGTAAACTACAGTGTATACCTGAAAAATAACGCTGCCGGCGGAGGTGAAACACTTATTGACCTGAAAAGAATTGATATTTCGGATATCGATGCGTATTATAACAGTCTGTCGGCTCATCTCATAATAGCAGGACCAATAAAAAAAGGTAAGCTGAAAAGCAGGATTACAGGTAGTAATATAGATTTCACTGGAGGAACTGAGATCATGATAAAAAGGTTTCAGCTTTTTAATTTCACAACCGACAAAACTATTCCTGCAAGGCTTGATATGGATCTGCTTAGTTCGAAAAGCGGAATAAGGTTCAGAAAAGGCACTCTGTATATCGATAATTATAATATGGAAATCGAGGGTTCAGTCTCTTCTGATAATTTTCTGGATCTTATTCTGACCGGACATAATCTGGATCTTGCCCTTATCAGCAAATACCTTCCTGAAAAATATCTGAATTTGATTTCTGATTATGATCCTTCCGGGATAATAACTGCCAATAGTAAAATTAAGGGATTTCTGAGCCGCACATCCAATCCGCATGTTGAAATTAACTGGCAGTTGAAAAATGGAAAGATCTCTTACAGAAAATCAAATTTGACTTTTAAGGAACTTTCATTTACAGGGCACCTGACCAACGGAACAAAAGACCGCTTTGAAACCAGTTCCATTTCAATAAAGGATTTTAAGGGGAGACTTGGATCTTCGGAGTATACCGGAGAAGTTAATCTGAAAGACTTCAACAATCCCCGCATAGATCTTTCGCTTAAAGGCAGAGTATTCCCGGGTGAATTGAAAGAGTTTTTCAACATAAAGGAGATTTCAAAAGCTGAAGGCTCGGTCGACTTGGACCTTAAACTTATTAATAGCAGCTGGGGGAAAAAGGATCTTTCTCTGAATAGTTTTATCGATCTGAAACCAGAAGCAAATCTGACTTTTAATGTCCTTACAATAGGGTTTCAAAATGACAAAACACTTTTTAATGGAGTGAAAGGGGATGTTACCATTCAAAATACAATAAGGGTAAAAAACATTCAATTCAATTACAAAGGACAGAATATTAAAATTGATGGAGAATTTGGAAATCTGCTGGAATGGATTTCAGGAAGGGTTGTAAAAATGTCTGCAAAAGCTGATGTTACATTTGACCGGCTGATCCCGGAGGCATTCTTTAGTAATCCCCCTGTTTCAGCTAAAGCAGATAAAAAACACAAGGCTGTAAGTTTTCCAGGTGACCTGTTCCTTGATATTAACTTTCGGATTGATAGCCTGAGGTACAAGACATTTTCCTCTTCGAAAATCGCTGGAGTGCTTAATTACAAGCCGAGAATACTGACTTTTAAGTCAATAAAAATGAATTCATTAAGCGGATTTATCTCAGGCAATTGTTATTTAACTCAGAATTACAATCAAGGTCTTATGGCCAAAGGTGTTTTTACAGTTACAAACATTGATGTGAATAAAGCATTTACCACTTTTCACAATTTCGGGCAGAGCTTTCTGAAAGCGGAAAACATCAAAGGTACTCTTTCAGGGTCCCTTTCACTCTTATTTCCGTTGGATTCTGTACTGAATTTTAAGATTAACACATTAACGGCAGAAGGAAACTACCACCTTGTTAACGGGGCTTTGATAAATTTTGACCCTGTCAAACAACTCTCCTCATTTATTGAACTTTCCGAACTGGAAAATATAAGTTTTGAGCAGCTTGATAATGATTTTTTTATAAGAAATAACTATCTCTATATTCCACAGATGGAAGTAAAATCTTCAGCGGCGGATCTCTCTGTAAATGGAAAGCATAGCTTTGACAATGACTATGAATACCATGTTAAAATTCTCCTTTCCGAGATCCTTTCCAGGAAAAGAGCGAAAAACAAAAGCAATTTAACCGAATTCGGGGTTGTGGAGGATGACGGACTTGGCCGCACTTCTCTGCTACTGAAGATCATAGGCAAAGGGGAAGTGGCTAAAGTAGGATATGATATGAAAGCCGCTGGGACAGAAGTAAAGAATAATTTTAAGAAAGAGAAACAGACACTTAAGACAATTCTGAATCAGGAATATGGATTGTATAAAAACGATTCTACTGCAAATCAGAAACCTGCTGAAAAGAAACAACGATTCAAAATTACCTGGGATGATGGGGATACTGTGAAGGCTTCACCTAATCCTCCGGTAGTAAAATCCCCCATTAAAAAGAAATAGTTATCAAGAAATTAAACCTATTGAAAATTTTCCATTATAAGACCCTCTGGAAGTCGCTTTTGCTTCTTATTGCAGTATTCATCGGACTGGGTTCTCTTATCTACACTGAATATCTTGTTTCAAAACTAAAAGTGGAAGAAAGAAAGAATGTACAACTCTGGGCTGAGGCAACACGACTCATTTCACTTCCCGATACAAGCCAGAATGTTGAGTTTCTGTCAACTATAATTGAAACCAACAATACTGTTCCTGTAATTCTAACGGATGAATCAGACAGTATCATCTCTGCAAGAAATTTTGATACTCATAAACCAGGTGATTTCAAGTATATCAGAATGCAGCTTGAAAAAATAAGGGAGAAAAATAAACCGATAAAGATTAACCTTGAAAATGGCCACTTCAATCTTATTTACTATAAAGACAGCATTATTCTCACCATGCTGATATATTACCCTTATACACAATTGGGAATAATCATCTTCTTCATTTTTGTTTCTTATCTGGCATTTCGTTCTTCACGGAAAGCCGAACAAAATCAGGTGTGGGTAGGCATGTCCAAAGAGACTGCCCACCAACTTGGTACGCCAACCTCTTCCCTTGCCGGCTGGATAGAGATTTTGCAAAATAATTACCCTGAAGTATCAATAACCGCAGAACTCGCCCGTGACGTGGAAAGACTTGAGAAGGTCACTGAAAGGTTTTCGAGGATTGGTTCAAAACCATCGCTTACAAAAGAAAATATAGTTGCGTTAATCTCTCGAACTGTAGATTATCTGAAGTCGAGAACCTCTTCTAAAGTCAAATTTATTGATGAATACAGCAGTAAAAATGATATTATGGTTCCTGTAAACCCGGCTCTGTTTGAATGGGTAATTGAAAACGTCTCAAAGAATGCAATAGATGCCATGGAGGGAAGCGGAGAGATAACAATACGTATTGCAGAGACAGAGAGGAATGCCCTGATAGATATTTCGGACACTGGTAAAGGTATTCCAAAATCGGCTTTCAATAAAATATTCAATCCCGGATTCACCACCAAACAAAGAGGATGGGGCTTAGGTCTCTCCCTGGCGAAACGTATAATTGAGGAGTATCATAATGGAAAAATCTTTGTGAGACATTCTGAAGTGGGTAAAGGGTCCTGCATCAGAATTGTTATGAACAAGGATAAATTCTAATTGCTATATTTACAGCCCCTTATGAAGAGAAACGAGATTGAGATAATGGCCCCTGCGGGATCCTACGAATCGCTAATGGCAGCGATACAGGGAGGTGCGAATTCTGTTTATTTCGGAGTCGAACAACTCAATATGCGGGCTGCCTCATCAAATAATTTTACAATTGAGGATCTCCGGAATATAGTCTCAATTTGCAATAAAAACAGGCTTAAAAGCTACCTTACTGTGAACGTGGTAGTTTATGACCACGAAATTGAACAGATGCACGCAATTATAGATGCTGCACGTAAAAGCGGTTTAACAGCCGTTATTGCTTCAGACCTGTCAGTGATCAGATACGCCTCTGCTGCCGGAATTGAAATTCATCTTTCTACGCAATTGAATATCACAAATATTGAGGCATTGAAATTCTATTCTCAATGGGCCGATGTTGTTGTTTTAGCACGTGAACTGAATCTCAATCAGGTATCAAATATCTGCAACAGTATCAGAGAACAGAATATCACCGGACCAAAAGGCGATCTCATTAAGATTGAAATGTTTGCTCACGGTGCTCTATGTATGGCTATCTCAGGAAAATGTTACTTAAGTCTTCATGAAAATAACAAGTCAGCCAACAGGGGAGAATGCTATCAGACCTGTCGGAAATCCTATCTGGCAACAAATATGGAAACGGGTTATGAGCTTGAGATTGATAATGAATATATAATGTCTCCCAAAGATCTTTGCACAATCGGATTTCTCGATAAAATGATTGATGCCGGAGTGAGAGTCCTTAAGATTGAAGGAAGGGCCCGGTCAGCAGAATATGTTAAAGAAGCATCATCCTGCTACAGTGAAGCACTAAGTGCAATTGAAAACGGGACCTACACCAGAGAGAAATCTGAAGCCTGGAGAACCAGGCTTTCGACAGTTTTCAACAGGGGATTCTGGGACGGTTATTATCTGGGGCAGACTATGGGAGAATGGAATACAAATTATGGTTCCAGCGCAACAAAAAGAAAGGTCTATCTCGGAAAGATTACCAACTATTTCACAAAACTCAATGTTGCCGAAATAAAACTTGAAAACGGCGATCTGCAGAAAGGGGATTCAATTCTGATTACGGGTCCGACTACCGGTGTTATTGAATATCAGATTGATGAAATCCGGGTGGATCTCCTGGCAACTGAGAAAGCCTTAAAGGGTGAATTGTGCTCAATAAAAACACCCGACTACCTCAGAAGATCCGACAAGGTCTATAAATGGGTCGATTCGAAAGAGAATAAAAGTTGAAAAACAAATCAACCACCTCCCCCCTTCGGGGTACTCATCCTTCAAAAGGAGGAGAGAATTATAAAATATAAAAGTCTCCCCTCCTTATGGAGTGTCATGACCGCCAGGTCATGACGGGGTGGTGGATTCTTACTCTCTTAATCCCATTTTATTTTGCCTGCAGCTTCCAGCACTTTCATTGCATTGGCCTCAATATCATCAGTATCGGTATTGACATAAATTAAGTTTGCATTCTTCTTTTTCTTCAATCCAAACATATATGCCTTGTCGTAGTAATGCAAAACAATCTCTATAGCCTTTGAAAACTCCCCTTTATCGATCGCTTCAATCACGTCTGATGTCGTATCTCCGCCAAGTCTCCTGCTGATTTTCAAAACAGATGCTTTCAGTGATTCTTTAGGGAAGGACGAATATTCTTCCATAAGCCGTGGTAATCTGGTTTTGATATCCATTACCATAACAATTGCAGGTGTATCCTGCATATTCAGGTAGAACCCATCAGGCATGAAGACTGAGCCAATATTTCGGCTCTCATCTTCAACCCAGATAGGAAGGTCATCGTTTAATTTATTCCATTCAGTATAGAGGATATTGGCGAAATGTTCAGTCGATGGCTGAGATTGTTGCCCTAGGGCCCCGAACGCAGAGCCTTTATGGTTTGCCAGATTCTCAAGATCAACGATTTGTTGTCCCAATAGTTTTATGTATCTGATTATATGCGTTTTACTGCTTCCGGTCATTCCCCCGAGAACGATCATTTTTCTTTTCTCATCAAGACTGCCGAGAATATGCCTGCGGTAGGACTTATATCCTCCGTCGAGTACTTTAACTTCAATATCACCCAATGAAAATAACCATGCCATAGCTTCCGATCTCATCCCCCCTCTCCAGCAGTGTAAAAGAAGTTGTTTGTTATCAGCGATTTTGAGTGCTTGTTCAAGTTTTGATTGCAGAGCGGGACCAGAATGTTTAAGCCCTTCAAGAATTGCAGGAAGTCGACCCTCTTTCTTGTATTTGGTCCCAACTGCCCCTCTCTCTTTATCATCGAAGAGAGGGATATTGACAGCCCCGGGTATATGACCAGATCCATATTCTGAAGGTGATCTTACATCTGCAATTTGTATTGTCTCAGAAAGCTCCAGAAACGTTACTATATCAACAATTTGTGGTTTCATAGACTGACCCCCTTTCCTGTTTCCCCCAAGGGGGAAAGGTTTAGTTTCGACTCCTTCCCCCGTGGGGGAAGGTTGGGAAGGGGGTAGTGAGAATATAAAAATAGCACTTAAGTAATTATTGAGAACAGATACTCATTACTTTTTAAAATACCTTGCAAAAAGCCTTTTGAGTTCTTCTATTCTTACAGGTTTTGATATAAAGTCTTTTATCCCTGAAAGCTCTGCTTTTCTTTTTGTCTCTGGCATGTTGTCTGCTGTAAATGCTACAATTAAGACAGATTTGTCAATCTTTAAAATCCGTTGCGCAGATTCGAATCCGTCCATCTCGGGCATAATAAGATCCATGAAAATGAGATCATATTTTTTGGCCTTGGCCTGCTGATATCCCTCCCAGCCGTCATCGGCAAGGTCGAAAGAATAACCCATACTTTTGAGCATTGTCCCGATAACATTCTGATTCATTTTGTTATCCTCAATTATCAGTATGGATATATCGGTTCTTACTCCCCCTATTTCAACCGGACTAGTCTGATCCTCCAGGAAGGGGAAACTGTTCTTTATAATACTTAGTAATTCGCTGACATCTAAAGGTTTTATCAGGTAATGATCTATTCCCAGGGTAATGCAGTTCAGCCAGTTTCCTTTTTTATCATTTGAGCTTATCATAAACATGATAAAGTTGCCAGAAAGCTTGTTATCCCAGATCACTCTGGCTGCCTCAAAACCATTAAACTCATCGTCGTCAAAGACAATTACAAGGTTATATCTTTCTTCGGGATAATTCATATTTGTCTTTATCTGGTTCACAGTAGATCGCTGGAAGGTGGTGATGGTAACGGTAAGTCCCAGTCTGTGAAGTGCACCCAGGATCTCTTCATCACGGTTCTGATTTCCTGTTATTACCAGTGTTCTGATCTTGTCAAATGTTTTTATACCCTCAAATGAAAGTGACTTGATTTGTCTGTCATTTGAGTAGCTGGTTATTGTAAACGACACTTTAGTTCCCAAATCTCCTGATATCCCTGATGGACTGACGGCCTGCAGTTCTCCTCCCATCAGTTCAACTAGCTGTTTTGACAATATCGTTCCAAACTCCGATTCATCATTTGCTCTGACTTTTTTGGATTCAATATTTACAAAATCGCCAAAGATTTTTTTAAGACTTGCTTTGTCGAAACTTATACCGGTATCGAGCAAGTCGAATCCAAGAGTTATAACCCCGTTATTGCTGTTTTTAAGCATACATTTTAGGTGTATTTCCCCTTTTTCAGTATTCCGTACCGAGTGGTTTATGAGGTTTGTCAGAACTTGTCTCAGTCTGAAGGGGTCGCCTATGATACTCTCCGGAACATTGTCATCGACAGTGCAAATTAACTTCAGATCGTTAGTGGCTATGTTGGTTTTTGCCAGATCTGTGCAATATGTTATCTCCTCCCTTAAATTAAACGGAACCTCATCGAGTATCATTTTCCCTGATTCAATTCTTGAAAAATCGAGGATATCATTTATTATACTCAGGAGAACCTCTGTTGAACGGTGCAGGAGGCCCACTATTTCTTTTGCTTCAGGAGTAAGATAATATTTTCTAAGAACATCTGTAATGCCTATGATCCCATTTAGCGGAGTCCTGATCTCATAACTCATCCTAGCAAGAAATTCTGATTTTGCCTCATTAGCCTTGGCTTCTTCTTTTCGGGCAGACTCAAGCATGGTTACATCAATCAGTATCTCCATTGTAGCTTCTTCTCCGAGAAACATCACAGGAATACTGTTTCTGTAAAGAACAAGTTCTCCGATCTCTTTTTTAATAATAACAAATTGGTCAGGATTGAATGATCCGCCAAGGTTTTTTGAATAATAATCATTATCGGCTGTTAAAGATGTTTCAGGGAAAATCTTACCCTTCATCTCTGTTTCACTGAGATAAGAATATTGGCTTGCTGCAACTTTATTCGCTTTAAGTATTTCCCTGTTCTCATTGTGAACGATCACTCCCACAGGCATCTCTTCGATCAGTTTAAAGAGCATCTTTTCAGAGGTCTTTAAGCCCGCCATCTCTTTTCTCAGAGATTTAAGATATCGCCAGAATAAGAAAATTATTGCCTGAATTAACAACAGTGTGCCTAATACAATGAAAAGAGAGTTCCTGATTATATACTTCTGAAAACGATTTGTAGGGGCAGAAAATACCAGACCGAGATCGCGTTGCAGAAGCTGGGTGGAATAATATGACGATATTAATTCTTCCTCTTTGCCATTTATGAGAGCTTTATGAATAATATTCTCAACAGAGCCTGTTGCAAGCCCTTTTGTGATCTTGTCCA
>Ga0209540_10002760_pt1 | contig 12338 bp, 9 predicted proteins | sample BarGraIncu01121A_FD_184501 | JGI IMG/M metagenome (GOLD analysis project Ga0209540, IMG submission 184501) | Arctic peat soil microbial communities from Barrow, Alaska - Barrow Graham LP Incubations 011-21A (SPAdes) (version 2) | ecosystem: Environmental > Terrestrial > Soil > Wetlands > Peat... | reverse complement strand
CGGTGGCACTGACCGTACCGACGCAGGAGCAGGCGACCTCGTTCATGCGGGAACTCGGATTCGAGGACCGCTTCATGGGCTACGTGCTCAAGGCCTCCGGGCAGATGGCGGTGACGGTGTACACGCTCGAGGCGGCGATCCTGTTCCTCGGACAGGACAACACGGCGACCACCGTCGTCGATCAATTCCCCGGGCACGACGTGCACGTCGCCTACATGGAACCCAAGTCGCTGGTCAACTGGATCCGCGAGGCGGTCGGCGACGTCGAGCTGGCCGATGCGATCGAAGCGGCTTCCTCCGAGATACCGGAGGAGTCGGGCTATCCGCCGCAGTTGCGGTCGATGCGCGAGTTGATGAGCCAGAGGTTCCTGCAGTACATGGACGTGCTCGGGATCGCTCCGGAGGCCGGAGCAGATGCCGGCGCGGATGCGGAGCCGACGGGCGAGTAGCCCGGTTCCGGATGCGACCTTGTGGCGGCCCCGTCGGGAGACGGGGCCGCCACAAGAGCAGCCCCGTCGAGACGCGTGGTCGAGGGCGTCGTTCCCCTGTGAAGAGAGCAGGGTCTCTCGCCTTCCTGCCCGGAAGCGAGGCGAGAGGAAGAGCCGTACCGGTCCTGCTCTCTTCACAGGTGATCGGCATGACGGGCAGCAAGTCCGCGCACCGAGCGCACCTGCCGGCCCGTTCGCGAAGGGATACCGCGTGTACCGCACCTTGCGGCTTCGCTGCACACGCCCGGCCGCTCTGGCCGCGTGCGGGCTCATCCTCGCCGCCGGCCTGACCGTCTCGTGCAGCGCTCCTCCGCCGGCCGGCAAGGGAGCGCGCACTTCGACCGGTGCCGCAGCGCGGACGGCGGCCTCGTCGCCGGCTTCGCGGACAGTATCCGGGTCCGGTGGTGAGTCGACAGCCCGTGTCGTCGCCATCTTCACCCCTCCCAGGCGCGGTCCGGGCGCCGTGCTCACATTCGATCCGAAGACCGCGCCGGTCGTGCCGAAGGGGACGGACGTGACCGCGTACATCGCGTCCTACTATCGGGCGCTGATCGGCCAGAAGTGGAGCAAGGCCTTCAGGATGGTCCCGAGGGTCCGCCGCACGGAGACCCTGGCGGACTTCAAGACGCTCCAGTACGGGTACGAGGTCGGATCGTTCAGCATCGCGGGACCGACCGGCGGCACCGCACTCAGCGTGCTGGTGGTGCACGTCACACCCGGGAACGGGGTGTGGAACACGACGTGGGAATTCGTCCGCACGCGCAGGGGGACCGTGGTGAAGGACCTGACGTACGCGAGACCGGGCGGTGGCGGATGTCACTAGCGGCCCCGGATCCGCGGCACCACGGCTGAGGCCAGGCGGGGGATAGTCCGCGGAGGAGCCGATCGTCCCGAGCTGCTCTAGCTCGGGATCCGCCCCAACCCGACCATCCCGATGACGATCAACACCAGCACGACGATGGAGTCGATCCCGACCCGCAGGTAGTTCTTCTCCGGACGCACGATCACGCTCGTCGCGTAGACCATCGTGACCAGGATCCCCAGTCCCGCGAGCCAGCTGTTCTGCGCACCCGCGGCCGCCAGCGTGGCCTTGCCGGCCATCAGGTCGGCGAGGAGGAACAGGCACACCTGGAAGGCATTGCCCCGCCGAAGATGTCGCCCATGACCAGTTGGTTGTCGCCCAACTTCGCGGCGGTGATGCCGGTGGCGATCTCGGGAAGCGCACTCGCGACCGCCAGCGCGGTGGCGCCGAAGATCACGCCCCCGATGCCGTAGTTGTTGGCGAGTTGCGCGCCGCTCTGCATGAGCGCGACCCCCGCGATCAGGGTGGCCACCGAGCCTCCGCCGAATATGGCGGCGATCGTCCCTGTCCCCAGCTTCGCGTACGGGTGGGTCACGACGGGGTGCGGGATCCGACGATGTGGGCGTCCCGGCTTGCTGCCGGGCATGACGACGGCCCACTTCGGCGCGTTGCGCACGCGGTTGATGACGAGCATCCCGAAGAGCCACACCACGACGATGGCGATCGATGCGGGGCTCACGCCGAACACGACGTCCGTGGCCGGCAGGAGCGCTCCGAGCATCGCCAGCGCGGTCACTCCGACTACGAGCGACGCCTCGAGAACCGGGATCAGCGACCCGACGAGGTAGCTCAGCGGCTTCTTCTCGGTCACGAAGTAGTCGCAGATGATGAGCACGGCCGTCTGCACCGCGATGCCGCCCAGCAGGTTGCCGGCGGCGATGTCGAGCCGATGGGCGAGCACCGCGCTCACGGTGATCGCGAGTTCCGGCAGGCTGCCGGAGATCGCGAGCAGGATCATCCCGCCGAACGCCTCGCCGAGGTGCCAGCGCTCATCGAGGGCATCGGTCGCGCGTGACAGGAAGACACCGGCGCCCCAGGTCGCCGCCGCGCCTGCCGCGAACACGGCCCACAGCAGCGGGGTCGACAGGGAGGTCATGCGCGTTCCTCCTCGGAAAGGGTCTCATTGAGCGAACCGGTGCGGTAGCCGTCGAGGTCCAGCGTCGCGTACGCGAAGCCGGCGGCCCTCAGCGCCTCCGAGATGGCGCCCCGCAGCACCCACGCGGCCTCCAGCTCACCGGGCTCGACCTCGAGTCGTGCGACGTCACCGTGAGAGCGCACCCGGAATTGGCGCAGACCAAGCGTGCGGACAGCGCTCTCGGCGGTTCCGACCCGTGCTAGCCCCGCGCGGTCGATCACCATGCCGTAGGGGAAGCGCGATGCGAGGCACGCCATCGATGGCTTGTCGGCCGTGGGAAGCCCGAGGTCGCGCGAGATGGCGCGGATGTCGTCCTTTGTGAGCCCGGCGTCCTGAAGCGGGCTGACCACGCCCAGCTCGACGGCGGCGCGATGCCCGGGACGGTGGTCGGAGACATCGTCGGCGTTGTTGCCGTCTGCGACGAAGGCCAGCCCGCGCGTCTTGGCGACGTCGACCAGCATCCCGAACAGCTCCTGCTTGCAGTAGTAGCAGCGGTCGGAGGGGTTCGAAGCGAAGGTGGGGTCGTTCAGTTCGTCCGTCTCCACTTCGATGAGGTCCAGGCCGAGTTGCGCGGCGGTCTCGCGTGCCGCCTCGACCTCGGAGAGAGGGTAGGTCTCCGAGGTGGCCAACACGCAGAGCGACCGGTCGCCGAGGGCATCACGGGCGGCGACTGCGAGCAGGGTGGAGTCGACGCCGCCGGAGTAGGCGACCAGGACGCTGTCCAGTCGCCCGAGGTGTGCGAGCAGCACCTCGTACTTCTCGGAGGCGGAGACGGTCACGGGTTCTCCCTGTGGGTTCGCGGGGCTAGTAGGAAGGGCGCTCGGTGTCGGGGCGCCAGGCGCACTCACTGCCCGCTCCCACCCACCGCGCGGCCACGTACAGCAGGTCGCTCGCGCGGTTCAGGAACGCCAGGACCTCGGGGTCGACGGGCTCCGAGGCCGACACGCGGACCGCCTCCCGCTCCGCCCGGCGCACGGCCGTGCGCGCGAGGTGCAGCCGGGCCGAGGCCTCGTCGCATCCGGGGAGCACGAAACCGGAGAAGCCGCCCGTGCGCGACGAGTAGTGGTCGATCGTCTGTTCGAGTGCTTCGACGTCGGCGGCGTCGACGTGCGGCGTGCCGCCGGTGGGCTTCGAGCCGAGTGCGCAGGCCCCGCAGTTGAACAGGCGGTGCTGCAGGAACTCCAGCGCGGAGTCGAGGCCGCTGTCCAGCACGTGGACACGAGCGTATCCGACGAGGCAGTTCGCCTCGTCGAGCGCGCCGTAGAACGCTATGCGCGCGTCGGACTTCGGGACCCGGTCCCCGCCGACCGTCGAGGTCGAACCGTCGTCGCCGGAGCGCGTGTAGATGTCTGGCACGGAGTTCCCCCGGTCGCGTCGTGGTCAGGTGTGGAACGCTTCCTCCACATGGTACCCGCACGCCGGCGTCAGCGTTCGCGGGGCGAAAGGCGTCAGACGCGCTCCCGGATCCGCATCGCCAGGTGCCCCAGGGCACCGGCGTCGCTCACCGGCTGGCCGGTCTCGTCCGTGACGTGGAAGACGTCGTTCGCAACGCCGGTGCGTGTGATCGCGCGCGCCCAGGTGAGGCGCAGGCCGGTGTCGGCGAAGGCGCGCGCGATGTCGTAGAGGAGCCCGGGCCGGTCGGCCGCCCGCACGCGGACGGCGGTGGCGTACGCGCCCGTCTCCTCGACGCGCACGAGCGTGCGTGCACGGGAGTGCGCAGGGTAGTGGCGCCGGCGCTCGGCGAGGCGGGTGGCCAGTCCCGCGGGATCCGCCAGCCCCGCCGCGAGATGACGTTCGAAAGCCGCCCATGTGGCGGTGTCGACGGTGGCGCGGGTGTCCGAGCGCACAACGAAGACGTCGAGCGCGACCCCTCCGTGCGCGTCCCAGGCGTCCGCCGCGTGGATGTCGAGCCCGGAGAGGCACAGCGCCCCGCACAGCGTCGCGAACAGTCCCGGGCGGTCGGGCGCCGCCACGCTGAGGCGCCAGGCGCCCGCGGCAGGGCCCGGAGCCACGGCGACGCCGAACGCGTCGGGCCGTCCCGTATCCGCGACGCTGGCGACCAGCCCTGCGTGGCGGGCGACCTCCGCCGCGTTCGACGCCGCCAGATAGCGAAGCGGCGCGCCCTCGACGAAGGCGGAGGCGCGCGAGGGCGCTCGCTCTCCGAGCAGATCGAGGGCCGCGGCCCGTACCTCCTCGGCACGCTCGACGATCCCCGCGCCCTCGAAGGAGTCGGACAACGCCGCTCGCAGACGGTCGGCCAGCTCTCCGACGAGCGCTGCGTGCCAGGCGCTCCACGCACCGGGACCCGTCGCAAGGGCGTCGGCCGCCGTGAGCACGAACAGCGCGTCCACGAGGTCACGGCGCGTCACCAGCGCTGCAGTCCGTACGATCACGTCCTCGTCGTGGATGTCTCGACTCGCGGCCACTTCGGCCAGCAGGAGGTGCTCGCGAACCAGCAGCGCGGCATCGTCCACCTGCGCGGCATCGAGGCCGAAGCGCGGGCCCAGCGTACGCACGACCGCCTCGCCGCGCTCCGCATGCCCGGGTCCGCGCTGCGTCTTGCCGACGTCGTGCAGGAAGGCGGCGGTCAGCAGCGCCCGGCGGTCCCCCGCGCCCTCGAGCGCACGCGTGATCTCGGGCTGGTCGCCGCTGCTCGCGATGGCCGTCGCGCACCGCAGGCAGTGGGCGCCCACGGTGAACACGTGGGAGAGCGCGGGACGGCGCACGTGCATCAGTTCGCCGAACGAGGGGGCGAGGTCGTCGAGCAGCCCTGCCCAGGCGGCCTCCTCGAGGGCGGGGAGCGAGTCGTCGCCCGCGGCCAGGAGCCCGAAGATCCCGGGACCGCCGATCGCCGTGGGCGACCCGTGACGCGGGTCGAAGGCGGTGGCCCGCCTAGCCAGACGGGCGCGCACCCGCAGCGTGAGGTGGTGGACGTCCGCGAGAGCGCCCTGCAGCGCCTCCGTGTCGAGGCCGGACTCGGCGGCCTCCTCGATCGTGAGCGTCGCCGTCGCGCGGGGAGCGGAGCGGTGCACGACCCAGCGTCCCGCGTCGAGCAGCTCGCTCGCCTCGAGCAGCCGGCCGATGTCGCTCGCCTCGAGCAGGCCGAGCCCCGCGAGCGCGGACGGATCCGACTGCGGGGCGCCGGTGAGCACGGCGGCGACCCAGGTCAACTCGTCGAGGTCCCTGCGCCCGCCGGCGCCGTCCTTGAGATCGGGCTCGAGCAGGTAGGGGGAGCCGGGTCGATCCCGGACGGTGAGCGCCGGGACGAGTCTGCGGGCGCGCTTCCGGGCTCCGGTGGCGGCTTCGGACAGTACTCGCGAACCCAGCGCCGCATCGCCGCAGATCACGCGTCCGGTGAGCGTCGCGGTGAGCGTTTGGAGGTCGTCGCGAACGACGCGTTCGTGATCGCGCCGCGAGCGCACCTGGTGGCCGACCGACAGGCCGGCGTCCCACAGCGGGTAGAGGACTCCGACGAGCGCGGGTCGGAGTTCGCTCGCCGGGGCGTCGGTCACGACGAGCAGGTCGAGGTCCGAGTGCGGCAGCAGCCGGCGCGCACCCCAGCCGCCGAGCGCCAGGACAGCCCACGGGGAGCGCAGCTGCGACAGGGCCGTCTCCGCGAGTCCGGAGACGGCCCTGTCGGTCAGGTCGCTGAGTGCGCGGGCCGCATGGCTCCCCGGTGTCGCGGAGGCGATCAGCGCCGCCCGCTGCTCGAGGAAGCCCGCGACGTCGGCCACGGGGCTAGAGCGCCTCGCTGCCACGTTCGCCGGTACGGATCCGGACGGCGCTTTCGCAGTCGAACGTGAAGACCTTGCCGTCGCCGATCTTGTCGGTCCGCGCGGCGTCTACGATGGCCTGCTCGACTTTGGGCGCGAGATCGTCGTCGACGACGATCTCGATCTTCGTCTTCGGCACGAAGTCGACCGTGTACTCGTTGCCGCGGTAGACCTCGGTGTGGCCCTTCTGACGGCCGAAGCCCTTGACCTCGTACACCGTCATGCCGCTGATGCCGAGCGCGTGCAGGGCTTCCTTGACCTCGTCCAGCTTGTGCGGCTTGATGACCGCTTCGATCTTCTTCATGTGATGGCTCCTCGGTCGTCGACGCCTCGTCTAGAACTCGTACCCGGTCTCCGCGTGTTCCGCAACGTCGAGGCCTGTGGACTCCGACTCCGCGTCAACGCGCAGACCGATCGTAAGGTCGATGAGTTTCAGAATGATGAACGATGCGAGAAGAGAGAACGCGATCGTCGCTCCGACCCCGATCAACTGCTTGCCGAGCAGGGCGAAGCCGCCTCCGTAGAGCAGGCCGTTCGCTCCCGCGCTGTTGACCGCGAGGCTCGCGAACACGCCGGTGAGGATGGCGCCGGTGGTGCCGCCCACGCCGTGCACGCCCACGACGTCGAGGGCGTCGTCGAACCCGAAGCGCGACTTGATGCGGAGGCCGAAGTAGCACAGGCAGCCGGTGATGGCCCCGATCGCGAGCGCGGGCATCGGGCCCACGAATCCGGCGGCGGGCGTGATGCCCACGAGGCCCGCGACCGCGCCGGAGGCGGCGCCGAGCACGGTCGGCTTGCGGCCGGTCAGGAGCTCGGTGGCGGTCCAGGCGAGCATGCCCGCCGCCGCGGAGAGGTTCGTGGCGAGGAAGGCGGAGCCGGCGAGCTGGCCGGAACCGAGCGCCGAGCCGGCGTTGAAGCCGAACCACCCGAACCACAGGATCCCGGCGCCGAGTACCGACATCGGGACGTTGTGCGGGCGCAACTCCTCGCTGCCGTAGCCCTTGCGTTTGCCGAGCATGAGCGCCGCGGCGAGCGCTGCGGCCGCGGAGGCGATGTGGACGACGGTACCGCCGGCGAAGTCGAGTGCGCCGAGCTGCTGGAGCCAGCCGCCGCCCCAGACCCAGTGGGCGAGGGGGCTGTAGACCAGCAGCGCCCACAGCGCGGCGAACGCGACGAAGGCCTTGAACCTCATGCGCTCCGCGACGGCGCCCGAGATGAGCCCGACCGTGATGATCGCGAACATCCCCTGGTACATGGCGAACACGCTCGTGGGGATGGCGGAGTCGCCCGTGCCCGTCACGGCGCCGAGCACGCCGTCGAGCCCGAGGTGGGAGAGCCCCCCGATCAGGCCGAGGCTGCCGGCGTCGCTTCCGAAGGCCAGCGTGTACCCGATGACGGCCCAGATCACAGAGACGAGCCCCATCGCGAAGAGCGAGTGCATCGTGGACGACAGCACGTTCTTGCTGCGTACCATGCCCGCATAGAACAGGGCGAGCCCCGGGGTCATGAACAGCACCATAGCCGCGGAGACGAGCATCCAGGCGGTGGAACCGGTGTCGACTGCCGGCATCTGCAAGGCTCCTCTCGTGCAGGGTCACGAGAGCGACCCCTCGAGCCGCCCACGCAGACCCTACGGGCGAGATGTTTCGCCTGCGTTTCCTCGGCGTGAAGCGGGGAAGAACGCCCGAAACACGGGCGCAACCGACGACTCGCTGCGGCGCGGCCTTGCGGTCGTGCGCACCGCCCCTTACCATACGAACAGGTGTTCGACTTGCGCGCGGGCGTATGATGAAGATTCGGGCGAGAACGGCCTCCCGAGCACGCACATGGAACGCGACCGGAACAGGAACCCCCACCAGATGTCCCTTGAATTCATCTCGATCCGTGGCGCCCGCGAGCACAATCTGCGCGGCTTCGACCTCGACATCCCGCGCGACAAGCTCGTCGTGATCACCGGGCTCTCCGGCTCCGGCAAGAGTTCGCTCGCATTCGACACCATCTACGCGGAAGGGCAGCGCCGCTACGTCGAGTCGCTCTCGGCCTACGCGCGCCAGTTCCTGGGCCAGATGCAGAAGCCCGACGTCGACCACATCGAGGGGCTGTCGCCGGCTGTCTCGATCGACCAGAAGACGACCTCGCGCAACCCGCGCTCCACGGTCGGCACGGTCACCGAGATCTACGACTACCTGCGCCTGCTCTACGCGCGGGTGGGCATCCCACACTGCCCCGAGTGCGGCCGCGTCATCGAGCGGCAGACCCCGCAGCAGATCGTGGACCGCATCGCCGAACTGCCCGAGGGAACGAAGTTCCAGGTGCTCGCTCCGGTGGTCAAGGGCCGCAAGGGGGAGTACGGCAAGCTGCTCGAGGACCTCAAGAAGGAGGGCTTCACCCGTGTCCGGGTGGACCGCGAGGTCAAGGGACTCGACGAGGACATAACCCTCGACAAGAAGTACAAGCATGACATCGAGGTGGTCGTCGACCGCCTCGTCATGAAGGACGGGATCACGGCCCGACTCACCGATTCGGTGGAGATGGCGCTGCGGCTCGCCGGCGGCACCCTGCTGGTGGCGCCGGAAGGGGAGGACGAACTGTCCTTCTCCCAGGCGTACGCGTGCCCGGTGCACGGCCTGGGCATGGAGGAGCCTCAGCCGCGTGACTTCTCGTTCAACGGCCCGTACGGAGCGTGTCCCGAGTGCATGGGCCTCGGATCCAAGCTGAAGCCCGACCCCGACCTCATCGTCCCCGACGGCTCGCTGTCGCTCGGGGAGGGCGCGATCAAGCCGTTCTCCGGAGGCATGAACTACTACCCGCAGCTGATCGCGGCCGTCGCTGCGCACTTCGACGTGTCGACGGACACCTCATGGCACGACCTCCCGTTGAAGGTTAAGGATGCGCTGCTCTACGGACTGGGCGAGACGAAGATCCGCATCGACTACCACACGCGCGACGGTCGCGAGACGCACTGGTTCTCGAAGTGGGAGGGCGCCGTGAGCGCGGTGACCCGCCGCTATGAGGAGACCGAGTCGGAGGGAAGCAAGGAGAAGCTCGAGGAGTACATGGCGGTCATCCCGTGCGCCGCGTGCCACGGGACCCGGCTCAAGCCGCAGATCCTCGCCGTGACGTTCGGCGATCGGAACATCGCGCAGGTCACTGCACTATCGGCCAAGGACTCGCTCGAGTTCTTCGACGGGGTGCAGCTGACCGACCGCGAGGAGCAGATCGGCCGCCGCGTCATCAAGGAGATCGCCGAGCGACTGCGGTTTCTGGTCGACGTCGGGCTCGACTACCTCACGCTCGAGCGCGGCACGGCATCGCTCTCCGGCGGGGAGGCGCAGCGCATCCGGCTGGCCACGCAGATCGGCAGCGGCCTTATGGGCGTGCTCTACATCCTGGACGAGCCTTCGATCGGTCTGCACCAGCGCGACAACGCCCGGCTCATCGGCACGATGGAGCGCCTCCGCGACCTCGGCAACACCGTCATCGTCGTCGAGCACGACGAGGAGACGATCCGCGCCGCTGACTTCGTCGTCGACATGGGCCCCGGCGCAGGGGAGCACGGCGGCGACATCGTGTGCCAGGGCACCCCGGCGCAGATCCTCGACTGCCCCGAATCGCTGACGGGTGCCTACCTGTCGGGCGCGCGGTCGATCCCGGTACCGGATGCGCGCCGTCCCGCCGAGCGCGGGGTCGTCTCGATCCAGGGCGCGGCCGAGCACAACCTGAAGCACATCGACGTCGAGATCCCGATCGGGCAGCTCGTCGTCGTGACCGGCGTGTCGGGCTCGGGTAAGTCGTCGCTCGTGGCGGACACCCTGGCGCCCGCGCTCACGAATGCGGTGTCGCGCACCCGTCGCCGCACCGGCCGCTACGACCGCATCGAGGGTCTCAAGGAGTTCGACAAGGTCATCGTGATCGACCAGTCGCCGATCGGGCGCACGCCCCGCAGCAACCCGGCCACCTACGTGGGCCTGTGGGACGACGTGCGATCGCTGTTCTCGTCCACGCACGAGGCGAAGGTCCGTGGCTACTCGCCGGGGCGCTTCTCGTTCAACGTGGCGGGCGGACGCTGCGAGGCGTGCAAGGGTGACGGCCAGATCAAGATCGAGATGCACTTCCTTCCCGATGTCTACGTGCCGTGCGAGGTCTGCAAGGGCAAGCGGTACAACCGCGAGACCCTGCAGGTCACCTACAAGGGCAAGACGGTCTCGGACGTGCTCGCGATGTCGGTCGAGGAGGGCGTGCACTTCTTCGAGAACATCCCGCCGATCAAGCGCAAACTCCAGACCCTCTACGACGTGGGCCTTGGATACATAAAGCTCGGCCAGCCGGCCACGACGCTCTCGGGCGGCGAGGCGCAGCGCGTGAAGCTGTCGAGCGAGTTGCAGCGTCGCAGCACGGGCAAGACCTTCTACATCCTCGACGAGCCGACCACCGGTCTTCACTTCGACGACGTCCGGCAACTGCTCATCGTGCTGCAGCGACTCGTCGACGCGGGCAACACGGTACTGGTGATCGAGCACAACCTGGATGTCATCAAGAGCGCGGACACGATCATCGACCTCGGCCCCGAGGGCGGCGACCGCGGCGGCGAGATCGTGGCGGTCGGCACTCCGGAGGAGGTCGCGGCGCACCCGACGTCGCACACGGGACGGTTCCTGAAGCCCGTTCTCGAGGGCAGGGGAGCGAGCGTGGCCCCCGAGACGGGCGGGGCAGCGCCGAAGAAGAGGGCCGCCTCCAGGAAGTGACGACGAGTTGGGGCGCGCCACGAACTCCGGCGCGCCCTTTGCTCCCGGTGCCGGCATCGTGGCTGCGGGACGCAGCTGACGAGGACCGTCTTCGTTTCCGGGACGGTGTTCACGCGGCCCCGGTCGCTGTCGCGGGGTGACCGTGCTGATCGCCCGCAACGCCCCGACCGCCCGAGCGTGTGAGGCCCGGCGCATCTTGGTCGCTGCGACCGCTAGAATCGAGTCACGATGACTCCCCGCTACGGCAGCGACCACATACGCGAGCAACTCACGGCCGTCCCCGACGCGCCCGGTGTCTACCTGTGGAAGGACGCCACGGGCACGGTGCTCTACGTCGGCAAGGCCAAGGCGCTCCGCAAGCGCATGAAGCAGTACGCGCAGGGGCACGACGACCGCGCCATGGTGCCGGAGATGATGTCGCGGGTGGCCTCGTTCGACTACGTCGTGACCACCAACGAGGTCGAGTCGCTCATCCTCGAGAACAACCTCATCAAGGAGCACCATCCGCGCTACAACGTCGACTACCGCGACGACAAGACCTACCCCTACATCGCGCTGACCACCGGCGACCCCTTCCCGGGGATCAAGTACACGCGCGAGAAGCACCGTCCGGGCACGACCTACTTCGGGCCCTACACGGATGCCAGGGCCGCGCGCGCCACGGTCGACGTCGTGCGGCGCATCTACCCGATCTGCCGGACCGACTGCGTGGAGTGGAAGCGCGTGACCGCCCGCGGCGGGGCGCCGACCGGCAAGCCGTGTTTCGACTTCCACATCGGCAAGGGCCCCGGCCCCTGCATGGGCGCGGTCTCGCGCGAGGAGTACGCCGCGACGGTCGCGCTGGTCGAGGCGTTCCTCGACGGCCGGCAGAGCACGGTGGAGCGCGACCTGGAGCGCCGCATGCGTGACGCGGCCGCGGAGCTCGACTACGAGAGCGCCGGGCGTTACCGCAACCGTCTCGACGCCGTCCGCTCGATCCTCGAGAAGCAGACGATCGTGAGCGCGAGCGGACTCGACGCCGACGTGATCGGCGTGTTCCGCGAGGAGACGATCGCGGCCACGCACGTGCTGCACGTCCGTGAGGGTCGCGTGCAGGGCTCCAGCGAGTTCATCCTGGACCAGGGACTCGACGTCTCCGACGTCGAGTTGATCGAGGCGTTCCTGCTGCGCTACTACGATGACGCGTCGCACGTGCCGCGGCAGGTGCTCGTCTCCTGCCTGCCGGCCGAGCCTGAGCCGCTCGAGACGTGGCTGGCGCAGCGCCGCGGCCGCAAGGTGACGATCGAGCGCCCCGAGCGAGGAGAGCGCAAGCGCCTGCTGGAGATGGCGTCCACC
>Ga0209540_10002759_pt1 | contig 12339 bp, 15 predicted proteins | sample BarGraIncu01121A_FD_184501 | JGI IMG/M metagenome (GOLD analysis project Ga0209540, IMG submission 184501) | Arctic peat soil microbial communities from Barrow, Alaska - Barrow Graham LP Incubations 011-21A (SPAdes) (version 2) | ecosystem: Environmental > Terrestrial > Soil > Wetlands > Peat... | reverse complement strand
CGGTCGGCTCCAGGCACCTGGTCGAGAGCTCCGGTCTATCCGTCTCCTCATCGACCGTGCGCTACGAGCTGGCGGAGCTGGAGGAGCGTGGGTTGCTGACACATCCGCACACCTCGGCCGGGCGCATCCCCACCGACGGCGGCTATCGCTACTACGTCGATTCGCTTCTTTCCGAGCGCTCGCCGCAATCGGAGTTGTTCCCGCTCGACCTGATCGCCGCCGAGAACGAGGTCGAAGAGGCGCTCGAGGCGACCACCGAGATTCTGGCCGGGGTGACGCATCTGCTCGCGCTCGCCTCGGCGCCCTCGCTCGAGACCACGGCCGTGCGCCACGTCGAGGTTCTCCTCCTGCAAGCGCAGATCGTTCTCGTCGTGCTGATCACCTCGGCGGGCGAGGTCTCGAAGCGCGTCTGCGCTTTCGAAGCACCGGTCGACTCGGGGCTGGTGAGCTGGGCGCGCGAGTATCTGAACGAGCGCCTCGAAGGGCGCACGCTCGGGCCGCGCCTGCTGCGTCAGGCACTCGATGATCCCGCGTTGAGCGCGAGCGAGCGCGACTTCCTCGCAGTCCTGCGCCCGGCTCTGGAGGAGCAGCTCGGTCGCGGCGACGAGAGAGTCTTCGTCGGCGGCGCGGCGACGCTGCTAGATACCACCCACGGCAGCGAGCTGGACGCCTGTCGCAGCCTGCTCTCGGTGCTCGAGCGCCGAGCGGCCACACTCGAGCTGCTGCGCGCCTCGATCGAGCAGCGCCGGCCCTACGTGCGCGTCGGCGAGGAGCTCGACAACCCCGCCTTGAGCGGCGTCTCGCTGGTAGGTGCGCGCTACGGCCTGGCGCACCGCACGCTCGGGACGGTCTCCCTACTCGGCCCGATCCGGATGGACTACGAGAAGGCGATCGGGGCGGTCAGAGCTGCCGCGCTAGAGCTGTCCCGCTTCGTCGAAGACGTTTACGAGGAATAACGGCTCCGTACCCGCACTCCCCTGTGGCGGAATCGACACAGACAGGTGCGATCTCTCTCGATAGCGTTCGCGTTGGGGTTCCCCCCGAGGGCGCCCGAGTTACCCATGCCCGCCCATGACCAACCGGCGTACCGACTCCGCTCCAGCGAGCCTGAGTAACCTTGAGTGGATGTCCACGACCGAACGCGACTACTACGAGCTGCTTGGCGTCCAGCGCGGCGCCAGCGAGGTCGAGATCAAGAAGGCCTTTCGCGCGCTGGCGCGCGAGCTGCATCCCGACGTCTCCGACCATCCCGAGGCCGAGGAGCGTTTCAAGCAGACGGTCGAGGCCTACGAGGTGCTGTCCAAGCCCGAGACGCGCGAGCTCTACGACCGTTTCGGTCATGCCGGCCTGCGTAGCGGCGGCTACCAGCCGACCGGTGTCGATTTCGGCAACCTCTCCGATCTGTTCTCGGCCTTCTTCGGTGAGGAGATGTTCGGAACCGCGGCGCGGCCCAGGGGAAGGCAGCGCGGCGCCGACATAGCCGCCGAGCTCGAGATAGAGCTGACCGAGGCGGCGAAAGGGCTCAAGCGCGAGGTCGCCTTCGCGGCCGAGGTGGTCTGCCACGTTTGCGAGGGCTCGGGCATGGAGCCAGGCAGCGAGCCGACGACCTGCCCCACCTGCAAGGGCCAGGGGATGTTCCAGCAGGTTTCGCAAAGCCTCTTCGGCCAGGTCATGCGCACCCAGACCTGCCCCACCTGCGCGGGCGCGGGCAAGGTGATCGAGCACCCGTGCAAGAACTGCAGCGGCTCCGGGCGCGAGGTCGAAGAGCGCACGCTGGAGGTCGAGATACCGGCCGGTATTCACGATCGCCAGCCCATCCGCATTTCCGGCGAGGGGCATGCCGGCGCCCGCGGCGGCCGCGCCGGCGACGTTTACGTGCTGGTGCATGTACGCCGCGACGAGCGCTTCGTGCGTGAGGGCGACGACCTCGTCTCGACGCTCGAACTGACGATGACCCAGGCGGCGCTGGGCGGCAAGGCGACCGTGCCGACGCTCGACGGCGAGACCAAGGTCACGATCGAGCCGGGCGCCCAGCCGGGCACCGTGCTCACCCTCAAGGGAAAGGGCATGCCGCGGCTGCAGGGCTTCGGCCACGGTGATCTGCGCCTGCTTCTGACCGTGCTCGTTCCGCGCAAGCTCGACGAGGAGCAGCGCAAGCTACTCGCGCAGTTCGAAGCGAGCGCCGACGCCGCCACCTACGAGCACGACGAGACCCTGTTCGAACGATTTAGAGCTCGTTTCAAATGAAGCACTCCGCCGACTGGCCGCGCTCGGCGGCGCGCTGCGTTGTCCTCGGTCGCATCCGTAGCCGCCGGCTACGAACGCGACACTGCGTCCTAGCATCGCATCCGCCGATCGCATCCAGTCGGCAGGTCGTCAATTGAACCGACCTCTTCTGAAAGGAATCTTCCGCTGATCGAGCTGCTGCGCATTGCCGTCCGCGTGCCTCTCGAGAGGGCAGAGGAGGCGCGGGCGGAGTTGCTCGAGCTCGCTGCGCACGGTTTCGAGGAGCGTGATCTTCCCGGGCAACTCGAGCTGGCCGTCTACGGCGATTCGGAGCTGGAGAGAGCGCTGAGAGCGGCTTTCGAGGAGGTCTCGTCCGAGCAAGTCGAGCCGGGTTGGGAGGACAACTGGCGTGCCTTTCACCGCCCGGTCGAGATCGGGAAACTGTGGGTCGGTCCGCCCTGGGAAGAGCCTTCAGCGGACCTCGTGCCGGTCGTGATCGATCCCGGCGGCGCTTTCGGCACCGGCGCCCATCCAACCACTCGCCTCTGCCTAGAGCTCTTGCAGGAGTTGGAACCGGCGAGCCTGCTCGACGTCGGCTGTGGGTCGGGCGTGCTGGCGATAGCGGCAGAAAAGCTCGGCTTCTCGCCGGTTGTCGCGCTCGACAACGATCCCGAGGCGATCGAGGCGACCCTGACAAACGCCGAGGCAAACGGCGCCACGCCGGATGTGCGGCTCACCGATGCCCTGGTCGAGCCGCTTCCGGAAGCCGAAGTGGTCGTCTGCAACATCGGTCTTCAGGCCCTGGAAGAGTTGACGCCCAGGCTCCGGTGCAAGACGCTCGTCGCCTCGGGCTTCCTCGCCGGGGATGATCTGGGCCTAGCCGGGTATCGGGTCGTGAGCAAGCATGAGCAAGCCGATTGGGCGGCCGTCGTGGCTTGCCCGGAGAGGGGTTGGGAATGATCGGGGAAGCAAAGCTCGAGGCGGCGCCTTTGGGCCTATTGCCGGCCGACGAGGGCTGGTTCGTCGTCAACGTCCGCGACACCGCCTGGATGACGAACGACCGCCACGGATCCGGTTGCCGGTTTGAGAACACGAACCTGCCCTTCCCGGAGATCGGCTTCAATCTGCGCGTGCTCAGGCCGGGGCAGGCGAACGGGATGTATCACCGTGAGTCGAATCAGGAGGACTTTCTCGTACTGGCGGGCAAGTGCCGGCTTCTGGTCGAGGGTCAGGAGAGGGAGCTCGAAGCCTGGGATTTCGTGCACTGCCCGCCGAATACCGAGCACATCTTCGTCGGCGCTGGAACCCGTCCTTGCGTCATCTTGATGGCCGGCTCGCGCGATCCGAGCGAGGACGAAGACCTCTTCTATCCGGTCTCGGGGCTCGCTCGCCGCTACGACGCCGGCGTCGACAAGGGAACGAGCTCGCCTCCCGAGGCCTACGCGAATGCCGGGCCGTTTCGAGCCGAACGTCCCCCCGACTGGGACGAACTACCCTGGGCCTAAGCCGTGTTATCAGTGATCTCTAAACCATGACGACCTTCTCGGTTCGCTTTCTCGGCTGCAAGGTCTCCTACAGCGATGCCGACGCGCTCAGAGAGCGCCTGCTCGCCGATGGGCACCAGGAAGCGCGCGCGGGCGAGGCCGAGATCGCGCTTGTCAACAGCTGTTGCGTCACGCGCGAGGCGCTCGGGAAGTCGCGCCAGGCGGCGGCGAAGGCGGCGCGCACGCACCGGCGCGTGTACGTAACCGGCTGCGGCGCCAACCTCGAAGGGGCTTTCGCGGACCTGCCCGAGAACGTGACGGTCCTGGCCGGACGTAGCGCGGCGGCGCCCGAGCGCCTGGCCGGTCTGATCGGTCGCGCCGGTGACGCGGTCGATGCCCGTCCCAAGCGGGTTCGCGCCTTCGTCCAGATTCAGGACGGCTGCTCGTTTCGCTGCAGCTACTGCGTCGTGCCGCTCGTGCGCGGGGCCGGGCGCTCGAAGCCGGCCGAGGCGGTGCTGGCGGAGGTGCGCCGCCGCGTCGAGCAGGGGCACAAGGAGGTCGTTTTCTCGGGCATCAACCTCGGCTGTTTCCACGACAGCGAGGCCGCCGTCTCGCTCGCCGCGCTGGTGCGCGAGGCGGGAAAGACACCGGGCCTCGAGCGCCTGCGTCTCTCCTCGATCGAGATCAATCACGTGAGCGCGGAACTGATCGGCGCCATCCGCGAGACGGCCACGGCCTGCAGCCATCTACACATTCCGCTGCAATCCGGCGACGACGGGGTTTTGCGGGCGATGAGGCGCCACTACGACGCCGCGACCTTCCTGCGCCGGATCGAGGGGCTCGACGACTTCAATCTCACCAGCGACGTGATCGTCGGTTTCCCCGGCGAGGACGAGGGCGCCTTCCAGCGCACGCTCGATCTGGTCGAGAGCGCCGGAATCACGAAAGTGCACGTCTTTCCCTACTCTCCGCGGCCGGGAACGGCGACCGAGGGCTCCGACGACGTGCCCGCGCGAGTGAAGAAGGAACGCGCCGCTCGCCTGCGCCAATCTTCGGAAAACGCGTGTTTAGGACGCTGGCGTGGCAAGATCGGTATGGAAGAAAGTGTTTTGATCGATCGGCCGGGCCGCGGGTACGCGGGCGACTACACGCCATGGCTCGTCGACGGCCCCGTCGGTGAGATCGTGCAGGTACGGGCGGAAAGAGTTACGGAGCAGGGGATAATCGGAGAAGTGAGACGACCATGACCTCGAACGACTGCCTCTTCTGCGAGCTAGTGCGCAGCAGTTCCCCCATCCGTCAGGCCGACGGTTTCGTCGCCGTCGAGGACATCAACCCCAAGGCCGAGGTGCACGTCCTGATCGTGCCCGAGCGGCATATCGACACCTTCCGCCAGATCGGCGAATTCCCGCCCGAGGAGGCGTTGCGAATGCTCGAGTTCATCGCCGACACGGCGCGAGCGCTTAGCCTCGAGGACTACCGCGTGCTCTGCACCGTCGGGCCGAGCGCCGGTCAGACGGTCTTCCATCTGCACTGGCACCTGCTCGGCGGGCGCGATCTGGGCGGCCACCTGCCGGCGCTGGCGCTTGCCGAGGCCGAAAGGGAGGACTGAGTGATTCAGCGAATCGAGCAGGATCTCGCCGAGGCCATTCGCGCCCAGGACGAGCTGCGCCGCGACACGCTGCGCCTGATCCTCGCCGCCCTGCGCGCCGCCGAGAAGAAGCTGCTGAGGCCCCTCTCCAACGACGAGGAGCTGCAGGTGTTACAGCGTGAGCGGAAGCAGCGGGTCGAGGCCGCCGAGGCGTTCCGTGCGGGTGGGCGCCCCGAGCGAGCGGCGCGCGAGGAGGCGGAATTGACGGTGCTCGAGGAGTTCATGCCGCCGCCGCTATCCCAGGAGGAGCTGGAGGAGATCGTCGACAACGCCGTTGCCGGCGTCGGCGCGACGAGCATGCGCGATCTCGGCCGCGTAATGGCCGACGTCATGCCCCAGGTCTCGGGCCGCGCCGACGGCTCGGTAGTCTCGCAACTGGTGCGCGAGGCACTGGCGTAGCGCACCGAACGATGATCGGCTCGAAGGCAGCTGGAGGTATGAGAATGCCGCGAAGAGTTGCGATCGGATTACTGAGTGCGTTGGTTATCGCGGGCGGGGTGGCATTCGGCGTTAGCTATCGTGGACACACGGAAAGCGCTGTCGCAGCCTCGATTCTCAGGAGCAAAATGCTCGACGAATCGGCCGCGCTCGGCGACCCGACGCCTACATCTATCGTCTATGTGCAGACCCGGAGAAAAGCCGCCAATGTGGCTCTCTCTGGTGACATTGTTGACACCGACCAGAGAGTCGATGTCATCCTTGCGACGGGTAATTTCGACGCCAGCGCATGGGGCCCGCCCGGTCGCAAGGGGCCTCCGATCGAAGGAAAATTCCTCTCGCTGGTCATTGACGACGCGACCGGAGGGATTCTCGATACCGGCCTGTCGAAATCGAAGCCCGATCTAAGCCAACTCGGGCCGGCGTGGCCGCCGGATCAATAACGGAACGAGAGCAAGCGCCTCTGTTGCGTTGGACTTGCGCGGCGGCCAGGAACGAGCGCGGGGGCCAGCGCCTACACTGATTTCCGGATGCAGGACGTTCTCACCATCTCGAACGAAGCCGCGGCCGAGCTCGCCGCCGTCTCCGACAGCGTGCTCGAGGCCCTGCGCGAGCGTCTCGGTTGCACGATCAGGCTGCGCGGCAACCGGTTCACGCTCGAGGGCGGGAAAGACGAGGTCGCTCGAGCGCGCACCGTCGTCGAGGAGATCGTCGGGCTGGTCGAAGACGGCCAGGAGGTCGGGCCGAGCTCGGTGGACGCGGTGCTCGGGGCGCTCGATCAGGCGGAGGACGTGCGCGAGGTGTTCGAGGACGTTGTCTGGCGCCATCGCGGCAAGAAGATCTCGCCCAAGACCGTCAACCAGAAGCGCTACGTCGACGCCATCCGCTCTCGCACGGTCACCTTCGGCATCGGCCCCGCGGGCACCGGCAAGACCTATCTGGCGATGGCACTCGCCGTGGCGGCGCTCTCCGACGGCCAGGTCGGGCGCATCATCCTGACCCGCCCCGCGGTCGAGGCCGGCGAACGTCTCGGCTTCCTGCCCGGCGACCTCCTGGCCAAGGTCGACCCCTACCTGCGCCCGCTCTTCGACGCTCTCTACGACATGCTCGACGCCGAGCGGCTTTCTGCCTACATCGAGCGCGGCACGATCGAGGTCGCTCCACTCGCCTTCATGCGCGGGCGCACGCTCAACGACTCCTTCATCATCCTCGACGAGGCCCAGAACACGACCCCCGAGCAGATGCAGATGTTCCTGACCCGGCTCGGCTTCGGCTCGCGCGTCGTCGTCACCGGCGACATCACCCAGGTCGACCTACCCAAGGAGCAGGCCTCGGGCCTGATCCAGGTACAGCAGATCCTGGACGACATCGACGACATCGACTTCGTTCGCTTCGGCCACGAGGACGTCGTCCGCCACAAGCTGGTGCAGCGCATCGTCGAGGCCTACAAGCGCCACGTCGAGGCGACCGGCGCCGAGCGGCGGCGATGATCGAGGTCGAGATCGACAACCGAAGCGGCGCCGCGGTCGACGAACAGGCGGTCGTCTCTTTCGCCCGGACGGTGCTCGAAGGGGAGGGCGTCGAGGAGGGCGAGCTCGGGCTCGGCTTCGTGACGGGCGAGGAGATCCGCGCGCTCAAGCGCGAGCATCTGGCGATCGACGAGGTAACCGACGTGCTCTCTTTCCCAATCGACGGGCTGGGCGAGCTGCCGGAAGGACTTCCGCGCCAGCTCGGCGACGTCGTTATCTGTCCGGAAGTGGTGGGAAGTGAGTGGCGCCGGCCGCTCGCGCACGGGCTCCTGCACCTGCTCGGCTACGAGCACGGCCCCGAGCTGGAGGAGCGGGAAGACCGCTACGCACTCGTATGAGCCCTCGTTCTCGCATCTCGCTCATCGACAGCTTCAACTTCGCCTTCCAGGGTCTCATTCACGCCGTCCGGACCCAGCGCAACATGCGCGTTCACCTACTCATCGCGGTCGTGGTGATGATCGCCGCGGTCGCCGTCGGCGTCACGCAGATAGAGCTGATAGTGCTCATCCTGGTGATCGCCTTCGTGCTCATCACGGAGATGATCAACAGCTCGCTGGAGGCTGCGATCGACGTTGCAACCACGAGCTTCGACCCGATGGCCAAGCTGGCCAAGGACATGGCCGCCGGTGCCGTTCTGATCTCGACCGTCGCCGCCGCCGCAACCGGGTTTCTCATCTTCGACGATCACATCGCCAACCCCAGCACGCACCTGTTCAACCGAGTCGAGCAAGCGCCCGTGTATCTGACGCTCGTCGCTCTGATCGTCACGACGATGGTCGTGATCGCGACCAAGGCGCTGACTCATCGAGGAACGCCGCTCCGCGGCGGCCTGCCCTCCGGCCACGCCGCCATTGCCTTCGCAGCCTGGATGGCGGTCACTTTCCTGGTCTCCGACGGCCAGCACCGCTTTCTGATCTCGACGCTGGCTCTGGTGATGGCGGTTCTGGTGGCGCAGACGCGAATCGAGGCCGGCTTTCACTCCGCGCTCGAGGTCGCCTACGGCGCCGTTCTAGGCTCTCTGGTGATGCTGGCCTTCTTCCAGGTGTTCGCGTGAGCCCGAGCAGAGTGCCGTGAAAAGCGGATTCGTCGCTATCGCCGGTCGTCCCAACGTGGGCAAGTCCACGCTTGTCAACGCGCTCTGCGGCGGCAAGGTCGCGATCGTCTCGAACAAGCCGCAGACGACCAGGCGGCGCATCTTCGGGATCGCCAACGGCGACGATTACCAGCTCGTGCTGGTCGACGTGCCGGGCTTCCAGCGCCCGCTCGATCCGCTGACCGAGCACATGCAACGCACCGTCTCCAACTCGTTCGAAGACGCTGACGCGGTCATGTTCGTGCTCTCGTCGCAGGAGCGGATCGGCGCCGGCGATCGCTTCATCGCTCACGCGGTGTTCGCGCTCGGTGTGCCGGTCGTGATCGTGCTCAACAAGGTCGATCAGCAGAGGCCGGGCCATATCGCCGCGCAGATGAAGACCGCGGCCGAGCTGGGCAACTTCCACGCTCTCCATCCGGTCAGCGCCAAGACCGGCGACGGCATACCCGAGCTGCTGGGCGAGCTGCTCGGGCTGCTTCCCGAGGGCATCGCCTACTTCCCGCGCGACGCCATCACCGATATGCCGCTGGAGGTGCGCCTGGCCGAACTGGTACGCGAGAAGGCGCTCGCTCTGACCCGAGACGAAGTCCCGCACTCGCTCTCGGTCGAGGTGGAGGAGATCACCGAGCGGGTGATCAGGGCTCGCATCATGGTCGAGACCGAGTCGCAGAAGCAGATTCTGGTCGGGCGAGCCGGGCGGATGGTCAAGGAGATCGGTGTCAAGGCGCGGCCCGAGATCGAGCAGCTGATCGGGCACCGGGTCTTTCTCGATCTCACGGTCAAGGTCGAGCCGCACTGGCGCCGCGACCAGGCAACGCTCGAGCGACTGGGAATCTAGGAGCTCGTTTCAAATGAAGCACTCCACCACCTGGCCGCGCTCGGTGGCGCGATACGTTGTCCTCGGCCTTCGCCCGTAGCCTCCGGCTACGAACGAGGCGCTGCGTCCTAGCCTCGCATCCACCGAATCGCACCCAGTCGGCGGGTCGTCAATTGAAACAAGCTCCAGGAGCTCGTTTCAAATGAAGCACTCAGCCGTTCATGATTCAGACAGGCGAGAATTCGAGCTCTCGGGAAAGGAGCGCTAGGCATGCAAACGATCTTGGTGGCAACCGACGGCTCGGCCTGTGGGCAGCGGGCCGAAGATGAAGGAGTCAGCCTGGCTGTTTCCACCGGCGCCCGGCTCGTTTTTCTGCATGTCCAGCCCGAGGTAGACCCGTCCCGATCGCGCCCCGGCACGCTGAGCGAGGAGACCGACGAGTCGCACGCTCTGCTCGACCGGGCGCTGGCGAAGGCGATCGGAGCGGGCGTCGACGCGGAGGCCGAGATCGTCGAGGGAAGCGCCGCTCGCGAGATCGTCGATGCCGCGCGCTTGCGTGGTGCCGACATCATCGTCGTCGGCTCGCGCGGGCTCGGCAAGCTGTCGGGCATGTTTCTGGGCAGCGTCTCGCGCGACGTGCTGAGCGAGACCGACCGCCCGGTACTGATCGTCAAGGAAGAGAAAGCGTCCTAGGCCGTCAGCCGCGCCAGCGCCTGCTCGTAGGCGCCGCGTATTTCCTCGTCGACGAAGACGAAGCGCACCTTCTCGATCAGCGGCAGCCGTATCAGCGCATCGCTCGTTGCGGCCAGGGCGACCGGTGCGGCCAGCTGCACCGGATAGCCGTAGGCGCCGGTGGAGATTGCCGGGAAGGCGACGGTGCGGCAACCGTGCTCGCGCGCCAGCTCGAGCGCCCGCTCGTGGCAGGAGGCCAGGAGCAGCTCCTCGTCGGTGCCGCCGCCTCTCCAAATCGGGCCGACGGCGTGGATGACGAAGCGCGCCGGGAGCCTGCCGGCGCCGGTGATCACCGCCTCGCCCGGCGCGCAGTGGCCGATCTTTCGGCACTCTGCCATGATTTTGGGCCCGCCGGCGCGATGGATCGCCCCGTCAACTCCGCCGCCGCCGTTCAGCTCGGCGTTGGCCGCATTGACGATCGCGTCGACGTGCTCGCGCGTGATGTCACCGAGCGCCAGCTCGATTCGCCCGGATTCCGCGGCCTGTGTTGGATCGGCCTGCACTACTCCAGGCTAAATGTTTTTCACGCGATGTACCGAGCGATCGCGAACGGGGCGCTGCGACGACCGCCCCGTTCGGTCGCTTCGATTCACGCATCCGAGTGGTTCGGAGGAGGGGACGCTTTCGCTAGGCTTGCGCCATGCGCTACCGAACGTTAGGCCGGACGGGGCTCGAAGTATCGGAGATCGGCTTCGGCACCTGGGGAGTGGGCGCGGACGCCTGGAAGGGCGGAACCGACGCCGACTCGCTCGCCGCCATGCGCCGAGCGATCGAGCTCGGTGTCAACTTCATCGACACCGCCATCGTCTACGGCTCCGGTCACAGCGAAAAGCTGGTCGGACAGATCAAGCGCGAGCACCCCGAGGTGATGATCGCCACCAAGGTCAATCCCGCCAACTGGGAGTGGCCGGCCAGCGACACGACTCCGGCCGACGACGCCTTCTCGGCCGCTCACGTGATTGCCCGCACCGAGGAGAGCCTGCGCAATCTCGGCACCGACGTCATCGACGTGCAGCAGTTCCACGTCTGGTCGGACGCCTGGGTCGACAAGGGCAGCTGGCTCGAGGGAATCGAGCAGCTCAAGCGCGACGGCAAGATTCGTTTCTTCGGCGTTTCGGTCAACGACGCCCAGCCCGACTCGGTGCTGAAGCTGGTCGAGACCGGACTGGTCGACAGCGTGCAGGTGATCTACAACATCTTCGACCAGGCGCCCGAGGACAATCTCTTCCCGGCCTGCGAGCGGCGCGACGTCGGCATCATCGTCCGCGTCCCGTTCGACGAGGGTGCGCTCACCGGCAAGGTGACGCCCGACACGGTCTTCGAAGAGGGCGACTTCCGCAACGACTACTTCAAGGACAATCGCAAGGCCGAGGTCTGGGAGGCCGTGCAGAAGATCGCGGCCGATCTGGATATCCCGCTGGAGCGGCTGCCCGAGATCGCGCTTCGCTTCTGCCTGATACCCGATGTCGTCTCGACCGTCATCCCCGGGATGCGCAGCATTCCGCACGTCGAGTCGAACATCGCCGCCGGCGACGCGGGCCTGCTCACGCCCGATCAGATCGAGCTTTTGCGCGCGCACCGCTGGGTGCACGACTGGTACCACTGAGCCCGGCGTAGTCCGCGCTCGCTGCTATTCGGGCGCCAGCTCGGCCGCGGGCGGGCATTCGCAACCGGCGCGGACGATCGTCACCGGGCAGCGGGCATGGTGCGCGCACTGCTGGCTGACCGAGCCCAGCATCAGCTCGCGAAAGCCACCTCGGCCGCGCGAGCCGACCACCAGTAGCTCGGCGTCTGCCGACGCTTCGACGAGCACGTTCGCCGGCTGACCCTCGCGCACGACCTGCTCGATCTCTACTCCGCCGCCTTCCTTGGCCAGCTCAAGCGCTTCCGCCAGCACTTCTTTCGCGACGGCCTCGGAATCCTCGGCCAGATGGGGGGGAGGGGGAGCCCAGCCGGCTCCATAGGCCGCCATCGGCACGTGCCAGACAACGACGATGCGCAGTTTCGCATGCCGGATGCGGGCCTCGTCGAGAGCGAACCTGAGCGCCGAGTGCGAGCACTTCGAGCCGTCCACACCGACGACGATCATCCTGCGCCTCCTTCCCGGGGGAGAGCTTCTTTGCTTCCAAGCGGAGTCTCTCTCGTCTGCGGGCTCCGAGCAAGCGTCTCTCCATCTCGTCATAGGTGTTAGAAAGCAAGCGATGAAGCGACGAACTCTCGGCCTGGCAGTGTTCGCGCTTGGCGCCGCCCTCCTCGTGCCGGCCGCCGGCGCGAAGGCCCAGCCGTCCTTTCGTTCGTCGGTCTCGCCGATCGGCTCGGCGTTTCGCGCGCAGATGACCTCCTGGCACCGGGGCTGCCCGGTTCCGGTC
>Ga0209540_10002757_pt1 | contig 12340 bp, 14 predicted proteins | sample BarGraIncu01121A_FD_184501 | JGI IMG/M metagenome (GOLD analysis project Ga0209540, IMG submission 184501) | Arctic peat soil microbial communities from Barrow, Alaska - Barrow Graham LP Incubations 011-21A (SPAdes) (version 2) | ecosystem: Environmental > Terrestrial > Soil > Wetlands > Peat... | reverse complement strand
CTGCGATAGACGGCCTCGATCTGGGCGAGACCGGCTTCCTCGGGACTTCGCCGGTCGAGACGGGTCCGAGCGCGATAACTCATACCTTATTGACTGCTGACGCGGCCAATTTCTTTAGTACTCGAATCAAAAAGAAGCACTCCGCCGCGCGGCCGCGCTCGGCGGCGCGATACTGCGTCCTTGCCTCGCATCCACCGATCGCACCCGGCCGACGGGTGTTCATTTTGCTCCAAGTCCTTAGTCCGGAAGAAATCGGCATCGTGCGTTCGAGGGGGCGAAGGATCTGAGCGATGCCCTCCCCGGCGCCGCTAGGCTTAAGGCTCCATGGGCTACACGGTCGCCGAGAAGATTTTGCTCGCCCACTCCGACGCCGATCACGTCGAGCCGGGGCAGGTCGTCATGGTCCGTTGCGACGTGGTGCTGGCCAACGACGTGACCGGGCCGATCGCCTTTCGGCAGATGGAGAAGATGGGCACCGATGAGGTCTTCGACCGCTTGAAGATCGTCATGGTCGCCGATCATTTCGCGCCGGCCAAGGACGAGCGCTCGGCGATCCTGATCAAGCGCCTCAAGGAATGGTCGCTGGCGCACGAGGTCGCCTTCTACGACCAGGGCCGCGGCGGCATCGAGCACAACCTGATCGCCCAGGAGGGCTGGGTCGTGCCCGGATCGGTGATCGTCGGCGGCGACTCGCACACCTGCACGCATGGTGCGCTCGGCGCGTTCTCGTCCGGGCTGGGCTCGACCGACATCGCGCACTGCCTCGTCTTCGGCGAGTTCTGGGAGTCGGTGCCGGGAACGATTCAGGTGACTGTCAGCGGCGAGAAGGGCCCCTTCATCACCGGCAAGGACGTGATCCTGGCCGTGATCAGCCAGATCGGCGCCGGCGGCGGTACCGACAACGTGCTCGAGTTCGTGGGCCCCGGTGTGCGCTCGCTCTCGATCGACGAGCGCCTGGCCGTCTCCAACCTGGCGGTCGAGTCCGGCTCCGAGACGGGGATCTTCCCCGCCGACGAGACGACGGCTGCCTATCTGAACGGCCGCACCGACAAGAAGTGGGAAGCCGTGCAGTCCGACTCCGACGCGAGCTACTCGCGCCGGCTCGAGGTCGACTTCGACCGGCTCGAGCCGCTGGTCGCCAAGCCGCACAACCCCGAGAACGTCGTACCCGTGAGCGAGGTCGCCGGTACGCCGATTCACCAGGTCGTGGTCGGCAATTGCGCCAACGGGACGATGACCGATCTGCGCCAGGCGGTTCAGATGGTCAGGGGCAAGCACGTGCACGAGCGCACGCGCATGATCGTCGTGCCTGCGACACAGAAGATCTACCGCGAGGCGATAGCAGAGGGACTGATCGACATTCTCGTCGAGGCCGGCGCCGCGATCTCGACGCCCACCTGCGGACCTTGCTTCGGCGGTCACACCGGCGCTCTGGCGCCCGGCGAGAGCTCGTTTGCGACCACCAATCGCAACTTCAAGGGCCGCGCCGGCTCGCCCGAGGCGAGTGTGTACCTGGGCAACGCCTTTGTCGCCGCCGCGACGGCCGTCGCGGGCGAGATCGTCAACCCGGAAGAGGTGGCGTCGTGATGGTGTCCGGCAAAGCCGTCGTCGTGCCCGGCACGAACATAGACACCGATGTCCTCTACCCCGGTATCTATCTCAACATCGACGACCCCGATCTGATGAAGCCCTATCTATTCGAGGGGCTCGATCCGTCGCTGCGCGATCAACTCGTTGGCGACACGGTGCTCGTTGTGGGCGCGAATTTCGGCATGGGCTCCTCGCGCGAGCACGTGCCGCTGGCAATGAAGGCCTCGGGCGTGCGCTGCGTCGTCGGCTCGAGCTTCGCGCGCATCTTCTACCGCAACTGCATCAACCTGGCGCTGCCGGCGATCAGTTGCCCCGCCGCGGCGGAGGCGGCCAAGCCTGGCTCGCAGATCTCGGTTGACGTGGCCGCCGGCAAGGTGACCGTGGACGGCCGGGAGTTCGTCGCTGCGCCGGTACCGACGTTCATGCTCGAGATGCTCGAGCGCGGCGGTCTCATTCCTTGGGCCCAACACAAGCTGGCACGATCGTGAAAGTCGTTTGCCTGCCGGGCGACGGAATCGGCCCCGAGGTGATGGAGGCCGCGATGCGCGTGCTCGAGCCGCTTCCGCTCGAGTTGGAGACGCATCCGTTCGGTGGCGAGGCGATCGCCAAGTTCGGCACTCCGCTTCCGGCTGCGACGCTCGAGGCCTGCAAGCAGGCGGACGCGGTCTTGCTGGGCGCGATTGGGCTGCCGAAGTACGACGGCGCCGCGGTGCGGCCCGAGCAGGGCCTGATCGAGCTGCGCGGCGCACTCGACGTATACGCGAATCTGCGTCCCTCCAGCGACGGCGAGAAGGTCGACCTGCTGATCGTGCGCGAGCTGGTTGGCGGTATCTACTACGGGCGCCGCGGCCGCACCGAGGACGGGATGGTCTTTGACACCTGCGAGTACACGGAGCCCCAGATCGAGCGCATCGCCCGGCGCGGCTTCGAGCTGGCGCGGAAGCGGAGCAAGCGACTGACCTGCGTCGACAAGGCGAACGTGCTCGCCACCTCGCGACTGTGGCGCCAGGTGGTCGAACGCCTCGAGCGCGACTACTCGGACGTCGAGGTGCAGTACATGCTGGTGGACAACGCGGCGATGCAGATCGCCCGCGCCGCCGAGCAGTTCGACGTGATCGTGACCGAGAACATGTTCGGCGACATCCTCTCCGACCTGGCCGCCGCGGTCACGGGCGGGCTCGGGCTCGCCGCCTCGGCCTCGCTCGCAGACGGAGGCCCGGGCCTGTTCGAGCCGGTGCACGGCTCGGCGCCGGACATTGCCGGAAAGGGAATCGCCAATCCCACCGCCATGCTGCGCTCGGTGGCGATGATGCTCGAGCATGCCTTCGACGAGGAGACCGCGGCGCGCGAGCTCGAGCAGGCGGTCGAGATCGCGATCCGCGAGACCCCCACGCCCGACCTGGGTGGCGAGGCCGGCACGCACGAGTTCGCCGACAAGGTCGTCGAGGCGCTCAACCGCGAGGGTTGAGCCTCTCGGAGCTCATTTCGACTAGCAGGCCGCTCCGAGCTTCGGCAGCTTGCTCTTGGCGCACGCCGGCAGCGGCTTCTTGCTGCGCACCGAGGAGACAACCAGGCGAATGGCCTCGGCCGAGAGCTTGGGTGCGGCCGACTGGATCCAGTGCGGCTTGCCGGTGGCGAGCGCAAAGAGCGAGTTCGTGGAGATGCGCTCGAGCTTGCGCTGGCTCGGATCCCAGTAGTCGAGCAGGTCAGGCCTCCGTACGACCTCCTCGAGGAGTCGCCACTCGCCGCCACTGTTGTCCTCGCGGTCGGCTCTGTAACACATATCAACCCCCGGGCCGTCTAGGCTTTCTGTCAGATCCATGGCCTCTCGAGTCGCATATCCCGGGCGCGAAGGCGCTCACAGCGCCGCAGCCTGCGATCGTCTCTTTCCGGACGGAGCCGAGCTGGTGCCGCTGCCCAACTTCTCGGCGGTTACCGAGGCGGTGGCCTGCGGCGAGGTCGACTTCGGCGTCCTGCCGATCGAGAGCTCGCTCGCGGGGCCGGTGGCCGAGACGCACGATCTGCTCTACGACTCACCGCTCTCGATCGTGGCCCAGACGGTCATCCCCATCCACCACTGTCTACTTGGGATCTCGGAAGTTCCGCTCGAGAAGATACGCGTCGTCCACTCGCGTCCGATCGCCCTTGATCAGTGCCGGCAGTTCCTGGCCTCGATTCCCTGGGCCACCGCGGTGGCCAACGCGACCACGGTCGGCGCCGCCCAGGAGATCGCCGAGAAGGGAGACCCGAGCGAGGTCGCAATCGCCAGCGAGCGCGCCGCCCACGCGCTCGGTCTCGAGATTCTCGCTCACGACGTCGGCGATCATCCCGAGGCCTTCACCCGCTTCGTCTCGCTGGCCACCTACACGCGGCTTGACTGCGACGGCGAGGATTGGCGGCTCGCCTTTTCGTTCGTAACCGATCACAGGCCGGGCGCCCTCTTCCGCGCGCTCGAGCCGTTCTATCGCCACGGGATCGACCTGGTCGAGCTCGTCTCGCGCCCGATTCCGCGCGCGCCCTGGCGCTACCGCTTCGATGCCGTGCTGGCCGGGTTCCCGCTCGACCCGCTGGTAAGTGAGACGCTCGAGGAGATGTGCACTCTCACTCGCGAGCTGCGCGTGTTCGGGTCGTATCCGGCGCACGTCGATCCGATCGAGTGAACGCCGTGGGCGGGTGGGCGGCGATCTCGCTCCAGAACTCGACGAAGGCGCGCTCGAAGGCGAGGCCCGCTTTTAGTGTCGCGTGCCCGAAACCGGCCTCTTGCGGGACTGTGCGCTCCAGCTCCTCGTAGATCGACAGCTTGTCGCGGTGTGACTGCTCCTGGGCGCGGGCGAGAGCGACGACGTTTCCGCTGCCGAGCGCGTCGTGAAAGAACAGCTTGAGCAGACCGATGTCACGAATTTGCGGCGCCTCGGATGTCGGCTCGCGCAACCAGTCCTCGAGAGCTTGCCGGCCCGCCTCTGTTATCGAGTAGACGCGGCGGCGGCGGCCTTGTTGCTCTTGATTCTCTTCGAGCAGTCCCAGCTCGGTGAGCCGCGCGGGCTCGGCGTAGAGCTGCGAGTGAGGGAACTCCCAGAAGTATCCGACCGATTGAGCGCTCATGCGCTTCAGGTCGTAGGGCGTCGCCGGGCCGAAAGCGATCCAGCCGAGCACCAGATACGAGACGGGGCTGAGGGTCGATCTTGACATCGTCCACATCTTACCGTATCTTCCGCACCATACTTTTACAATGGTGCGAAACAGACTATTGGACGAGAAGCAAAAATCCCCTGTACTTACCTGTGAAGGCCTGCGCAAGCGCTTCGGCGAGATCGAGGCTGTTCGCGGTGTCAGCTTCGAGATCGCGCCCGGCGAGAGCTACGGGCTGCTAGGCCCGAACGGCGCCGGGAAGACCACCACCATCTTGATCGTCGCGGGCCTGCTCGAGGCGGACGCGGGCGAGGCGATCGTGGCAGGCCGGCGCCTGACCACCAAGAGCGTGGCGGCGAAGTCGGCCATCGGCTTCGTTCCTCAGGATCTGGCGATTTACCTCGACCTGACGGCCCGCGAGAATCTCACCTTCTTCTCGCGCCTGTACGGCCTTTCGGGCAAGGAGACGCGCCGTCGCGTCGACGAGGTGTTGGAGATCATCGGGCTGAGCGAGCGCGCCGGCGACCAGGCCAAGACCTATTCCGGCGGCATGAAGCGGCGCCTCAACATCGGAATCGGTCTACTGCACGCGCCGAGCCTGCTCATCCTCGACGAGCCCACCGTCGGCGTCGATCCGCAAAGCCGAAACGCCATCCTCGAATCGGTCGAGCAGCTCAGCGGCCAGGGCATGGCCGTCCTCTACACGACGCACTACATGGAAGAGGCCGAGCGGCTTTGTGACCGGGTCGGGATCATCGATCGCGGCGAGCTGAAGGCCGAAGGAACGCGCGAGGAGCTGGTTGCGCTGCTCGGCGAGCACGACAAGGTGCATCTGGCGGGAAGCGGCCACCTGGACGCGGCCGCAAAGGCCTGTACCGGCATCGCCGCGGTTCAGGCCGCCTCGGTCGCGGATGGGTCGATCGAGCTTCTGGTCGAGGGAGCGAGCGCCGTCTTGCCTCAGATCCTGACCACGGTGAGCGCGGCCGGCGTTTCCGTGCACAGCGTCGAGGTTGACGAGCCGAACCTCGAGGCCGTCTTCCTGCATCTGACCGGCCGGGCGCTGCGCGACTGATGCGGCGAAGTGGGCCGATGGGGGCGGCGTTTCTCATCACTGCCAAGGATTTACGCCAGCGCCTGCGTGATCGCTCGGCCCTGCTGGTGGCGGTCGTGGCTCCGCTTGCGCTCGCCTTCGCGCTCGGGGTCACCATCAGCGGGTTCTCGGCCGGGAGCCGGACCTTCCAGCTCGGGCTCGTCGATCTCGACCACGGTCCGGCCGCGAGCGGCTTCTCCCGTGCGGCCGCGGACACGCCCGTGACCCTGCAGGATGCGGGGACACGAGCCCGTGCGCGCAGGCTGGTGAAGGACGGCAAGCTCGATGCGGCGATAGTGCTCCCGCGCGGTCTTTCGGCCGCCACGCTGGGCGGCGCGTCCGTTCGTATCGATGTCATCGGCGACCCGAAGAACTCGATTGGGACGCTGGTTGCCCGCTCCTTCGCCGATTCGTACGCCAGCTACGTTCGCACCATCGCGGTCGCCTCGCGAGCGCTCGGCTCGGGCAGCGCCGCGACGGTCAAGGTCGCCGGCGAAGTCGCGTCTGCAAAGTCGCCGATTTCGGTCGGCGACGTTTCGACGACCAAGAAGAACCTCGACCCGAAGACCTACTACGCCGCGGCCATGGCGGTGTTCTTCCTCTTCTTCGCCGTCCAGTTCGGGATCTCGAGCCTGCTCAACGAGCGCAGCGACGGAACCTTGTCGCGCATGCTCGCGGCGCCGATACCGCGCCGCTCGATTCTCGGCGGCAAGGTGATGACCAGTCTCGCGCTCGGGTTGACGAGCATGATCGTCCTCGCCCTGACCACCCGCTACGCGCTCGGCGCGCACTGGGGTAATCCGCTCGGCGCCGGCGCGCTGATTGTCTGCGCCGTGCTGGCGGCGACCGCTGTCACCGCGCTGGTGGCCACGTTTGCCAAGACCGCCGAGCAGGCCAACGCCTGGCTGTCGATCGTCAGTGTCGTGCTCGGCATGCTCGGCGGCTCCTTCTTCCCGGTGGCGCAGGCCGGCGGAGTACTTGCCACGCTGAGCAAGCTCACGCCGCATGCCTGGTTTCTGAGCGGCCTGCAAGACCTGTCCAGCGGCGGAGCGCTGGGCGTGATCGTCGAGCCCGCTCTGGTCTTGCTGGCGATCGCCGGAGGATGTGGCGCCGTGGCGCTGGTGCGCATCAGGAGGCTGATCGAGCCGTGAGAGTACTGGCCATCGTCAGAACAGAGCTGACCCGCGTCTTTCGCTGGCGGGCGAACATCTTCTTCCTGCTGATCATGCCGATGGGACTGATCCTGCTTCTGGGCATGGCCTTCGGCAACTCGAACACCCGCGTCGGCGTCGTCAAAGGAGAGAGCGGATCGCTCGCGCGGCAGCTGGTGGCGGAGTTGGGCCTGCAGCCCGGTCTCGAGACCAGGAGCTACGGCAACAAAAGTGCCCTGGAGAAGGCCGTAGAACGCGGTTACGTCTCGGCCGGATTGGTCATCCCGGGCAACTACGATCGTCTCCTTCGAACGGGCAAGCCCGCTTCGATCGACTACTTCGCACGTCCCGACTCGCTTGCGCCGCAGGTGAGGCTCGCGGTCGAGGCGGCCGTGTCCGCGCAAGGGAGCGATCTCACCGCCGCTCGCATCTTCCAGCGCACGCGGGGTGGAACTCTCGGCGGCGCGCTCGAGCGCGTGAGCGCCGTCAAGGTCGGCTCACCCGTCGGCGTTCGGCTGCTCGCCGCCGGCGGGGGCAAGTACCCACGCTCGCGCGGGCAGTTCCAGCAGAGCGCGAGCACTCAGCTACTCCTGTTCGCCTTCCTGTCGGCGCTCACGGGCGCGGTCTGGTTGATCGAGACGCGCCGGCTGGGCGTGGCGCGGCGCATGCTCTCCACCCCGAGCTCGACCCGCGAGATCATGCTCGGGATCATGCTCGGCCGTTGGGTGATCACGCTGATGCAGTCGCTGCTCATCGTGGTCTTCTCCTGGCTCGTCTTCTCGGTCAACTGGGGCGATCCGCTCGGGACGGGAGCGATCATCCTCGCTTTCAGCCTGGTCGCGGTCGGGGCGGGACTGCTGATCGGGACGCTGTTTGCGAGCGAGCAACAGGCTGCGCCGGTGGGGATGATCGTGGGGCTCACCTTCGCCGCCATAGGCGGCTCGATGGCGCCGCTCGAGACCTTTCCGGCGACGATGCGGAAGATCGCGCACATCACGCCGCATGCCTGGGCCAACGACGCCTTCAACACACTGCTCGTAAACGGCGGCGGTCTATCGAGCGTATGGCTCGACGTGGTCGTGCTGTGCGCTTACGCGCTGGTACTACTGACACTTGCCACCTGGCGGCTCCGGCGCGTTCTCACTTCCTGACCTGGCCGCTCTGCGCGCGCCTGTCGCTAGCCTGGTGCCGCGCCCTCGATTCCGCCAGGGAGTTCTGCTTGAGCCAGTCGATAGATAACGAGTCCGCTGCGCGCCGCTTACGTGCGGCGCGGATCGCGGTTGCCTACATCTTCTTTGCCAACGGAGCCATGGGTGGTAACTGGGCGACGCGAATCCCAGCGCTCATGGACAAGCTCGGGCTATCGGTCACCGAGGTCGCCTTTGCTCTGTTCGGCGCACCTCTGGGCGCGATTCTCGCCATGCCGTTCGCCGGCCGGATCGTCACGCGCTTTGGAAGTCGTCGAACAACGAGGGTTTCCTTTCTTCTCTTCTGTGTCGCGATTCCGCCGATCGCCTTTGCGCCCAACCTGATCGTTCTCGGACTGGTCATCTTCGTGCTGGGAGCGATCAGCGCCGTCATGGATGTGGCGATGAATGCTCACGGTCTTGTGATCGAGCGGCGCTACGGTCGTCCGATCCTCTCTTCTCTCCACGCTTGGTTCAGCATCGGCGGGCTCTTTGGCGCGAGCACCGGCGCGCTCGCGGCCGGGGTCTCGCTCGGCCTCGGCCTGCACATCTCTATCGCGGCCGGCGTTGCCCTGGCCGGCGGCCTCGTGCTCGGCCCGTTTTTGCTGCGAGGTGGCGGAGATGCCACGCAGGAGCGACAGCGTTTCTTCGTCAAACCGCCCAAACAGCTCGTAGCTCTCGGGATCGTCGCCTTCATCAGCATGCTCTCGGAAGGCGTAGCGGCCGATTGGAGCACGGTTTACATCCACAGGCCTCCGCTCGGCGCCAATCCGGGAGTTGCGGCGCTCGGATTCGTGGCTTTCTCGCTGATGATGGTCGCCGGGCGTCTGAGCGGCGATCGTTTGACGATGCGATATGGGCCGGCCGCTCTAACGCGCGCCGGTGGCCTACTCGCCGCCGGGAGCCTGGCAGCCGCGCTTTTGATTGGCAACCCTGTTGCCGCCATTATCGGTTTCGCGGGCATGGGCGCTGGGCTTGCGGTAATCGTGCCGACGGTATTTCGGGCCGCGGGCTCACGCTCTGACATCGCGCCGGGAATCGGGTTGGCTTCGGTCTCGCTTATCGGTTACTTCGGGTTCTTCGTCGGGCCGCCTCTGATCGGTTCGATAAACCACTTTGCGAATCTTTCGATCGCGCTCGGGGCGGTAGCTCTGATCATGGCGACGATCGGCATACTCGCCTCGAGCGCTGCTCCGACCGAGGCGCCGGCGGGAGCGCCCGCTCCGGAGCTCGTTGCCGCCGAGGAGTAGCGCCCTTGCCGGTTGCACTCCGCACCGGCATAGCGTTACGCCGCCCGCCACCGAGCCACCCGCCCGCGGGGTCGTCTGAAGTTACCGCGTCGGGAGGGTAAAAGACGCTTGCAGGCGTGCCGATTCCGCACCGAACCAAGAACGACGCGCCAACCCACGCCTCGCCGCTACCGGCCTAGAAGCGGTAGCTGTGCTGACGGCTGAGGAAGAAGCCGTGCCGGCTCAAGTTCGAGCACCTCAGCCCGGCTAGCTTTGATTTGCAGGTGAAACCACCGCGACGCCAGGTCTTTCCGTATCTGAGTTTCGTCGCGCTCTTGTTGTAGACGGTGTCGCTGGAGCAGGGGAACGTCGCCCTGCCGGTCACGTCAATATCGGCGCTGACACCGCGGCTGCCCTCGACGCAGCGCTTGCCGGACGGCTTCGGCTTTATGCCGCTCATGATGTCGCAGCGGAGGTACTTCGCGTACGGCGAGCTAGAGACGACGTAGGCGCAAAAGACGTTGTTCGAAGGCATGCGGAACTGGGCGAAGGTGTCCTTGCTCGTCTTCGTCTTGCTCGAGCTTGCCGTTGCCAGGGAGCCGAGCGCGAGCAAAGCAACGGCCGCGACTGCGATTGCTAGGACAAGGCGCCGCGACATGAGTGACACTCTCTCAGGTTGCAGTGCCAATTTCAAGGGACGGAAGCTGTGAGAACGGAACGCCGCGGAGGTTCCGCTGCCTCATCTCGCGCAGGATCAAGTCGAGCGCCGCGACCGTCGCCGTGCGCTCCCGGGCGCTCCTCGAGCGCGAAGGTCGCCCGTCGTGCAGATCGACGATGGCTCCAGGGCGAAGGCGTTCGATCACGAATGCCGCCGTTCGCTTCGCCGGCCAGTGGTAGTCCTCGGGTGCAATCGAGCAGCCGGCCTCGACCAGGTCGCTAGCGGCGAGCGCCCGGCGCACACGCTCGTTGACTTTGAAGTAGGGCGGCCGCCAGACACGGGCCGCGACGCCGGTTGTATGCTCGATCGCCTTCTGCGTCTCGAGCATCTCTTCTCTTATCTCAGCGTCGGAAAGCCGCGTAAGGCTCCGGTGCGACCAGCCGTGGAGCCCGAGCTCGTGGCCCTCGCCGAGCGCGCGCTTGAGAGTGCGCTCGCGGCCGGCGATACCGGCGCCAAGGACGAAGAACGTAGCGCGCGCGTGGTGCTCGGCGAGCAGATCGAGGATCAGCGGCGTCCACTCGGACGGCCCGTCGTCGAAGGTCAGCGCGAGAACGCTCTTCTCGGCTTTCTGGCCGGAACTCATCTCGTCAGCATAGGTGGGCGACGCTGAAAGGGCCTGTCTACTCCGGCCAGCCTTGGTGCCGGGCACGAAGACATGGCCCGCGGAGCCGTTCGACTCGTCCGTGCCGCACCGCTAGGCTCCGCCTCGTCCGCAGCGGCCCTGTCCCGGTGCCAGGCACGGGGACGTGGCCTTTGTGTCGGATACCCGGCCCGCGGGGACGGGGCTGAGCGGGACAGGGCTTCTAGCGAACGACGTCGTAGCGGAGCCAGACGGCGTCGTCACGCGGCACCTCGACCCCGCGCAAGGCGAGCGACACGACAGCACCGTCCGCGACGGTCTCGGGGAGGTTGTAGATCGAGAGCGAGCTCGCGTTACCGACGAGAGCCGGAAAGACGAGCGCGCTGACCTCGTCTACGAGCCCCTCGCTCAGCAGCAAGCCGCTCAGCCTGCCGCCGGAGTCGACGCGTATCGTTTCCACGCCGAAGCGCTCGCGGAGCTGGGCGAGCGCGCTGCGGTAATCGACGTGATCGGCGCCCGAGACGATGGTCTCGACGCCCAGCTCGGCCAGCTCCGACAGGTAGCTCGCGGGTGTCGCGCTCGAGCAGAGCACCACCGCGCCGCGCCAGTAAGGAAGGCCGAGCAGGTAGCGCTACGCCCTCACGCGCCCGCGACTGTCAGGCACGACCAGCAACGGTGCCGAACCGCCGGCCTTTGGCAGCTCGCCCGGGTCCGCGGCGGCGGCTTCCTCTGCGGAGGCGGCGAGCATCGTGCCCGAGCCGCAGAGCGAAGCATCCTCCTTCCAGGCGGCAGCGAGCTCGTAGAAGAGGCCGACGTCGGCGTCGAAACCCGTCGTCTTTCCGTCGAGGCTGACGGCGGCGTAGACGATCACACGGGGTAGGGGAGGCTGACTCATCGGAGGCGGCTTCAAGCGAGTACGGCGAACATACGTTCGTTATCGTATACGGGCAGTTTTTCCGCGTCAAGCGAAAGAAGGCCGAGTGGGATGGGTCGGCGGCCATAAGATGTGCGCCGTGATCAGGCCGATGTCCCTCGTCGCGGCACCGCGGCAGAATCCGCTGTCCGAGGCGATGAGAAAGGAGAAGAGCCCACCGTGAACGTCGTCTTCGTATGCGTCGGAAATGCCGGTCGCTCGCCGATGGCCGAGGCCTTCTTCCGGCGCGGCGGCGAAGGCAGGTATGAGGTGCGCTCCGCCGGCACGAGGCCCGCAATCCGGACCGGCCCGAACGTGGTCGCCGTGATGCACGAGCTGGGCTTCGATCTCTCCGGGCACGAGCCCCGCCAGCTCGAGCGCGCCGACCTCGAGTGGGCCGATCTCGTGGTGAGAGTAGGTTGCGGCGAGATGTGCCCGCTCATTCCGGGCAGGCGCTACCTCGACTGGAACGTGCAGGACCCGAACGAGACCGATCCGGAGACGACTCGGCGCATCCGCGACGAGATTGCGCGCCGGGTCGGGGCGCTTCTCTACGAGTTCCAGGGCAGCTAGGCCCGCCGGCGCTAGTCGGCGCTCGAGAGATCGACGTGGCAGTAGCCGCCGGGGTTCTTCGTCAGATATTCCTGGTGGTACTCCTCGGCGGGCCAGAACTCCCCCGCCGGCTCGATCGAGGTGGCGATCGGCTTGCGGTACCGGCTCGAGTGCTCTAGCTCGGCCTTCGAGCGCTCGGCT
>Ga0209540_10002755_pt1 | contig 12342 bp, 12 predicted proteins | sample BarGraIncu01121A_FD_184501 | JGI IMG/M metagenome (GOLD analysis project Ga0209540, IMG submission 184501) | Arctic peat soil microbial communities from Barrow, Alaska - Barrow Graham LP Incubations 011-21A (SPAdes) (version 2) | ecosystem: Environmental > Terrestrial > Soil > Wetlands > Peat... | reverse complement strand
ACAGGGACCTGATCCGCGCCAGGCTGGCCGAAAATATCAGTGCCGAAAACATTCTCGCCGAGGTCAAGTACTTCAAGAGAAGCGAGGAAAACTCTTATGAGCGGACCTACGGCTGGGCCTGGCTGTTGAAACTCGCCGAGGAACTGCACACTTTCGACGATCCCCTGGCCCGGGAGCTGGAAAGCAACCTGCGGCCGCTGACCGACCTGGTCGTGCAGCGGCACCTGGAATTCCTGCCCAAGCTGAATTACCCGATCCGCGTCGGCGAGCACAGCAACACCGCTTTCGGCCTGGCCTTTGCCTGGGATTACGCGCACGCCGTCGGCAACGCCGAGCTGCAGCGGCTAGTGGAAAAAAGAGCAAAAGATTTTTTTAAAAACGATATGGCCTGCCCGCTTTCCTGGGAGCCGAGCGGCTTCGATTTCCTCTCTCCCTGCCTGGAGGAGGCGGACATCATGCGCCGGATCCTGGCCAAAAAAGAATTCGCGCTCTGGCTGAAGAAATTCCTGCCCCAGCTCGCCGGCAAAAAGTTCTCCCTGGCCCCCGGGGTGGTCTCCGACCGCAAGGACGGCAAGCTCATCCACCTCGACGGCCTGAATTTCAGCCGCGCCTGGTGCCTGTACGGCATCGCCGCGGAACTGGATGACTACCGCCACCTGCGCAAGATCGCCGACGAGCACATGCGGTATTCCCTGGCCGCCGTCAGCGCCGGTTCGTATGAAGGCGAGCACTGGCTGGCCTCGTTCGCCGTCTATGCTTTGTCCACTGCCGGGGAATGAGCGCGGCAAATATCACATTTTTCCCTATTGATTTGCGCACCGGGCTTGCCTACAATGATCGTGAAAAAGAATCTGGGGGTGAAGCGGCCATGAGAAAATGTACGATGTTGTTTGCGATTTCCCTTGTCCTTCTGGCCGGCTGCGCCTGCAGCCGCGATCTGGTCCCGGATAATATCCTTGAGGGACTGTACAAGCCGGTGATCCACAGCATCACCCCGACGACGATCCGGGTCAGTGGTGCCGGATTCTATTTGTCCGTCATCTTGCCTAGCGCCGCCGATGCGGATGACCAATATGTTTTGTATATCAATGATCGCAAGGTCGGCCAGATCAACCGGGGCGATCCCCAATACGGGGGTCCCGGGAATTTCGACTGGCTGCAGGTTGGCTGGATGGTCCCCAAGGAGTTGCTCAACCAGCTCCTTGCCCAGCCGCCGAGCAGCGGCACATTCAGCGTGCGCGTCACCGGTATTAACGAGGACTATGATATCTCCGGAGATTTCGAAAAATATCGCGACTATGTTTCCGAGCCGGTGGCCATCGAGATACGGAAGGGAGAAACGCAGTTCTCCGAGGCGAAACAATTGTTCCCCGAATGGACCCATTCCAGAGAACCGGTCATCCGCTGCGATCCCCAGGGTAACATCTATTTGGCCTGGCTGGAAAAACTCAATGATGTATACCAGGCCTTTTTCTCTTTTTCCGCCGACGGCGGCGAAACGTGGTCGCAGGTGCTGAACATTTCGCGCTCCACGGTAGCGGTTGACCAGGTCGACCTGGTCGCCGATGGCTCCGGCCATTTTTACATGGCCTGGACGGCGAGCGACAACCAGGGTTCGGACGTCTATTTCTGCCGCTCCCTCGACAGCGGCGCGACCTGGAACTTCCCGGTGCGCATGAATACGGACGTCAAGTATGCCCAGACGCCGTCGCTCCAGGTCAGCGAGCGGGGGGATATTTACCTGGCATGGACCCACTGGAACTATCCTGAAACCCCCGATGTCTATCTGGCCGTTTCCCATGACCTGGGAAAAACCTGGAATCGGCGGCTTTTCGACCTCCCGGGCGCCTACGGGAACTGGAGGCCCCTTCTCGGCTCCCAAGCGGGCGGCCGGGTTTTCCTGTTTAATGGCAGGAGCGAATCGAGTAACGACCTGATCTTTGATATTCATTCCTCGCAGGACTACGGGAACACCTGGCAGGCGCAGGAGGCGAACGTCGGCGACGCCTATCCGCTCGAGGAGCATCCGCTGCTCCGTTTCGGTCCGGGAAGCCAGCTTTACCTAACCTGGAGTGGAATATCTTACGCCGGCCGCCAGGTCAGTCTTTGGAACTATTTCCTGCGCCGCGAAAGCACCGGCAAGTGGGCCGCCATCCAGAACTTGCGGGATCTTTGGTCGAGCAACAGCTCCCATATCGCGTTGTCCGTCTCCGGGGAGAGCGTCGATGTGGCGTCGACCGGGACGGGATGCCTTTTCCTGGTCCGTTCCGGGGACGAGGGGCGCAGCTGGCCAGTTCCCGAGACCATAGCCGGCAGCGAGGGTTACAACATCTCCGGTTGGCAGGACATGGTGGTCCACCTCGCGGGAAAGACATTCCTTGTCTTCGTCAGGAAAACGACGACGGCCGACGGCGGCCTGTATTTGATTTATTTCAAATGATCCGTCCTAATCCCAAGTGATAGCAAGCAAGAAGGTTTTCCGTAAATGGCGGATCATTCGTGAACGTGGCAGTAGTCTGCTGGAATCCAAGCGCACTGAAATCGTACATGTTGAGTTCACGTCGCGCTGCAATTTAAAATGTGTGTTCTGCCCGGTCAGTCAGCCGGGATACAAATCCTTCGACATGGATCCGGAAACACTGAACAGTATTTCGAATAACTTGAAAACTCGCTTTCCTGAAACTGTTGTCGTGAACGGCCATGGGGAAACGACGATTTATCCGCGCTGGAACCAGTACTGCAATTCCATGCTTAACGCGGATTTGCCTTTGCACATCATCAGCAATTTTGCAAAAAAATTTTCAGCTGCTGAGATCGATACCTTGTCGAGGTTTCAATCGGTCGAGATCAGCTGTGACAGCCACGACCCGGAGTTATTCCGCAACCTTCGCCGTGGAGCCGACCTGCAGACAATATGCGCCAATGTGCGTCAGCTCCAGGAGGCCCGCGCCCGAAGCGGCAGGAAGACCCCATGGCTTTCATTCAGTTGCGTTGTTTCTGACCGCAACGTATTGCAGCTTCCCGAATACGTGGCGTTCGGCAAGGACTTGGGCATTAACCAATTTACGTTCTGTAATCTGACGAAGCACCCGGATGTGGAGGGCGCCGTCAATGCCCGGCATATTACCGAGATGGAGCCGCTGCTTCTGCCGCTGGTTCGGAAATCATTGGAGGATAGTTTTTGCTTTCTCAAGGAAGCGCATATTGAATTTTTCATGCAGTCGGGGCTTCTCGATTCGCTCGAAGAAAAAATGCGAAACACTGCGGAGGTCAAACCTGCGCCTCCATCGCCGCCTTCGGGTCCGGATGCTTCCCCAATCGGAGTCGCAAGCAGGGCTGATGTCCCATCTCCCGAAAACAAACCCAAACAGTTGCGGGGGGAATGGCGATACTCCTCTTCTCGTCCGCAAAACAGCACCCGTGATTGCCTCGATCCCTGGAATTTCATCCTCTTTCATGCCAACGGGGAGGTGCGGCCCTGCTGCTGGCAGCATCCCGTCTTGACGCTTGGCAAGCGCCAATCCGTTGCCGATGCCTTCAATTGCTCGCAGGTAAAAAAGCTGCGTCATCAACTGCTTAGCGGCGATTTGTCGCAAAAATGCCTCCATTGCCCCAGTCGAGGCTGGACGACACGCGCGGCCTTGCAGAAAAAGGTTAAAAAATATTTATATCCCTGGCTGCGCTGGCCTTTTTTCCCGGCCGCAAAGATCCCCGACATGCCACAGGCGATGGACTCTAAGATTCTTTACAGCGACGGCTGGTTTCCCGAGGAACAGGATGATGCGGCTGCCAATCCGGAGCGACGCCACTTCAGATGGATTTCGCGACAAGCCCATTGTACGGTGACCAATCCGAGGCGCCAAGCCCTATTGGTGATCCGCGGTTTTGTTCATCCGGTGGTGCTCAATGAGCAGAAAGTTAAGGTGAGCATCGGGGGAGTGCTACTGGATGAGTTTTTCCCCCGCTCTGAAAAATTCGTGATCGAATATGAAATCTCTCCTGAGCGCTGGGGCGAGTCGCTTATAGTCCCCGTTGTACTTGAAATCGCTAAAACATTCGTTCCGAAGCAAAGTATCTCTGGTAGTGACGACGAGCGTATTTTAGGAATTAAAATCTTTCAACTGCAGTTGCTTTAAGATTTCTTATTGTCGATGTTTGATATTTACTTGATCAAACGCTTTTTCATCAGCCTGACGCCGATGAAGAAAGCGGCCACTTCCAGGACGAAGATGACCAGGAAATTGAAAATCATTCCCCGGGTATAGACCCCGAGAAATATGGCTCGGGAGATGGCCACGGCATGGGTCAGGGGCATGAACTGCGACAGGGTCTTCATCCAGCCGGGGAACTTGTCTAGGGGAAAGAAGACGCCGGAGAAAAAGAGCATGGGCGTGATCACGAGTTCCGAATAATAATTGAAGAAATCGAAGTTAGGGGCCACGGAAGTGACGATCATGGCCAGCGAGCCGAAGAGGATGCCCACAAATATCATGAGCAGGATGAGCAGCAGCACGCTGACCAGCGACACCGGCAGGATGCCCATGAAGATGGCCACGATCATCATCAGGCCGCCGCTGACCAGGCCGCGGAAAGCGCCCCAGGCGATGTCTCCCGCCACCGCGTCCTCGGCCGAGACCGGGGTGGCGATCAGCGAATCGTACAGTTTTTCGTGGACCATCTTGACGAACGTGCCGTACATGCATTCGAAGCTGGCGGTCATCATCACCGAGGTGATCAGCACGCCGGGGACCAGGAAATACAGGTAGGGCTTGCCGCCGAATTTGCCGATATAGGCGCCCATGCCGATGCCGAAAGTGATCAGGTAGAATAGGGGCTGGATCAGGCTGGCCAGGAATGTCGTCAGCACGAAGCGCTTATAGGAGATCATGTTGCGCCAGAAGACGTAGGCGATGCGGTAGGAGAAGTTCATTCGATCAGACTCCTCCCGGTCAGCTTCAGGAAAACGTCTTCCAGCGAGGCCGGCCGGTGCACCGTGTCGGGCAGGTCGAGTTCGAGGACCTTTTTCATCAGGGGGCGGCCGTCGCGGCTGTAAAAATACAGACTGTCGCCCACGCGTTCGTGGCCGATGGCCAGCGGCCCCAGGGCGGCCAGCAGCCTGTCGTCCTGGTCGGCGCTCACGCGGATCTCGGTCACTTCGCGGCCGATCTCCTCCTCGATGAGCCTGGCCGGCACGCCGGCTTTCAATATCCGCCCCTGGTGCATGATCACGATGCGGTCGCAGAGCTGCTGCGCTTCCTCCATGTATTGCGTGGTCAGGATCAGGGTGGCGCCCTGGTTTTTCAACTGCCGCAGCCGCTGCCAGATCAGGTGCCGGGCCTGCGGGTCCAGGCCGGTGGTCGGTTCGTCGGCCACGATGATCTTCGGCTGGTTGAGCAGGGCGCGGGCGATGAGCAGGCGGCGCTTCATGCCGGTGGAGAGCTGGTCGATCTTGCTGTCGCGCCATTTCTCTAGCTCGACGAATTTCAGCAGCTCGCCGATCCTTTTCCCGGCTTCCCGCTTGGGGATGTCGAAAAAATGGGCGAAGACCTCCAGGTTTTCGCGCACGGTGAGATCGTTGTCCAGGGTGATCTCTTGGGGGATGACCCCGGTGTTCTGCTTGATGGTCCGGTTGTCGACATGGGCGTCCATGCCCTGGACCGTCAATGTTCCCGAGGTTACTGGCGATACGCAGTGGATCATGCGCACGGTCGAGGTCTTGCCGGCGCCGTTCGGCCCCAGGAAGCCGAAGCATTCCCCTTCGAGGATATCGAAGGAGATGCGGTCCACGGCCTTGAACTTGCCGTATTTTTTACAAAGCTTGCTGGCGGAGATGATGGTTTTCATGCTTGGGTTCCGGAAGGATATGATAGCAGATTTTTTCTCGATGTCAAAAAAAATTGCGCCATGATCCGCCTTGATTTTTCCGCCGGCTCGGTGCTAAAATAATGGCATGTACCATGACGTCAGCCGAGACGGTCCACGAAAGAGCTTGGGCGCTGCTTTTGCAGAGCAAGGAATTGTACGAGCAGCGGGAGTTCGCCAAGGCCGTTCCCATGCTTAAACAGGCCATCAAGCTGGAACCGGGCCAGGGCGATTTTTATTACCTGCTGGGCCTGTGCCAGGCCGAGACCGAGGTCATGAAGAACGATGCCGAGATCAACCTGAAAAAAGCCATCGAGCTCAAATCCTGGAGCGCCGATCCGGTCTATGCCCTGGGCATCCTCTACCGCGGCCAGGGCAGGATGAATCTTGCCGAGCGCTGCTTCCAGCGGGTGAAGGAGATCGCTTATGACCACACCGGCGCCAGCCGGGAACTGGTCGACCTGCGCCGGCAGAAAGCCGGGGGCAAGGGGAAATCCCCCTTGTTGAAAAAAAAGATTTTTTAATTTATATTTAAATCATATTTTATATTGAATTCGTAATCGGGGGAAAACGAGATTTTTTGCTGACGATAGAAAACTATAGGACAATTGACTTTGTGAATTCCCGGAAGCTGCCTGCCGCCTGTATCGGGGCGATAACCCGCCTGGCCGGGGCCAAATAATAGGTGCGGCCGTAAAACAGCAGGCCAATGCAAAAAATGAAAAGCAGGGCATATAAAAATCGGGAAAAATTTCTCCAGGTCATGCGGTGAAATTATGGATCAAATACGGGATTTTGACAAATGCAGGCAACGGGGTTTTACAGTTCCCGGGCTGCGAAGGTGTCGCCCTGGGCCATGTCCCCGGTCTTGAAGCCCAGGGTGAACCAGCGTACCCGCTGCGCGGACGTGCCGTGGGTGAAGGCGTCGGGGACCACGTAGCCCTGCTGCTGTTTCATGATACGGTCGTCGCCCACGGCGGCCGCGGCGTTGATCCCTTCTTCGATATCGCCTGCTTCCAGGATGTTTTTCATGCGCTCGGCGTGGTGGGCCCACACCCCGGCCAGGAAGTCGGCCTGGAGTTCCAGCCGCACCGAAAAGCGGTTGTACTCCTCCCGGCTCAGGCTTTGCTGCTTTTCCTGCACCTGCGCCATGACGCCGAGCAGGTTCTGTACGTGGTGGCCGACCTCATGGGCGATGACGTAGGCCCAGGCGAAATCACCGCTTGCCCCCAGCCGTTGCTGCATCTCCTGGAAAAAACCCAGGTCGATGTATACTTTTTCGTCGTCGGGGCAATAAAAAGGGCCGGTGGCCGACTGGGCGAAGCCGCAGGCTGAATCGGTGGCGTTGGTGAACAGGACCAACTTGGGTTCACGGTATTGCGCACCTTCCTGCTGGAGAACGCTGTTCCAGACGTCCTCGGTGTCCGCCAGGATCACCTTGACGAAATTTCCCATCTCCTGTTCCTCGGCTGTCAGGGCCCGCGTCTGCTCTTGGCCTGAAGGCTGTGATGTCTGCAGGTTCTGCATCACCTCGTCAGGATTGCCTCCCAGCAGCAGGACGATGATGGTCAGGGCCAATGCGCCCAGGCCGCCGCCCAGGGCGACCCCCCGTCCCGTTATGCCGCGGCGATCCTCGACGTTATCACTTTGCCTTCTGCCTTTCCAGAGCATGGTCGGCCTCCTTTTGCGCTTTTTTCCTATGATGTGTTATATGGTGCTTCATGTCAAGAACATACCGTGAAATTTTTTAGGGTCGCGACTCGAATGGGATTTCCGTTGAACCTTGGACAGACCGGTTCAGCCTTTGAACAGTCGCGATCCGGCCAGGAAGCTGAAGAACGAAACCGCCCCACCCAGGACAGCGCCCCAGGCCAGGTCCACCACCGTCACCGGCAAAGGCCAGTTCTTGAGCGTGGCCAGGTTGGACAGGTCGTAGGTGGCGTAGGCGATAAGCCCGAAGAATGCCCCCTGCCGCAGCGCCTGCAGCGCGCTGCCTGCCTCTTAGCCGCCGTGAGCTGGGGCAGCATTTTCTTTTTCTGGTTGCAATTCAAAAAATTGAATTAAATTTTAAAATGAAGTACTATCCCGTTTTGGCCGGCTGTACGGGTTTTTGGAATAAAAACGGCCAACAAGGAGGAATCGTGAATCTTAAAAAAACATCCATGGTTCTCGCGCTGATGCTTCTGGTGCTCCTGTCCGCAGTTCCCGCATGGGCGTCGGGTGATGGCAATGGCTTTATGATCGGGATCTTTGCCCCCTACAATACTTTCGCCGGGCATTTTGACGGAACGCACTTCTTCAATACCGGAGAGGAGCTCCTGCTTGTGCCCAAAATGGGAAATGCCATTGGTTATGGCATCGCTGCGGGCAGCAGGCGCGGCAGCATGGAATGGGAAATGTATTATATGCACTCCAGCCATGATACCTCATTCGAACTCATCAAGGACAAGGCTACTTTCGACGCCATCGGCGCCAATACCCGCTACTATTTCGGTCGCGGCGGCCTGATCCGGCCCTATGGCAACATGGGGATGGATTATTGCTGGGTGACGGCGCAGAACGCGTCGATAACCTTGTATGATCCAATTCGGACGGGCAGCGCCAAATTCTCCGGGTTCGGACTTTTTGGCGGACTGGGGCTAGGCATCCGCCTGGTCAGGGCGGTCACCCTTTATGTCGGGGGCGAACTTCGCTGGGATCTGTTCGGGCGCGGCAAAGGCGTTCTCAATGAAAGTCACAAACTCGACAAGCTCAATTCGGTGAGCCTATGCCTGCGCAGCGGGCTGTGTTTCGTCATTTAATTATTGCCGATTCTCGCTAAGTCCGCCAGGTCGGTTTTCCCGTCATTTGCCGGCTGAATCGAAAGACTCAAGGGAACCTGCCACTTAAAAAAAAGACATCTGCGCAAAGAGATGAGGCCTTTCCGGTTCGACGGTTGCATTTTTTATTGAAATATTCTATATAAATGGTGTGAGAGAAGGAAGCATAGTCGATGCCGGAAGGTTTTTCCCGGGCCGGGGCCGTTCATGAAAAACACCTATGATCCGCAACTGATCTACGACATGTTCGACCGCTACGGCTTCAAGGTCCTGCGCATCGACCAGTTCGACACCGGCAATTTCGCCAAGATCAGGGCCGAATTGGAATATGACCGCTTGAGCCCCACCCGATTGCTGGAGCTCACCACCAAGCTCATCTCGCTGGAAAAAAGCGAGAACCTGGATATCCAAATTGTCAATATCGACATGATCCACAAGACCATGCGCCTGGATTTCCTGACCAGGGAGGAAGAGGACACGCTCCTGCGCTAGCGGCGGATCCTACTCAGATATTTCCCGAATTGAATTGTCGCGGCAAATGTGCTAGTTTTTTGGGGGGAGTGAGCAAGAGATGATGGATCCGCTTGACAAAACGATCTGTGACCGAAAATTGATCCCGCCGGCGAATGGGGTCCAGAAGGCGGAGCAGTCCATCATGCTGACCATCATCGGCGGCAACGAGACCAATTTCGGCAAGCACTTTATCCTGGAAAAAATACGCTCGGCGCTCGGCCGCGACAAGGCCAACGATGTTTCGATCCTGGACGGGAAGGTCAGCAGGCTCCACTGTGAGATCGTCGTCAGCAAAAGCGGCACGGGCATCGAGCAGATCTGCATCCGCGACCTCGATTCGACCAATGGCACTTATGTCAACGGCGAGTCCGTCACCCAGGCCACCTTGAAGGCCGGGGACAAGATCCAGGTCGGGGACACGGTACTGCAGTTGAGCTACAGCGACGAGATCGAGAAGGAATACCACGCCAAGCTCTTCAATTTCGCCGCCCGCGACGCGTTGACCGGGCTGTACAACAAGCGGTTCATGTTCAACGAGCTCGAAAACTACAGCCGTATCGCCCGGCGCAGCGGTCGGGCCTTCTGCATCATCATGATCGACATCGATGACTTCAAGCTGATCAATGACCGCTTCGGGCACCTGTCCGGTGATGAATATTTGAAACACTTCTCCGGGCTGATCCTGGGTTGCCTGCGCGACCAGGACATCGCCGGCAGGATCGGCGGCGAGGAGTTCCTGATCATCTTGCCGGAAACGGCGATCGACGGCGCTTTCCAGCTGGCGGTCCGCATCCGCAAGACCGTGGAGGAATTCGTCCTGCACTATCAGAGTGCCGAGATCCGCACCACCATCAGCGCCGGCGTCTGCCAGTACGAAAAGGCCATCAACGATGTCAAGGAATTCCTGGACCTGGCCGACCAGGCCATGTACGAAGCCAAGAAGTCTGAAAAGAACAAGGTAATGCAGGCGTTCCTGCCCGGCATGGCCGAGTAATAAAAAAAAGGATGCAATATAGAAGTTTTGGAAAGTTAGATTGGCAAGTGTCGGCACTCGGTTTCGGATGTATGCGGCTGCCGACGACGGACTCAGCCCCCATAAGCGCTAACGTGGCAGAAGAAGAAGCCATCCGCATGATCCGTTATGCGATCGATAACGGGGTGAACTATGTGGATTCCGCATATGTATACCATTCGGGGAAAAGTGAGGTCGTATTGGGGAAAGCATTAAGGAATGGCTATCGAGACAAAGTAAAAGTAGCAACAAAAGCGCCTTTGATGCTGATAAAGACAGCGGAGGACTACGACAAATTCCTTGATGAACAGTTAAAAAGGCTGGGTGTGGATATGATCGATTTCTATCTGTTCCATGGCCTTTCCAAAAGTTCGTGGGATAAAGTAAAAAACCAGAACCTTTTGGGCCGGGCGGAAGCCGCTTTGAAAGCGGGAAAAATCGGCCACATTGGCTTTTCATTCCATGACCGTTATGAAGTTTTCGAGGAGATTGTGAACGGGTATGATGGTTGGTCGATGTGCCAGATCCAATACAATTTCATGGACACCGATAACCAGGCGGGAACGAAAGGCTTGAAACTGGCGGCATCCCAGGGTTTGAGCGTCGTAATCATGGAGCCGCTCCTGGGAGGCAAGCTTGCCAATCCGCCGCAAGAGATCAGGAAGCAGCTCAAGGATTCGGGGCATACCGGCTCATCCGCAGACCTGGCATTTCAGTGGCTGTGGGATCAACCTGAAGTGTCAGTGGTGTTGAGCGGCATGTCTACGATGGATCAAGTGATTGGCAATATTCAGTCGGCAAACAAATCTGGTAGCGGCTCGCTGACGGGAATGGAAACGGACCTGATCGAAAAAATAAGGAATTTTTATAAGGAGAGGACCGCCATACCCTGCACAAACTGCGGATACTGTATGCCCTGCCCCAATTCCGTTGACATTCCTAGAAACCTTAAACTTTACAATGACGGCGCGATGTATGGTTCTTTCAATGAAGCAAAAAGAATATACTACCTTTTTCTCCAGCCGGAACAAAGGGCGGAAAACTGCATACAATGCAAGGCCTGTGAAGAAAAATGCCCGCAAAAGATCACCATAAGTGAATGGATGCTGAAGGTTCAGGAGAAGTTTAGATAAAACCCACGAATTGATCTGTTTTCTGCGCGTCCGCCTCGGCTTGAACCTACGACCTTTGAGTAAAAAGAAGGGTACAGGGTTTAGGGTATAGGTATAGGGTATAGGGTAAGAAACGTGATCAAGAACTAGTTCGGATTTTGCTCGTTACTCGTCACTCGTCACGATAGTTCGATAAAAAGTTGGTAGCGGGAGTAGGATGGGCGGATCGCCCTTCTTGAGAAAGCCGCTTCGCCCTAAATATCGGGACGATGGGGAGCTTCCAGATGTTGGAGCACGACGAAAAGATCATCGAGTTCCCGGCAAGATTAGTAAATTGAATTGACAAGAGATTGATTGCTAATTAAAATGATTTGGAGGAAAAAATGTATAAACTTATTGCAATAATTATTGTGGTTGCTTTAGCTGTCGTATTTTTGGTTATTTCAAAAGAGATAAAAAAGAAAAGATCCTATGAAACATTGGGTGAATGGAATGAAAGAAATAAAAATGTGGAGAAAGTGAAATAGTGGAGAGAGGCCTTTAACCTTCTTGATAGTCATAATCCGGGGCCGTTTTAAAATTGGATCGCGAAAAACCCTATCTTATTGGCGCACCCGGCGTGACTCAAACACGCAACCTGCCGATTAAAAGTCAGTTGCTCTAGCCTTTGAATTACGAGTTGAGCTACTTTTTGGGATATATGTGGGATATAAAAAGTCTAAATCAGGTCTTTATTTAGCTCGATTACAAAAGAAGGAATAGACCGATAGCTGAAAAATCATTGAATTTGTGGGGATATTTGGAAGAAATTTGGTAGCGGGGGTAGGATAAGCGGGCCGCCCTTCTGGCGAAGGCCGCCCCGCAGGTCTCGGCAAACACTGCATGTTTGCCTCGGCTTGAACCTGCGACCTTTGGGTTATGAGCCCAATGATAGGCAGCTTGGGGACGGTTATTTCTTTGGAGGAAGTGGAAAGAAGATGCTGGTTTTCTTCGCATAGGCTTGAAACAAGGCATTATCCTTATA
>Ga0209540_10002753_pt1 | contig 12344 bp, 13 predicted proteins | sample BarGraIncu01121A_FD_184501 | JGI IMG/M metagenome (GOLD analysis project Ga0209540, IMG submission 184501) | Arctic peat soil microbial communities from Barrow, Alaska - Barrow Graham LP Incubations 011-21A (SPAdes) (version 2) | ecosystem: Environmental > Terrestrial > Soil > Wetlands > Peat... | reverse complement strand
CCCGTGAGCCCAGAGTCGGATAGTTGCCTGTTCTTGAGGATCTAAAGTAATGCGTTCCGATATATTCATTTGAAACAAGCATAACATATATCCTTTTAAATGTCAAGTTATTAGTGACGCACTACATTAGAATGACTGCGAATGAGTCAAAATTTAGTAATCCAGATAATGACACTCGGGGCAAATGGGTTGCAGATCCGTTTCAAGTTGGAGGTATTCGACCAAATCAGCTTTATCCTATAACCAATCCAAAAACCGGGGAAGTATATGTTCCATTGCCAGGAAACAGTTGGAAAAATGAAAAATCGATATTTGATCAGTTGATAGCAGAAAATAGAATTGTTTTTGGTGTTAGCGGGGAAGCAGGACCACAACGGAAAAGATTTTGGACAGAGGCGAAAGAAAGGGGTGAAGTAACAACAACTCTTTGGGATGATTTACCAACCACAACTAATGCAACGAGACACCTTAAAGAACTATTTGGAGAAAAAGTATTTGAAAATCCAAAACCGGAAGGTTTAATACAAAGAATTATTGAATTATCAACAAAAGAAAATGATATTGTTTTAGATTTTTTTGCAGGATCAGGCACAACAGCTGCAACTACTATAAAAATGAAAAGACAATTTATTACATGCGAACAAATGGATTATATTGATAATGTTACTGTCGAAAGATTGAAAAAAGTTATAGCTGGCGAACAAGGTGGAATTTCAAAAGTAGTTCATTGGAAAGGTGGCGGAGATTTTATATATATGGAACTGGCGAAATGGAATGAGGAGTGGATAGAAAAAATTGAAAAGGCAAAAACCGAAAAAGAATTCGTCAAACTATGGAACGAGATGAAAGGAGCAGCCTTTTTGAGCTACAAAGTTAATCCGAAAACGATTGACGCAAACGCCAAAGACTTTGCCGACTTGAGCATTGCCGATCAGAAGAAATTTCTAATTGAGTGCTTGGATAAAAATCAGCTCTATGTAAATTACAGTGAGATTGAGGACAAGGAGTACGGGGTGAGCGATGGGGATAAAAAGATGAATAAAGAATTCTATAAAAATTAGACTATGCAAGATTCAATTTTCACAATTGATCTTCCTTTGGTAAGCACAAATGAAGAACTGGAAAAGGTAAAAACACTACATACTGATTGTGATTCTTATTTTATTGCCAGCGGATGTATAGAGGAAAGAAGAGATAAATTTAATAATCTATGGAAACAATTTAAGTCTTTGGCGGATACACATTTTTTATCTCAAATAAAAAAAGAATTTCATGAGCGAACTTGGGAAATGTATGTGGGATGTGTTCTGAAAAAATATTTTTCCGATGTATCTTCAGGAGATAGTGGACCAGATTTTATATTGAATAAAGATAAGACAGATGAAACATTTATTGAAGCCGTTGCATGTAAAAAGGGAGATTCGGCAGATGCTGTGCCAGATATGATTATTGCGGAAAAGCCGGAAGATATAACAGCGCAAAATGTCCCGCATGATGAAATGTTGCTAAGACTATCAAGATCAATAGAACGTAAGGCAAAGAAGTACAAGAATTTTATAATTGACAAAAATAAGCCATATATCATCGCAGTTAATAAAGGGGCACTAAAACACCCTGACCCGCAAATACCTTTAGTGTTGAAATGTTTGTTTGGCCTTGGTTACGAACACTTTAAAAAAGTGGATGGACCGTTTATTTATAATGGTTGGACCAAAAGAGAATATGTTGAAAAGAAGAATGGCAAAAAAATTCCAATGATATTTTTTGAAAAAGATGAAAACAATTTTGTTAGTGCAGTTATTTATTCATCAATAAATATTTTAAACTCCCCGCAGGATATTGGATCGGATTGTATTATGGTTCACAACCCAAAAGCCAAATGTCCCGTAGATACAAAAACTTTTTCATTCTTGCAACAATGGAAAGCTGAATATATTGGAGATGGATTAGAAATTAAAAAGATTGAGCCATAATTTATGCTTTACGACGAATTTAACTCATACAAAAACTTTGCTGGCGATGATGTTTATAAAAACGAAGCGCTGGAAAAAACGGAAATATTGAAAAATCTTAATCCGGCCTTTTCAGTGCGCGAATACCAAAAGGAAGCTTTGGGCAGGTTTTATTATTACTGCGAAGAATATCACCAAAAGCAAAAGCCGATTCATTTGATGTTTAATATGGCGACCGGCTCAGGCAAGACGCTGATTATGGCGGCCAATATTTTGTATTTTTATCAAAAAGGGTATCGCAATTTTATTTTCTTTACTCGTCTTGGTAATATTATTCAAAAAACAAAAGCCAATTTTCTTGATACCAATTCCAAGAAATATCTGTTTGCCAATAAAATTGTCTTAAATGGACAGGATATAAAAATCAAAGAAGTAGATAATTTCGAAGGGGTAAATGATGAAGACATAAACATTATCTTTTCTACTACCGCGCTTTTGCATTCTCGTTTTAATTTTGCGCGAGAAAATGTTTTGACATATGAAGACTTTGCCGATAATAAAATTGTTTTAATTGCCGATGAGGCGCATAACTTATCGGCGGAAACAAACAATAAACTAAGTAAGACCGAGGAAGAAGATCGCAGAAATTGGGAAAATACAGTAGTAAAAATACTCAATGCAAATAGCCAAAAAGAAAATGTACTTTTGGAATTTACGGCAACAGCTCGACTTGAACAGGAATATCCGGAGATTTTAGAGAAATACAAAGATAAAGCAATTTATCGCTATGATCTAAAAGAATACCGCTTGGACGGATTTTCTAAGGACGTACGGACATTGCAAATTAACGCGCCAATTATGGAACGCGTTCTCTCAGCGGTGATTATTTCGCAATATCGCCGTAAGGTTGCAGAAAAACATAAAATTGCGCTCAAGCCAGTCGTGATGTTTAAAGCAAATAGAGTAACACCACCAAAACAAAAAGGGGAATTGCGAGGCAATAATCCGCAAATTGTTGTTTCCAGTGAATTTAAAATCGCTTTTCATCAGCTTATTGCTGGCCTTAACGAGAAGTTATTAAAACAACAAGCACAAATACAAGACGCGACTTTGCAAAAAGCATTTCAATTTTTCAATAACCAAAAAATATCGCTGGGAGATTTAGTAGAAGAAATAAAAAGTGATTTTGCGCCGGAAAAATGTTTGACAGTTGATGAAGAAAAAGATTTGGAGCAAAAACAAATACTGCTCAATTCTTTGGAAGATCCAAATAATGAAATTCGTGCTATTTTTGCGACAGAAAAATTGAATGAGGGCTGGGATGTTTTGAATCTTTTTGATATTGTCAGGCTCTACGATACGAGGGGCGAATATAAATCAAAGACAAGTAAAGAAAGAAAACCGGGCAAAACTACGGTGCAGGAAGCTCAGTTAATCGGTAGAGGCGCGCGATATTGTCCGTTTATAATTGGCGAATTCACCGATGCATATAGCCGAAAATTTGATGCTGAACCGGAAAATGAGTTGCGAATTTTAGAGCAATTATATTATCATTCAATGCATAATCCGGATTATATTAGCGAATTAACAAAGGTATTGGTGCAGGAAGGCATAGTACCGGAGCGAACAATAAAGAAAGAAATTAAAATTAAGGATAGTTTCAAAAATAAAGATTTTTGGAAGAAAGGCTATATTTTCTTAAATTCACGCAAGGAAAATTTAGGTAAAAATATTTTTGCTCTTGCGGACGCTGAAGCAGAATTTGATCACAACGCTGAAATAAATGTTTTTCTATTACCGACGAGAGAAGCGCTAGAGAAAGATATATTTATTTTAGGTGAGAGTGCAGGAACTAAGGTAAAAACAGAAATACGAGAATTTAGAATTGCCGATTTTGGAACATATATTATCCGTACCGCTTTAGCCAAAATACCTGCTGGGCGATTTGATGAATTAAGAAAAATATTTGGCAATATTGAATCAGTAAAAGATTTTATTTCAAATGAAAAATATCTTGGCGGAATCAAAATCAAAGTTAAAGGCACGGCCGTGCAATTGGGAAATCTTTTACAAGCAGAAAAGTTGAATATTGCCGGATTTGTTATTGATAAAGTTTTGGTAACTGCTGGAAAAGAGAAAAAAGAATATTACGGAACAAAAGAATTCAAAGCCCATTTGATCCGAAAAATCTTTGAAAACGATAAAGTTTTACAACTGGATAGCGAAAGTCCGCGAGCGATAGGAATGCATGATTTTAATTTTGGAGACAAAGAATGGTTTGCTCAAAACGAGATTTGGGGGACAAGCGAAGAAGAATCATTTTTGCGCTTTATAGATGAAGCAGTAACAAAATTAAAGAAAAATTATCAAGATATCGCATTATTACGCAATGAACAGTTTTTTAAAATTTATAGTTTTGCTGACGGCGAGCCGTTTTACCCAGATTTTGTTCTGTTTTTGACTGAGAAGAAAACAAAGCAAGAGGTTGTATATCAGGTTTTCATTGAGCCCAAAGGTGATCAGTTTTTAGACGAACAAAATACTTTTGAGCAATCAAAAGAGGGTTGGAAGCAAAAGCTATTGATTAAAATAGAAAAAAGCCATACAGTTGATTTGAAGTTGGAAAATAAAGATTTTCGTTTGATTGGTTTGCCATTTTATAATGAAGGGCAAACTAATCCCAGATTAAGAAAAGAATTTGAAGATGTGTTTAATAGACAATTTTTTGAAAACAAAAAGGAGTCTTGACTTCGAGTCATTCACCCCAGCTTCTCTGCTTCTTTGTTAAAGAGCCTCGGGGCCTGGTCTCGATTTTAGATTTAACTGACCCAGCTGCGCTGCGAAGTCCCCTGCAAGGGGGGATAAGTAACTTAAGAGCATTATAGCAAATTCAAGATTTGTTTTAATACTCTAACAAATTATAGAATTTGCTATCTAATGCTCTTATCCAGCTTGGCTGGGTAGAAAACAAATTAACTTGTTTTTTAACAAGCTAACCCTGCTGTGCAGGATAAGTAACTTAGAAAGCAAATTATCTTGTTTTTTTACCAAGCTAATTTGCTTTAAGTTACTAATTTGTTTTAAGGTACTGATGAAATTTAAGACTCCGTCTGAAGGAAATCAAAGTCAGAAAATGGACATGAGTCCCAGGTCTTGAAATAGCATTGGCTGAAACTTCCCTGAAATTGAAGATCAAAATTATTGCTTACTGTTTGCTGGATAAAAAAATCAGCTCAGAAAATCACTAATTAATTCGGCAGTATTAAAAGATTCGACTTTTCTTTGTTTTTTGAAATGTAAATCATTGCTCCATATCGGAATTTTCAGTTTGAGAGCCAGTGCTATAAAAGGAGCGTCTTTCATATCTATTTCCGCCATCTCCTCTTCAGCTTCCTCTAAAAAATCAATAAATATTTTGAAAGGAATTACTGATACATGCGATTGCAAAAGGAGAAGTAAAAGTTCCAAATTTTCCTTTGCCATTCCCGATTTCCTTAATATTGCTTCTTCATATTTTAATATTTCGGTAAATAAAAACTCCGGGACAAATAGATCGAAGGTATCGGACAAAATAATTTTCCTGGCAGCAGAATTTTTAAGAAGTGCAGAAAATATTATGTTGGTGTCTATAACGAAGGCTTTCATTTTATGAAGATTTGATTTTCCTGTACAGGCTTTCTTTTACTGATTTGGACAACTCGTCCACAGCGTTGTCTGTCAAATGACTTTGGGCAGCCAGCTTTTCGGCCATCTCTATCTCGATCAATCTTTTCATAAAACCTTTCTTTGCCAGGAAAAGACCAAATTCATCCTTGGTAAACTGTTCCTCATCTTTGGATATACTTATTGTCAGTTCCATTTTTCTCTCCTTTTTAAGCATGTGGTAATTATAATATTAACTGATAGGAAAATCAATTTGCAAGAAATGTTACTCGCTATTTGACTTTTATTATAATAAGGGGAATGCAAAGGGTCCTGGTCTCAGGAATCCAGAAATAAAGTTGCTGGATTTGAATAAAAAAATATGCCTTGGCCGCTTTTTTGAAGAATTGGGGACGGTGGTTGACTTTGTGACTTCAGTTGTTTTTAGCGGCGATCCATTTCCGGGCATCCTTGTACAGCTGAGCCAATGCGTGCAATTAAGACTTGGTACGAGTGCCCATTAATCTTTTTCACATTCCCTGGGCTATTTTACTTCTCGCTCGCCTGCACGCTGGCCGCGGCCGCGCTTTATGGTCACAAAATGTGACCTTAGAAACAGAGTTTTCTCATCATTCTAGAACTGGGAATTGATCTGCCGGTCAAGTTGCCTGACCGACCAGCCGCCACGCAGGACTTCGGTCTCATAGAAACGCCTGGCATTTTTGTTTTTCACCGAAAGAAGGTGTACATAGGTTGACCAGGGGAGAGGGAAATGACTTGCCACTGATTGAACCTTTTGAAAACTAAGAAATTCGCTTTTTCCAGACAGTGTCTGGAAAATGTTCTGGTAGGCCATTCAGTGCTTGCAATTTTACATGATTCATGATGTTTTCATTTTATTTATAAACTAAACTCTCCAGTTTCAATCCACTCACTCTTGATCAGCGACCACCATTCATCTGCCAAGCCTGCCAAGAGGTATTCGTAGGGCAGCCAGCCATAACCCTTCTCGCCCCATTCAGTGCCCCAGGAATTACGGATCAGAAGAGCGCCAATGGTTTCGGGGCCTTTTAAATTCGTGTTTTTAATTTTCAGCTTGTCGTCGTAACCGACGGCCATGATGGCGTGCCCGCCCGCAATTTTTTCGCCCTTGGCCGGGTAAGGGATCTTGCCGTTCTTGTCGGCCTGGGTGTAGGAACTGTAGACGCTGAAGCCGAACATCGACGGCAGTCCGGCTGCCAGGTGCTTTTTGACACTTTCCAGGACCGCGGCTTTGGCAGTGCCGCTGGGATCGTGGCGGTAATACTGCAGGCTCTGGTAATTCTGGGCGTAGGCGTAACAGAATGCCGGCGGTTCTTCATCAAACTTTTCCTCAATGTACGGCCAGTATTCTTCGGGCGGCAAGCCGAACAGAGCCATGGCTCCCATGGTAAATCTCAGGTAACCGCCAACATCGCCGGTTTCTTTCATCAGGTTGCGGGTCGCCTTATAAAGAAACAACCGTGAGGCATCGAGAACTTTGTTAAAACTGCGGTTTTCGAAATACTCCATCATCCCGACACCCGCCTGGGCGGTGCAGGAACCGATATTGCCCTGCTGCTCGATCGGCGAGCACCATTTTCTCAGGTCGGCCGTCGCCGGCAGTTTTTTCGTCTGGAGTTTACCGGCTCCGGTTTTTTTCAGCAGCGCCAGAATCGTCTGCTGATTCCCAATCTCTTTCACTTTCGCGGATAATTCATTGTGGCTGACCGTAAAATCGCGAAAATCGGGCAAATCCCGCCGCCAACCAAAGGTTCTTTTAATTCCACTGTCGTTCATTTTGTCCTCCATGGTTTTAGAATGTTCAAGGGTTCAAGAGTTTAAGGGTTAAAGGGTTTGACTCAACCGCAAGAGTTCGATCTCTTCTCTTACCCATCAACTCTTCAACCCTTTAACTCTTCAACATCGCTCAATTAGAACCTGATCGTAATCTCGGCTCTGGTCTTTGTTCCCATCTTGGTGAACTCCTGGCTGAGACGCGCGGCCACGGTCTTGCTTATCTCAAGCTTCACGGCGTACTCACCATCCCAGCTGCGGTTGACCAGGTCGCGCGACACGCTGCCGGAAAACTTCAGTTTATTGCCTGCTGAAAGATTTATGCCTTGAGTTCCTGAAAGGGTGAGGATTATCTTGTCCGCTGATTTGTAATCCATGGCGAAGCATAGAGAAGTGGCATCCATTTCCAGTTTCAGGCTGCCCTTGCCCGTGACCTCCCCGGCAAATTCCTGCGCCTCCCCGTTCAATGTGAATTGTATCTTGCCAGCCATTTTTCCTCCATTAAATTATTTCCAGATTATTAGAATCTTGATATTCTTTTCTAAAAAACTCAGAATAATTTAGCAATATCTTTCCCCGGCCAATTGCCGAGGTGAACATTATAGTATTTCCTTTTTATCCATCATGAGAACTGGTGGTAACATGAAAACAATTAAACAACAAGTCAGGAAAATCGGAAAAATAATCGTAAGAAAACCTGATGGAATAAATTGAAGAAACTTTTAACACAGAATTTTGTGTAAAACTCTCTACAAATAATCAGAGAACATCGTGCTAATTGCCTCTTCTTGCATTGCACAATAACAATACTTATAATCAGCCGATAAAATTAGGTAATCCCGATTCCATTGACCGAGACTTCCTGCCGCAAGGACTGTCCGGGAGCCGCCTTGACCGGATAATTCAATTGCACGGCCAGGTCAGCAAAATCGCTGAAGGTCACGGCGAAACTCTTGCTGACCGCCCGGGTGGCCATAATCTTGATTTATAGAGCAAGGGAGTGTAAAATAACCCGTAATGGCAGAAAAAGTAGCGATCATACACGACTGGCTGAACGGCATGCGCGGCGGCGAAAAGGTTCTGGAAGAAATTTTACGGCTATATCCTGATGCCGATATTTTCACCCTTTTTTACGAGCCTGAAAAAGTGTCGCCGCTGATCAGCTCCAAGCGGGTGTTCACTTCGCGCCTGAACCGCAACCCTTTGATTAAAAAGTATTACCAGTTTTTTCTGCCCTGGTTTCCCCGCCACATCGAAGCCTTTGACCTGAACGAGTATTCCCTGGTGATCAGCAGTTCGCATTGCGTGGCCAAGGGTGTGATCCCGGCGCCGGAAGCCCGGCACGTCAGCTATATTCATTCGCCGATGCGTTATGCCTGGGATCAATATTATTCCTATTTTGCCGGGGCAGGTTATTTCCGCAGAAAAATCATTCAAAAGAAAATTTCCCGGCTGCGCATCTGGGATGTCAGCAGCGCTGCCCGAGTCGATGATTTTATCGCCAATTCCCAGTTTGTCCGCCAGCGGATTGAAAAGTATTACCGGCGCCAGGCGACGGTTATTCACCCGCCGGTGGATATTGATTTTTTTCAGCCGGCCGCTAAACCCAGCCGTGATTATTTTCTGCTGGTTTCGGCCCTGGTTCCTTATAAAAACATCGGCTTGGTCATTGAAGTTTGCCGGCAGCTGGGTGAAAAGCTCATTATCGTTGGCCGGGGGCCGGAGCAAAAAAAGTTAAAAAAAATGGCTAGCCAGGGCAGCGAATTCTTGCCAGCGGTCAAAGCCGAAACACTAAGAGAATTATACCAAAACGCCCGGGCTTTTGTTTTTGCCGGCGTGGAGGATTTTGGCATCGCCTTTGCCGAAAGTCAGGCTTGCGGCACTCCGGTTATAGCTCTGAACCGGGGTGGAGCGCGGGATATAGTTAGCGACGGAAGCAGCGGAGTTTTATTCAACGAAGCAACCGTCATTGCTTTGAAAAAAGCCATTCAGGATTCCAGGTGCCTGGATTTCGATTCCGCGGCTATCAGGGAAAGTAGCCTGCGATTTTCGGCGGCGCGCTTCCGGGCTCAGTTTAAGCAATTTATCAACAAAAAGAACGATGATTAGAAAAAAGAGAGAGCAGCTGGCCCGGATGTATGTCCTGAGCGATGTGCTGGCAATTTTGCTCGGCTTTTTCACTTCGTTTTGGCTGCGCTTCCATTCAGGTATTCTGGGTGTTCCCAAGGGCATACCTTCGCTTAACAGTTATCTGGTCATTATTCCATTTTTGCTGATCATACAGTTGATCTATTTTTCCTACCAAGGCTTCTACCGCTTCAAGTTGCGCCGCAACCGTCTCGATGATCTTTTTTTGGTCATTTTGAACAGTTTGATTTCATCGTTCGCCGTTTTGCTTATTTTTAGTTATTTTAAAAGTTATGGATTTATACATTTCGAAATTTCTCATGTTTTTATAGCAGTTTACGCGCCGCTTTCGATTCTGTCTATTTTCATTTGCCGCACCCTGATGTTCAAAGTGTTTAGCAGCCTGGCGCTGGCGCGCAATGGCGTTTCCAAAGTACTGATCGCCGGTCAGGGCGACCTGGCCGAGATGACGGCCTCCAACTTGGCTAAATACCGGCATTTTGGACTGGAAGTGGCCGGTTTTTTGGGTCCTGAACAAAAGGCGAACACTCTCGGGAACTGTGCTGATCTGAAAAAAGTGGTAGAAAAACACGGTATTACCGATCTTTTCATTGCTTTGCCGTTGAAAGAATATAGCACCATCATGAAACTGATAGAAACAGGCAACAACCTGCTGCTTGACATCCGCCTGGTACCGGATATTTTGCAGCTGGCATCGCTGAAAGCCGGTTTGGAGCATATTGAAGGCCTGCCGATCATCAATCTCGGCGATATTCCCCTTGAAGGCTGGCCGGCGCTCAGCAAGAGGCTTTTTGATTTCCTGGTCAGCCTGACCGGATTGATTTTATTTTTACCACTGATCGCCCTGACGACCTTGTTCTTGAAACTCGATTCCGTTGGGCCGGTTTTTTACCTGCAAACCAGAGTCGGCCTGGACGGCCGGATTTTCAGGATGATCAAGTTCAGGACCATGATTAAAAACGCCGAGAAGGAAACCGGTCCCATCTGGTCGCCCCAAAACGATCAGCGCGTGACCAGGGTGGGCAGGTTTTTGCGTAAATTATCAATCGATGAATTACCGCAACTGATCAATGTGTTAATCGGGGACATGAGCCTGGTGGGACCCCGCCCCGAGCGGCCAGAACTGGTGGAAAAATTTAAAAACAATATTCCCCGCTACATGCTTCGTCACCGGGTAAAAACCGGAATGACGGGCTGGGCGCAGGTTCACGGCTTGCGCGGCAACACCCCTTTGGATAAACGCATTGAATTTGATATTTACTATATTCAAAATTGGACATTACGGCTCGATCTGGAGATTCTTTTCCGGACCATTCTGAAATTCCAGTTTATCAACAAGAATAATTAGATGGCTATCATTACCAAAACCTGCAATAAACTGAACCTGCGGATCACCCTTGAAAAACCCCGGGTCCATATTGAAGTCGTTTGCGTGGGGAAGTCATGAATAAAAATTTAAAAATCGATCATTTGCTGACCGTAAAAACCTATCCCCCTGATGTGGAAATCAATTTTTCATTTTCCAACATGGAGTTTTTACTGGAGCAGGACGAATTGCCTTTTACCCGGGAATCGATTCAGTTGCACGCTTTCCCGGGCGACGCCTGCGTTGGCAGCCAACATCTGCTGCACACCCTGAGTCGGAAAGAAATGGTGCCAGAGGAAAACATTTTCCTGTCGCTGGGAACCAGTCTGGCCAATTTTATACTCTGGTCGGTGCTGCTCAAGCGCGGTGACGAAGTCCTGATTGAATTTCCGGCTTATGAACCCATGTTCAAAGTCCCGGCTTACCTGGGGGCGAAAATCCGTTTTTTCAAACGTGACCCGCTTGATTTTTCCTTAACTGTGAATGCCATTGCCTCAAGTCTTTCTGAAAAAACTAGAATGATAATTCTGACTGATTCGCATAATCCTTCCGGCAATCAAATTTCTAAAGAAGTTCTGCAATACCTGAAAACCCTGAACCAGGAGAGGAGCATTATCGTTTTTATTGATGAAGTATATGGAAAGTTCTATCGGGATCAATCGCTTTTTGTTGATTATCCGGAATTCGTCGTCACCGCTTCCCTTTCCAAGTTTTACGGTCTGGGTTCATTGCGCATCGGCTGGGCTTTCGCCCCGGCCCTCATCGTGGAAAAAGCCCGCAATTTCAGTGATTATCTAACTCCGGAAATACCATTCCCGCCGTTGTATCTGGCTCATCTCCTGCTCGAAAATCCCGTGCTCTCCGAGCTGGAACGGCGCATCCGTCAGCGCATCAAGACCAACCGTGAAATCACCAGCAATTATTTAAATCGAACTGATTTTTTGACCTGCTACATTCCCAAAAACGGGCTGCTCTTTTTTCCGGAAGTGAAAACCACGCTCGATTTAAAAAAATTTCATGCTCTGCTTTATAAAAAATACCACATGGTCGTAACCGAAGGTCGTTTTTTCCAGATGCCGCGCCATTTCCGCATGGCCTGCATTGGCAAGCCGGAAGTCATGGAAGATGGTTTGCAGCGGCTCGAAGCGGCCTTGAAAGATTCATTTTTATGATTTTAAATAACCGGCAAATTTCAGAAGTATTTTTTGTTTGATCAGCGATTGAAAATAACAAGTCCATATGCAGAAGTTCAGATACATATTGGACTCTTAGCTAACTCACGAAGTGAGTTAAAAAAGGCCGCGAGGCCAAGGAGTCCGCTATGAAGGCATTTTATTTATTTAAAGGGCAATACGGTTATAATTACAGGATGATGCGGATACAAGAGATAGGTGATCATCCTGAAAAGGCAGAGATCGAAA
>Ga0209540_10002752_pt1 | contig 12349 bp, 13 predicted proteins | sample BarGraIncu01121A_FD_184501 | JGI IMG/M metagenome (GOLD analysis project Ga0209540, IMG submission 184501) | Arctic peat soil microbial communities from Barrow, Alaska - Barrow Graham LP Incubations 011-21A (SPAdes) (version 2) | ecosystem: Environmental > Terrestrial > Soil > Wetlands > Peat... | reverse complement strand
CGAGCATCCGGTTCCGAAGTACCCAGGCTGCACCATGGTCGGCACCGGCCCCAGGGTGCGGGTGGGAGAGGAAATCCGGGACACCTCTGGCACTAGCCGACAACGTCGGTTGTCGCCATCACGGGCGTCATCGCTGGTGGCGTCGCGGGAGTGCCAGCAGTGTCCCGGATCCTCTTGCGCGAAGCGCACTGCCCAACCGGGCGGCATCGCGGGTGCGACCCTTGCGGCCAGTACTTGCGGACCGTGGCTCGGGCGCGTGGGGAATGGCTGGCGATCTTCAGGGCGCGACTCGGTGCTTCGGTCAGCGCCCCACAGGTTGGAGTGCATGTCTTGGACTCGCCGTCGCCAATTGTCCCCCGAGGTATCGACGTCAGGTTCTTGGGGCGGTTCTTGCGTCGACGGCACTCTCTAGCCAAGACGAAGAGCCGGAATTGGTGTCGGGTCTGCCCCGGCGCTGGCTTCACGGGCAGGCGCGCCTAGGGGATGTCCGTGAGCGTCTTCTCGATGGTGTTGAGCCGGGCGTCGATCCGGTCCAGCCGCTCGACCAGCGCGCGGCTGCTCTCGGTCGACTGCGCGAGGAGCGCGCGTTGCGGCGCGCTCAGCTCCGCTTCGATCGCGGAGCGACGCGACTTCGTGATGCTCTCAATCACTTGAGTAATTACCCAGCCGAGGATGCCTACGATCGGAATCCACGCGATCCAAGGAATCTGTTCCATGCTGCTGTCTCCTTCTGAGAGGTCGTGCGTCAGTCGGTGGTCTGGGTGGGGTCTGGGGAACCTGCTGCGGCGACGATCGTCGCGACGTCGACCGTCACGCTGAACGGCACGATGTCGTAGATCTTGAGCGCCTTGCCGTCAAGCGAAAGTTCCAGGCGGCCCGTCACAAAGCCGGCCTCCTCGAGTTTGGCCAAGTGCATGTAGAGCAGGGGTCGGGACATGCCGATCTGCCGCGCGAGCCCACTCACGTGGACGGGACCGCCGGCCAGGGCAGCAAGGATGCGCAGACGTTGTGGGCTCGACACGGCTACGAGCAGTGCGCTCAGCCGGTCGATCCCGATCTGCTCGTCCGGGGCCACAACCCCTGCTCTCGCCTTGTTGGATACCTGTCAGATGGATCTTACACATGTTAACCGGTGAGCGATGGAACATGGAGCGCTTCGGCGAGCGGAATCGAGGCATGGGTTGGTCGCCGGATGACCGTGGCGCGGAATGCCCGCGACAGGCACCGGGTCCGACAGAGCAGTAGTCCGGTCTTCATCATCGGGTGGGCGCCGTGCTCCTTGCCGCGACAACACCGCTCGCGGTCATCGTTTTCGAGCCCGTCCCACCGACGACCTGGCGCGCGCTTGGCCGACGCCGTCAGCCGACCCGATGCCGGGTCGAAGCCGGCGCCTACCGGTCGTCAAGTGCCGGTCAAATCGCTTGCCAGACGTGCCCCAGGGCCCGTGCCGGGGGCACGTGGATGCGGGCCTGCCGGATGAGGTTGGCGCGGACCGTCGCGGTGACCCCCGGGCGCCCTGTCGCTGCCCCCGCGACGGCCTCGACATACGCGCCGATCGACGATCTCTCTGACGGGGGACCTGAGCTCGTTGCCGTCACCGCGCGCCTGCACCACGCGATCGGCCACAGCTTCGGGTACCCGGAGCTGCCACAAATCACGGCCGACGGGCGATTACATGATGTGCACCGTTCCGCAAAGGTGGACCTTGACGCCTAGCCGCGCAAAGAGCGCAGCCTTTGCAAGAAGCGCCTTATCAGCTGTTGCGGAGTCGGGTGCGTATACGACCAGGGCGTGGTTCGCCTTGTGCCGGGCCATGAACTGGTCGCGTGTGATGCCGTGGAGCACGACGTGGGCGATCGGCCATTCGGGATTTGTCGCGTTCGAGCGGCGTTCGCTTTCTGCCTCCGGGAGCTCGACCACGCTTGCGCGACCGATGTCGAGGTGCAGTTCCCCTTGCGCGATGAAGACCCGCGACCAGACGATCTCGCCCGGCTTCGAAACGCCCTGGACCGTGCTTCCTCCAGCGGGAAAGAACACCGGATTCTGGCGCCAGCCAACAGCACTGGCGTAACCGTTGGTCAGGTGCGATGGCGGGACCGATCCGGAGATCTCGAAAACCCAGACGAATTGGTCGTCGTACTGCTCACCCCATCGGACGTCGTGCAGAGTATTCGCCGGGTCGAGGCCCATCGCGATCCAGACGCGGTTCGTGATGAGGGTATCAACCGCGACGCCCTCGTCCGCTTCGTTGAAATTGGGCAGTGCAAGGCCGTCGAACAACACCCGTGACCCGTCCCGGCTGGTGGTCGGTGGGCGTTGGACGTTGTTGAGGAGCCCTTCAACGAGGTCCGAGGCGGGTGCCAGGTCCTTCAGGCCCTGCTGGTACTGGATGCCGACTGCATCGAGGCCGAAATCGTCGCTAATTCGTAGAGCGGCGATGTACATCTTGTACTGCCAGCTCAATTGGGCCTCGGTGAGTTCCGTTCTCTCGTCCGTTCCGAGTTTGAAGGTCATCCCGGCGGCCTTGAGCCACGCGCCGACGGCTAGCGCCTCCTCGCCACCGACAGTCTGCATCTCGGCCCAAAGACTGCTCTGGGATAGGCGCTCTTTGTAGATGCCAATCGGGTTGAGGAGCTCGTCGTCGATGATCGCGTTGTACATGCCCATACATCCCTCGTCGAAGACCCCGACGATTGCTTTGTCGGCAAGGAGCTGTTCGGCGAGCGCGTCGCCGAGTTCCTTCTCGGCGCTGGCCGGAAGGTCAGGCAGGTCTTGTACGTGCGAATCGTCGTGCGTGATCGACCCGGTATCCAACCAGTTGCGGATTCCGTCGTTGAACCACTCGTCGGTTCCATCCACGGTCCAGATCGTGGAGTACGGCTTGTCCATCTTTGTCAGTCCGGCGTTCAGTCCCAGCAGTCCCACCAGACCCGCCCATTCCCCCGAGAAGTTCGCTATGGTCAGGATTGGGCCGCGGTGGGTGCGCAAACCACCGAGCACGTGATGGCTGTACTGCCAGATAGCCGTGGCCACGATCAGCGGCGCGTCCACTGGGATTCCTTTGAAGACCTCGAAACCCATACGCTGACTCGTGATGAAACCGTGGCCGGTGACCGGATCGACCTCAAGGGCCCGGATCACGGTCCAGCCCTGCTCCGCGAGAGCCTTGGAGACGACTCGCTCAAGAGCCTGCTGCGTCGACCACCCTGCGATATTCGCCGACTCGCGCAGATCGCCGCTGGGGATGAGGTAGACGGTCTTCGGTCCTGCCAACAGCCGGGCTGGACGCGTCGGGACGCTGTAGATGGACATGGGGACTCCTCTTGGGTGGGGCGGTTGGCTCGCGCAGCGAGAGCATGCCCGATCTTGCGGGCCGCGGGGTACAGATCGAGATACCTGCGGCAGATGGCGTCGCATTCGGTAGTGGTGGTCTTGTCCGATGTGCGGACGAGGCGGCAGGGTTCAGGTGCGGCTTTCTCTGGGTCACCAGCCACGTCTTCCGCAAGACCACGGCCACCCTCCTCGAGGGCGACGGACGGTCGGCGCCTGCCATCACCGACCAGCTCGGACATGCCCAGTCATCACTGACTCAGAACATGTCAGCATGTCCCCTAGCCTTGGCCCCACGTCAACAACGCCGCCGGGTTTTGGCGGAGGATCCGCTCTGTGGCCGCGTGCCCGATCGTTTCTGCGAGGCGTGGCACAAACCGGTCGCCGGGATAAGCGAGACCGGACAGGACCGCCTGGGATGTCGTGATCAGCGCGGTGCAGTTCACGTCGAATAGCATCCTGATGTCGACGGGGTCCTAGTCGACGACCTGCGCCAGTGGCGTGACACCGGCGTTGTTGACGAGCAGGTCCACAGGTCCGTGCTTCGCCTCGGCGGCGAGGACGGCCGCCTCCATCGCGGCGGGGTCGGTGACATCGACCTCCGCGATCTCGGCACCGGGCAGACCCAGCTCCTGCATGCGGTCGACCCGGCGGGCCATGAGTAGCAGCGGATATCCGGCGGCCGCGAAGGCACGGGCGGTGGCGGCACCGATGCCGGAACTGGCTCCGGTGATGGCGACGAGCGGTCTCGTGGTCATTTGTTCTTCCCCTGCCGATGTTCGAATGTGCCGCCGGTCGCGGCTAGATCATGCTGGAGCGCCGCGAAGCGGCGACGACGGGGCTCGTAGGCAAGGGTGCTTGCGGGATCGGCGACGTAGGTCGCGCGGACCGTGTGCGGCCGCTCGGCGTCGGCGTACGTCCAGATGCCGAGACCGACGAAGGCGATAGTGGCGGCTCCTAGGGCGGCGGCCTGTTGGTCGACGGAAGTGCGCATGAGGTCCTGGCCAAGCACGTCGGCGTAAATTTGGTTCCACCCGTCGTGACGCACACCACCGCCGGAGACCAGCACCTCGGCGTCGGTGCTGACCAGGTCACGGAGAACGTCAAGGCAACGTCGCATTGCGAAGGCGATGCCTTCCATGCCGGCCCGGGCGAGGTGCGCGCGGCCGTGGCCGAGGTCCAGGTGTGCCAGCACGCCGCGGACGGTGGACCCGCCCTCAAGAGGAGTTCCGCCGCTGAGCGTAGGCACGAAGGTCGGCACGTCGCTGGCCAGGTCCAATGCCGCGCCCTCGTCGAGCAGCTCTGTCAGCGTCAAGCCCGCGCCGATCATCGCGTGCAGCCAGCCGATGCTGGTTCCGGAGCTGAAGGTCGACAGCCCACTGACGAAGTGGCCTGGCAGGGCATGAGCGAACACGAAGGGACGCATCGTGGCGTCGAGCACCGGCTTAGTCGACGTCACCGTCATCCAGCTCGAGGAGCCGAGTGAGGCGTAGAGCCGCCCTTCTGAGGTGCCTCGGGAGCCGAGCGCCATCGCGGCGTTGTCGACGGCGCCGGCAAACACGGGCACGCCGGGCTGAAGGCCGAGCAACGACGCCGCGTCGGGAGTCAGGGATCCCACCTGGTCATGGGACGCGCGGGGCTCGGGCAGCCGGCCTTCTAGTCCGCCCGCGGCGACTAGTTCTTCGTCGTACCGACCAGCCACGACGTCGTACACTCCGCTACCCGAGGCGTACGAGTGGTCGGTCGCGAGCTCGCCGGTGAGGCGCAGGTTCACCCAGTCCTTGCTTCCGACGATGGTTCGGGTCGCCGCCCAGGCCTCAGGACGGTGGGTGGCGTACCAGCGCGCCTTGGCGACCGGGTAGAGCGCGGGGGTGAACCCGTTACCGGTGCGCAGGTACCAGTTGTCCTCGGAGATCTCAGTGAAGATCTGTGCCGCTTCGGCGGTGGCTCGCGCGTCGGACCAGATCGGGGTGCTGTGCTCGATTGGGTTTCCGGACGAATCGAGCAAGACGATACCGAGGCTTTGGCCAGACAGAGCGATGCCCGTTACCTCGACAGGGCTGCTTCCGACGAGCTCCCTGATGCAGGCCACCACGGCTTCCCACCAGTCCTCTACGAACTGCTCATTCCAGCCGGGCCGCGGGTGGCTCGTCGGGTAGTCACGCACGACCTCGTGGCGCATCGTGCCGTCGGCGTCCCACAGCGATGCCTTGCAGCCACCGGTGCCGAGGTCGAGCGCCAGGACTGTCTCACTCATGGCTGTTATCCCCCTGACGCATCGTGGCCAGGCGGATCTTCATCGCCTGAACGCGCTCGAGGTGCTCCCGTGACCGGCCGAGGGCGACAGCGGTCGCGACGATGTCGATGACAACGAGGCCCGCGAGACGGCTCAACGTCGGGGTGTAGAAGTCGGTGTTCTCGTGCGTGCGAACGAACAGCGGCATGTCGGCAAGCGCCTGCAGAGGACCCTCTTGGCCTGTCATGCCGATGACGGTGGCGCCGGCACGATTCGCCTCCCGCGCCACGCGCAGGACGTCGGCCGTGTGCCCAGTGTTGGAGATGGCGAAAAGTACGCTCCACGTGGAGGACATGGCCGCGGCGATGAATTGTTGGTGGAGGTCTGCCGGCGCTTGGCACGGGATCCCAAACAGCGGGAACGTCTGCTGAGCCTCCTGCGCGATGATGTCGGAGGCCCCGAACCTGACGAAAATTACGTCGTCGGCCTTCAGCAGCGCCGAGACGGCCTCGTCGAGCGTGGAGACATCGAGCCCACGACGCATGCGGTAGAGGGTGCTGATGGTCTGGTCGACGATCTTGCCGGCGAGATCGCTGGTGCCATCCGACGTGGTGATGGTCATGTGGGTCGGTGGCATGCTGAGTGCGACGGAGTGCGCGAGCTCGAGTTTGAACGACAGAAAACGATCGCACCCGACCGCCGCGCAGAAACGCATGACGGTCGGTTCGCTGACGCCGGACGCCTTGGCGAGTTCTGCCATCGTGTAGGAAATAGCCGTTTCGGGGTGCGTCAAGACGACGCGAGCGACTTTTTGCTCCGAGGCGCGGATCTGGGGCTCCAGTTGCGCGATGCGTTTGACGAGCGGTTCCATGGCCTCCATGGCCGACGTGCCTGGTGTAGTCCCGATCATGCCCATCCTCTCACCGACCTTCCCTTGTCCGCGCGCGCCGGCGGCGAGCTGTGACAACCTGTCGAAGCCTGGTCCTGACGTCGGGATTGGCAGATGGAAGACCTCGGCGACGACCTGGGTCCACCCGTGCAGGAAGTATGTCCATCCGCCCTCAACGTGCAAGTGGCGGGCCTCCGCCCGCGCATGTGCTTGGTCGAGAAAGACCAGGTCGCCACCGCAGTTGAGGTCCCATCCGAATCCACCCTGGGGGAACGTCTCGGAGCCGTCGAGCGGTGAGCCGGGAGCGTCCTTGCCGAGACCTGTCGCGTTGACGACGAGGGAGCTCGAGGGCAGAGCATCCACGACGCGGTTGTTGTCGGCTGGCTCTGGGGACAGCACATACGCAAACTCGGTATCCGTATCGAGCTCCGCGTGGATCTCCTTGAGCCGCTCGAGCCGCGAGACGGAGCGGACGCTCCGGCCCGGCCGGTCGGCACCGCGAGAGGGTCGGCTGAGGTACCAGCTGATGGCGATGGTCGAGCCGCCGGCGCCGAGCAGGAGTGCCTCGGCTCCCGTCCGTTCCCAGTGACCGGCGGGGATGAACGCGTCAAGGGCGAGACCGCTGGAGATCGGGTCCATCGCGTCGCAGACCATTTGACCATCGACCTTGGAAAGGCAGCTGACGTCGCCCATGTGTTGGGCGTGCGGGCCGATCACGTCGAACAGGTCGGCGCAGGCCCTGTATACGTCGATCTTGTGCGTCGTCACGAGCGCGCCAATGCTCCGCGGGTCATGCTTGATGAATTCGACCACGCGGCGATAGGTTTGGGCGGATGCGTGGATCGGCACGTCGATACCGCACAGGATGGCGTCCCCGAGACCGAGGTACTCGGCCCAACGTGGGAAAACCCGCTGGATCGAAGACTTACCGGTCGTCACGCCGATGAAGTAGAGCGTCGGTACGGTCGCGGGCGCAAGTGCATCAGGCCACATCACGCGGCCGACGCGCTCGGCGTCAGGGGTCATGTGTCGCCGGCTAGGGTGCGTGCTTCGGCCACGAGCTGGCGCGCGACGGTGGCATTCATGCCGAAGCGGGTGACGCCCAGGGCGATCATGTCGCGGACAGTATCGAGGTCGCGGATGCCGCCGGCGGCTTTGATCGCGGCGCGACCGGCGACACACTCCGCGATAATCTCCACGTGGCGGCGCTCCGTCGGCCGCCCGGACCAGCCGGTGCCGGTCTTGACCCAGGGGACGCCAGCCTTGACCACGCAGTCGCAGCCCGCGCGGACCTGGTCATCGTCGAGGTAGCCGACCTCGAGGATCGCCCGGAGGGGCACCACGCCATCGACCAAGGCGACGAGCTCGGTCAGTTCGGCTGTGACATACGCGTAGTCCCGCGACCGCAGGCGGCCGATGTTGACGACCACGTCGAGCTCCTGGACGCCGACGGCGAGGAGCAGCTGCGCCTCGAAGATCTTGGTCGCCGTCATGGAGCCTCCCGAGGGGAAGCCCGCTGGTGCGCCGACGAGCGTGTCTGACCCGTCGAGCAGCTCGCGCATCAGCGGCACCCACGAGGGGAGCACGTGAGCGCTGACGAAGCCTCCCTCGCGGGCCGTAGAGGCGAGCTCGCGGATGTCGCGCTCACCGTGGAAAGCGTGGACGCAGCTGATGTCGATGTGACGGGCGAGTGCGGAGAGGACCGGCGCGGACTCAGCCACGGGGGTAGCCCTGGTGGTCAGGGTTGGAGTGGGTTGTCCAGCCGTCGCCGTCGACGACGACAACGTCGCGCATGCCGCCCGCCTCGGCGATGATGGCGTAGTTCTGGCCAGCGTCGGCCGCGTAGCAGAACACGGTCACGAATCGTTCGGCGCCGACGTTGACGCTGCGGTGCACCCAATAGCCGGGGACCTGCACGGCCTCGCCGGCACTGATCTCGATCGCTCGTCTGTTGCCCTCGAGGTCGTCGAGCAAGATGACGCCCCGCCCGCTGATCGCGAGGTAGCGCTCGGCGCGGTCGGGTTTGGCGTGCAAGTGCCCGCGGGTCCTATAGAACTCGTCACCAATCCGGCCGGGCCCAAGCACGCTGACTCCGGTGATCGACTCTCCGCTGCCCTCTAGCCGCGCCTCCTCGACCCAGTACACGGGCGCGTCGTCGTTGGAGGCAAGTGCCTTCTCATACAAATCGGCGTCGCGGTAGAGGCCTTCGAGTTCGCCGAGGCGCCTCTCGTACCGCCTCGTGCTTGCGTCCAAGACGTCTTCTCGCGCGTTTGCCGTGCGCTTCATGGGCGCGGCCACTTCGTGTGCTGCCACCGCCGGGCTCCTCTTCTGCCTGTGGACCTCAATCTGGTCCGATTAGTAATACTACGTAGTCTCACTACATTTCAAGGTGGTTTGACGACCAGGACGAGTCCTGATCTTGCTCTTCGCAGATCCGGTGGGAGTAGCGCGACGCGCCGGTGAGGCGGGTTCCGCTGTGGTGTGGGCCGAGGTCCTCAGGATCAGTAGCGACGAAGCAACTGCTCCCCGAGGACCTCGACGATGCCCAACGCTACGGGGTGCGCCGTCGGCGCGCTCGCAACTGACCCGTGCCCGCGCTGCGACGTGCTGCTGGGCCTGACCGGTGTCCATGTGATCGGTGTCCAGCGCCAGGAGCGCCGGCTGCGGGTGACGGTCCAGTCGCCGTGGAAGCTGATGGGCTGCCCGGACTGCGGCGTTGTCGCCCTGAGCACGGGGCGGCGCACGAGGGTGCTGCACGACGTGCCCGGCCTCGTGCCTGTTGAGGTGGCCTGGCGGCAGCGCCGGCGTCGGGGCTTGGTTCGAGGCGCGACCAGCGGACTGGCTTGCCCAGGTGGAGGTCGTCGCGATCGTCCCCCGCGAGAGGGAGGTGCCCCCACCGTCCGCAGCGTTCCGCAAGGCGCTGCGCACCCACCTGCCGCGGGCCGCCGTCTCGGTAGACCCGTTTCATGTCGTGATGTTGGCCAACGCGGCCCTGACGGCGGTCCGTCAGCGACTGGTCCGCGAGCAGAAGGGACGCCGGGGACGCCTGGTCGACCCGACCTGGGCGAACCGGCGCCTGCTGCTGCGCGGCGCGGACACACCGTCTGTCGGCGGGTGGGCCCGGTTGGAGAAGGTGTTCGGCCACGACGACCCGACCGACGAGCTCGGAGCCGCGTGGGGCATCAAGGAACAGGTCCGTCGGTTGCTCAAGACATCGTCCCTGGCCGATGCCCGCGAGGCGAAGATGCTCCTGGGCCACTACGTCCAGGTCGCGGACATGCCCGAGACCGACCGGCTGTGGAACACGATCTGCCAGTGGTGGTCGGAGATCGAGGTCCTCCTCGTCACCGGCGTGACGAACGCTCGGACGGAGGCCGCGAACACGTCGATCAAGAACATCAAACGCACCGGACGCGGCTTCCGGAACCCCAGCAACTACAAAGCCCGTATCCTCCTACGCAGCGCAGCCACCAAAGAGGCGTGAACACCTACCCGGTAGGACCATTCACCACGAACCGCGAAGAGCACGACACTGACCTCACGAACAGGCCAGTCCCAACACGTCGGACAGCCCGGGTTCCGTCGTGCCGATAATAAACACGCGAGTTGCAGGAGGCGTGATTTGGCCGCAGGTGACCTCACGAAGCACAGTTGGGCTCTGGTCAGACGGTTCGTCGGCCTCGAGTCTGCGCAGCACTGACGGAGTGTCACCGGGCAGACTCACCAAAGACCCCGATCAGAGGGCGTTCGCCACGCGCGGCTGCCAAGAGCCAAGCGCAGTGCTCATGCTCGTTGTGGCGGCCGGCTGACTCGTTAGTGAAGATCGATCGACTTGATCGCGATGAGTTTGTCCCGAATGAACGCGTTGGCGTGCGCCCCCAGATCCGCGCCGTCCGTCCAAAGGTTTCGCCAGATGCCGAGCGTGCTGCTGAGGTCGGGAGAGACGACCGCCGACGAGAACGATTCAAATACTATTGGGCCGTCGTAGTCAATCCTGCGAAGCGCCTTGAAGAAATTGTCGAAGTCCACGCTTCCGGTACCTAGATAACCACGATGGCTCTCGCCGATGTGCACGTAGTGAAGGACATTGCCCGCGTCGAGCACCGGGGAGAACATATCTGACTCTTCAATATTCATGTGGTACGTGTCAAGATGGATACCCAAGTTCTCCCGCTTTACGTTCTCTAAGTAACCCAAGGCCTGACGTCCGGTGTTCAGGACATTGGTCTCATACCGGTTCACAACCTCTAGTGAGACGCTGATACCTAGGTGCTCGGCCCTTTCCGCGACGCGACCTATGACACTTTGGCTGTTCGCTAGACCGCGCTCGGTGACCGGAGTCATATACTTCTTCATTGCGCTGTAGAGGACACCGCAAAGGTGGGTAGCGCCGAGCTCAGCTAGCACCTCTAGAGCCCTCTGCAACAGCTCCTCACCGGCCTTGACGACCGCACCGTCCTCGCTACTAACGTCCGTCGCCTCGGAAAGACCGAGGGAAGCGCTCGCCCTTAGGCCGTGCTCCTGCAGTGCGGACTTCGCCGTATCCACGTCGAATGAGAACGGGTCCATAAGCGGGAACTCGATCAGATCGAATCCAGCTTCCTTGGTCTTCCGAACTGCGGCGCGGATGCCCTCGGCATCGAAGCGACCAGTCCATACCAAGCCGTGGCAACCAATTTCCATCGGATATCGCCTCTTCCTGGTATTGCAAAGTTCCAATTTGGATCATGCAACTTTGCAAGTTGGTGTCGGTTACAGGAGCTGAGTGGCGCCGCAACCTGATCGCGTTGTACGTCGTGCGAGAGGCTCAGGGCGCGACCAGGACATGGTCTCATCGAGCCGGTCGGTGGGTCAGTGTGTCGATGCCCACCGCCAGGAGAATGACCGCACCGGTGACGATCTGCTGGTCGTACGGCGCGAAGCCGAGCAGGTTCATGCCGTTGGAAAGAAATCCCAGCAGCAACGCGCCAATGACCGTCCGCGTGATGCTGCCGCGGCCGCCGAACAAGCTGGTGCCGCCGAGAACAACCGCGCCTACGATGTTGAGCAGCATCGGCGAGCCCATGCTCGCATTGGCGCCCGTGAGGTTGGCCGTCATTAAAAATCCGGCGAGAGCCGATAAGGCGCCCGCAATGAGATAGACGCTGATCAGAATGCGCGTGACGTGGACCCCGCTGACCTCGGCGGTGCGGGGGTTTGCGCCGATGAGGATGACCTTACGACCCCAGGTCGTCTTAGTGAGCGACAGTTGAGCCAAGACCAACAGAACCGCGACCGCCAGGACCGGTTCGGGTATCCCGGCGACTACCGAGAAGTTCCAAGTAGTGAGGCCCGTGGGTGTCGGCGCGATTGTGGTGCCCTTGCTTAACAGCAGCGCGGTCCCGCCGATGACGAACAGGCCTGCCAGGGTGACGACGAACGGCACGAGGTTCAGCCGCGCGATCAGTAGGCCGATCACGAGGCCCGCGACCATCCCGGCGGTGACGCCCGTCAGGACTCCGACGACGATGTTGCCTGTGTGGACCATTGCCCAGGCGGCCGCGACGCCGGAGGCACTGATCACGGAGCCGGCCGAGAGGTCGATCCCGGCGGTGAGGATAACGAAGGTGGCGCCGATCGCGGCGGTCGCGACGATGGTCGACTGGCTAAGCACGTTGATGAGATTCGTGCTCGACAGCGTGCCGTCGGTGACGAGGCTGAAGATCAACACCATCGCCACGAGCACCGGCAGCATCGCAAAGTCGCCCAGTCGGGCGAAGCCGGAGCGGACAACGGCGAACATCGACTGCCCTTCGGGTCGCGCGGGCGCGGCCGGAGCGGCAGCAGACGCATTACGTGCTGATGTCATCGATTCTCCGTGCGAAGAAGGTAAGAAAGGTGGACCCGGCGAGGCC
>Ga0209540_10002750_pt1 | contig 12352 bp, 12 predicted proteins | sample BarGraIncu01121A_FD_184501 | JGI IMG/M metagenome (GOLD analysis project Ga0209540, IMG submission 184501) | Arctic peat soil microbial communities from Barrow, Alaska - Barrow Graham LP Incubations 011-21A (SPAdes) (version 2) | ecosystem: Environmental > Terrestrial > Soil > Wetlands > Peat... | reverse complement strand
CGCGCACGGCATCTGCGCGATCGTGTTCTTCCTCGAGATGATAAAGCGGCCCAAGAAGCAGCACTGCATCGAATGACCCGGCGACGAATGGCAGCGTTCTCGCATCCCCAAGATGAACGCCAAAGCGCGGCGGATCGCCTGCCAGGCGGCGAGCGAGTTCGACATGTAGGGGCACAGGATCCACAAGATCAACGCGGTGGCCATTTGAGGCGAGCCACTCGGCGTATCGTCCCGTCGCGCCGCCGATGTCGGCAATCGCGGACCCTGGCTGGAGGAATCGTAGGATGATTTCCTTTGTCCTCTCGAACTCAAGCGCGCCCTTGCCGACTGCAAGGCGATCGGATTCAACGTTCGATCCGTAATAAGCGAGCACGTCGTCAGGTGTTGAAGTCGGGTCGGACACGTGTTGATTATGCGTTTTGTACGCGTGCCCTGCCCGATTCTGTACGCGAAAGAAATGGCTCAACCATGCGCATTCCAGTCTGGGCCAGGTTCAGAGAGTTCGAATCACAATGCCCGGCTCATTCCAGAACTATTGCCGCAACACCTCTTCTAGGAGCAGACGAGGCACACGCACCCAAGGTGCGGTGACTCGTGCACAGAGGTCTCAGCCGGCGAAAGTCTTAGCCCGCTCCGCGGGCCGACTTTCGCCGGTTACAGGGTGGGCAAGTAGCGCTCGAGCTCCCAGTTCGTGAGCTGGACGCGGTACTCGTCCCACTCCTTGCGCTTGAGGCTGACGTAGTTGTCGAAGATGTGGCTCCCGAGCGCCTTCTGCATCAGGCGGGAGTGGGACAGCTCCTCAATCGCCTCGCCCAACGTCTCTGGCAGCGAGACGATGCCGCGCTCCTCGCGCTCCTTGGGCGACAGGTGGTAGAGGTTGGTCTCCATCGGGGCAGGGAGCTGGTAGTTGTTCTCGATTCCCTCGAGACCGGCGTGGAGCAGGCAGGCGAAGGCCAGGTAGGGATTGCAGGCCGGATCGGGGCTGCGGAACTCTGCCCTCGTGCCTTCCTCGGAGCCCGGCTTGTAGAGCGGAATCCTGATCAGCGCCGAGCGGTTGCGCTGCGACCAGGCGACGTAGACCGGCGCCTCGTAGCCCGGGACGAGTCGCTTGTAGGAGTTGACCCACTGGGCGAAGATCGCCGAAAGCTCGCGCGCGTGCTTGAGTTGCCCCGCGATGAAGCCCTTGGCCTCCTTCGAGAGGTGGTACTTGTCGCTGGCGTCGAAGAAGCCGTTTCGCTCGCCGCGGAAGAGGGACTGATGGATATGCATGCCCGAGCCGTTCTCGCCAAAGATCGGCTTGGGCATGAAGGTCGCGTAACAACCGTTCTTGGCCGCGATCTCCTTCACGATAAGACGGTAGGTGAGGGTGGCGTCGGCCATCGCCAGCGCGTCGGTGTAGCGCATGTCGATCTCGTGCTGGGAGGGCCCGACCTCGTGGTGCGAGTACTCGATTTGGATTCCCATTCCCTCCAGTGCCCGGGTGGTCTCGGCGCGGAGCTCGGTGGCGGCGTCCATCGTCGTCTGCGCGAAGTAACCGCCCTCGTCGAGCGGCTCGGTGCCTTTGGAGTCCTTGAAGAGGAAGTACTCGAGCTCGGGGCCGACGTTGAAGGTGTCGAAGCCCATCGACTTCATCCGCTCGAGCGCCCGGCGCAGCGCATGGCGCGGGTCGCCCTCGTAGGGCTTGCCGTCGGGGGTCACGATGTCGCAGATCATGCGCACGGTCCTGGTCTCGCCTTCTCGCCAGGGCAGGACAGCGTAGGTAGTCGGGTCGGGGATGGCGACCATGTCGGATTCCTCGATCGCGTTGAAGCCGGTGATCGAGGAGCCGTCGAAGCCCATCCCGTCGTTGAGCGCATCTTCGAGCTGCCAGGGAGTGATGGCGAAGCTTTTCAGGTGCCCCTCGAGATCCGTGAACCAGAGCAGGACCATCTGTACGCCGTCGGCCTGCACGCTCTCTAGAACGCGCTTGCGGTCGGCGGGATCCGAAGTCGCCCGATCCTTTGTCGTTACCTTGGCCACCTGACTCACTCCCTCCGTCGACTGGTAAAGCTCTACGAACCGAAACTCTAGTTGCAGCCGTACCTCGAGGCGTCCCGCCGAGCGGATACCGCCAACAAGGGGAGGGTACTGTGCGCGCTTGCCTCCCACCACCGTCGCCGGGGCCGCGCGCCCGGCCACGATTTGACAAGCAGTATCGGACCCGGCATTCTTGGAGATAGACGAAGTGCCGACGAAGGCACTCGTCGAGGCAATGGGGCCTCAGGACGGTGATACGTCTGGGCCCTTTTTTCGTTCTTGGGCTCGGAACCGGTCAGGTTCTGGGCCCTTTTTTGTTGGACCAATCAATGGGGAGGAAAATCCAAATGTCGGACATGGATACCGAGCTCAAGCAGTATCTTGAGGCGGGTCCTTCGGCCGCCCCGAAGGACGCGCTCGAGTTCGCCGAAGGCAGCGAGACCAAGATCGTCGACCTCAAGTTTGTCGACCTGCTCGGGCGCTGGCAGCACGTCTCTATGCCATTGAACGCCTTCGATGAGTCGGCGTTCGTGGAGGGACTCGGATTCGACGGCTCCTCGATCAGGGGCTGGCAGGCGATCGACGAGTCGGACATGTTGCTCGTCCCCGATCCGGCGACAGCGATCGTCGATCCCTTCACTGCGGATACGACGCTCTCGTTGATCTGCGACATCCGCGACCCGGTCACGGGCGGTCCCTATGACAAGGATCCGCGCTTCGTCGCCAAGCGAGCCGAGGAGTACCTGCGCTCAACCGGTGTGGCAGACACCGTCAACATCGGGCCTGAGTGTGAGTTCTTCGTCTTCGACTCGGTCTCGTATGACCTCGAACCACAGCGAACCGGTTATGCGATCGACTCCGGGGAAGCCCATTGGAACAGCGGTAAGCCCGGCCTCGGCTACACGATCCGCGAGAAGGAGGGCTACTTCCCGCCCGCTCCGCACGACACGCTGCAGGACCTCCGCTCCGAGATGGTGCTGACGCTTGGAGCGCTCGGAATCGACTGCGAGTTCCATCACCACGAGGTCGCGAGCGCGGGTCAGTGCGAGATCAATATGCGCTTCGACTCGCTACGCAAAATGGCCGATCAGGTCATGGTCTACAAGTACGTCGTCAAGAACGTCGCCCGACGTGCCGGCAAGTCGGTGACCTTCATGCCGAAGCCGCTCTTTGGCGACAACGGCTCGGGCATGCACGTGCACCAGTCGCTCTGGAAGGAAGGCACGCCGCTCTTCGCCGACAAGTCCGGCTACGCGGGGCTCTCCCAGTTGGCGCGCGCATACATCGGCGGTCTGCTCAAGCACGCCCCGGCGATCCTCGCCTTCTGCGCGCCGACGACTAACAGCTACCGCCGTCTCGTGCCCGGGTACGAGGCTCCCGTCAACCTCGTCTACTCGCAGCGCAACCGATCGGCCTGCATCCGCGTCCCGATGTACTCGGAGTCGCCGAAGGCGAAAAGGCTCGAGTTCCGCCCGCCCGACGTCACGGCGAACCCCTACCTCGCCTTCTCGGCCATGCTCATGGCCGGGCTGGACGGCATCGAGAAGAGCATGGACGCAGGCGAGCCGGCCGACTTCGACCTGTTCGAGGAGGCCACCGACATTCCGCAGGTGCCGGGCTCGCTGGCCGAGGCGCTCGACGCGCTCGAGGCCGATCACGAGTTCCTGCTCAAGGGCAGCGTCTTCAGCGAAGACCTGATCCGCACCTGGATCGACTGGAAGAGGGAGCACGAGGTCGACTTCGTGGCATTGCGTCCACATCCGGCGGAGTTCGCCCTCTACTACGACGCCTAGGAAAAGAAGACGGGAAGCTGGGAGGGCCTCGGCTCTCCCAGCGAGCCGCTTAATGACGAAGGAGGTGTACGGGCACATGATCAAGGTCGAAGCAGTCGTTATTCCTGATCGAGTCGAGACGGTGATAGACGCGGTTGAAGCTGAGGCCGCGCACGTAGGCGTGACCGTCGTCGAGGCGATTGGGCACGGGCGCCGGCGTGATGTATCGGAGGCGCTCCTCACCTTCATCGTTCCGGAAAACAAGGCGCAGCCGGTCCTCGAGGCGATCTGCGCCGCCGCGAAAAGCGGGGGCGAGTCCGGTGACGGGCTTGTCTGGATGTCGTCGATCTACAACGTCAGGCACAACCGCACGGGCAAGCCTCTGCACGAGTACGTGGAAGCGGGATACCTGAAGGCGGGCGTTTGATCACGAACGTGCCACTCGCGAGCGCGGCTTATCGCCCTCAATCACATTCACACATCGCCATCCCGGGCGTACCTGTTCCGGCGATGGCCCAAGGAGCGTCGGCGGTTTTGAGCGAATCCGTCGCGCTTCCTATCCCGAGCGAGGTTCGTTCGAGCGAGGGATAGGACTCCCCAGAGAGGCAAGGGCCCGACCAGACTCGGGCCCTTGCCATTTTCTTAGTGAATGTAGGTGTTTTGGCGCTTCACACTTGATCGGGAGGTCTCCGCGGCGTATGCTCGCGCGCTATGGATCCGGCGACAGTGTTCGCCGAGTGGACACTCGGGCGGATCCCTGGGGAAAAGTTATCGCTCATTGCCTCGACCTTGCTGGTCGACGGGTTCGATACGCCGACCCTCAGGGCTCTGGCAGAGGCCCCCTCGGATGAGTTGGACGGTAAGGGCCCGAAGCTGCTCATCGCTGCTATGAGCGAGCTTGGCATTGCGCAGCCAACTTGTGAGGAGGCGGCGCTGATCGCCGCGCGCCGAGTGGCAAAGCGACTGCTCGACGGCAGGCTCCGGGTGCGTGATGCCTGCGCCGATATCGCCTCGCTCTCGCTCGGCTGCGACAACTCCGTCGAGACGCTGACCGACTTCTTCTTCCTGCTCGACGAGTGGGAGCTGGCCGCGAGCGGAGAGTTAGGCACGCTCGCTCACGCGGAGTCGAACATCCGAGAGGCCGCGGCGCGCCTACTCGAGCTCGAGTTGTCCGTCGGCTCGGGCGCGGCGAACGGCTGACGCGGCCGTCTAGAGGTTCTTGACGTAGCGCTGGGTTCGATTGTCGTGCGCGTAGTCGCTGGCGAGCCAGAACTCATCGGCGCCGGCCGCCGCTTTGACTGCAAACAGGGTAATGCGCACGGCGCCTCGCTCGCGCAGACTGCGCTCGCCGGCGTACACGAGCGCCCGTCCGATTCCGGCGCGCCGGCGCGCGGGAAGCACGACGAGCCGGAAGAACGTTCCCCGCCAGCCGTCGAAAGCGGCGATCACCGAGCCGACCAGCTTGTCATCCTCTTCCGCGACGAGCAACGCCTCGGGGTCGTGGGCGATCAGCGAGCAGATGCTCGTCTCGTCGTCGGTGCGTGTTGGCTCGGCGTCGGCCAGGCGCCAGAGCTCCAGGACGACGGGCGCGTCTCTGGGAGCTCCCCGGCGAACAACGAGCGAGCTCACGCCAGAGACAGCCGCTTTCTCACGGCGGCGACGGCGTCCTTCACCGCGCCGGGTCCGGGCGCCTGGCGCTTGGCGACGCTCTCGGTGGCGGACGACGGCGGCTCGAAACTGCCGTCGCGAACCGAGCGTGCGACCTCGCCGTAGGCGTCGCGGAAGGGAGTCCCTTCGGCGACGAGCTTCTCGGCGGCGTCGGTGGCCAGCAGCTGGGGATCGGAGGCTGCTGCGACCATTCGCTCGCGCTCGAACTCGACGTTCGCCACAAGCACGGTGAGAGCGGCCAGAGCCCCACGTAGATCGCGCCGGGCCGAGAAGGCCGCTTCCTTGTCTTCCTGGAGATCCTGGTTGTAAGCGAGCGGCAGGCCCTTGAGCACGGCCAGCAGACCGGCCAGTCGTCCGGCGGCAGTACCGGCCTTTCCGCGCACCAGCTCGGCCACGTCCGGGTTCAGCTTCTGCGGCATCATCGAGGAGCCGGTGGCAGCCTCCTCGGGCAGGCGTAGGAAACCGTACTCGGCGGTCGCCCAAAGACAGATCTCTCCTGCCGCGCGTGAGAGGTGAGAGAAGCAAGCCGCGACTGCGTACAGGTAGTCGATTGCGAAGTCGCGGTCGCCCACGGCGTCGAGCGAGTTCGCCATCTGGTTCTCGGGAGCCGGTAGCGGCAGTGTCGACCCGGCCAGGGCGCCCGCTCCGAGCGGGCTCGGCTGCGAAGCCGTTTTCGCCGCGCCGAAGCGCACGAGATCGCGCTCTAGCATCTCCACCCAAGCCAGCAAGTGATGCCCGAGAGTGATCGGTTGGGCGCGCTGCATGTGCGTGTAGCCGGGCATCAGCGTCTCGGCCTCGGTCTCGGCGCGGTCAATCAGAACGGTCGCGAGCCGCCGGATCCCCTCGCTCGCTTCCTCGCAAGCGTCGAGCACGTAGAGGCGCATGGCCGCCACGACCTGGTCGTTGCGCGAGCGACCGGCGTGGATCTTGCGCCCCAGATCTCCGAGCAGGCGCTCGATCGCGGAGTGAACGTCCTCGTCGGCGTCGGTCGCTCCGCCCTCACGAGCGATTCGGTCGAGAGCCTCGGAGATCTGCGCCACTTCCCCGGCCGTGAGCAACCCGGCACCGTGCAGGCGCTCGGCGTGCTGCTTGGAGGCGGTGCAGTCGTAGGGTAGAAGCTCGCGGTCGGGCGCGCGTAGGAACTCCGCCACCTCGGGCGCGAGCTTCTTCTCGACTCTGTCCGACCAGAGCGCCACGTTTCTCCTAGCTCCTCTTTCTCGCCCGGGCCGCGACGGCCTCCGTCTCGAGCGAGAGGAGCGTGATCAGGCCCTCGGCCGCCTCATGCGGGAAGGTGTCGGAAGCGCCGTAGGAAGCCAGCGCCTCGGTGTAGAGAGCGTTTTCGGAGCGCCTTCCGACGACGACGGCCTGACCGCCTTGAAGACGCAGCCGGACTTCGCCCGTGACCATCTCCTGCGTGTGGTCGACGAAGGCGTCGATCGCCTCCCGTGCGGGGCTGTACCACTTGCCCTCGTAGACGATCTCCGTCCAGCGCACTTCGAGATAGTGCTTCAGGCGCAGCTCGTCACGGGTCAGAACGAGATCCTCGAGCGCCTTGTGCGCCTCGATCAGGCAGGTAGCCGCCGGGGCCTCGTAAACCTCGCGGCTCTTGATGCCCACGGCGCGGTTTTCGATCATGTCGATGCGACCGATTCCGTAGGCGCCCGCCTCCACGTTGAGCCGGTGAATGAGCTCGTAGACGGGTAGCTTCTCGCCGTCCAGCGAGACCGGTACTCCGGCCTCGAAGGCGATCACGATCTCCTTTGGCGCCGGCGCCTTGGTCGGATCGGACGTCATCGTGTAGGGCTCCTCGGGCGGAGCGTTCCAGGCATCCTCGAGCATCCCCGACTCGATCGCGCGCCCGAACAGGTTCTCGTCGAACGAGTAGGGCGATTCCTTTGTGTTGGTGATAGGGATCCCGCGCTGCTGGGCGAAGACGATCTCCTCTTCGCGCGCGCGCACCTGGTCGCGCAGCGGAGCGATCACCTTGACGCCCGGATAGTTGGCCTTGAAGGCGTAGTCGAAGCGAAGTTGATCGTTGCCCTTGCCGGTGCAGCCGTGCACGAGCGCCTCGGCCTGCCGCTCGAGGGCCACTTCCGCGACCGCGCCGGCGATGAGCGGGCGCGAGAGAGCCGATACGAGGGGATAGCGTCCCTCGTAGAGCGCGTTGGTCTTGATCGCCTGGGCGACGATGCCGTTTGCGAAGCGCTCTTTCAGATCGAGCACGATGATCTCCTTGGCGCCGGCGATCTCGCCGCGCTCGATCGCCTGCTCCAGGTCGTACTCCTGGCCGACGTCGGCCATTACCGCCACGACGTCGTCGAAGCCGTAGTCTTCTTTCAGCCAGCAGATCGCGCAGGTGGTGTCCAGGCCACCCGAATAACAAAGGACCGCAGTCCTACTCATCTGACACTCCTCATCTCTTGTCGCTCTCGATATCTAGTCCAGCCAGGAACTCGTTTCTCAGCTCCTCGGCAAGCTCGGCGCCCGTCACTCCTTCGTCGGTCACGATGAGAATCGTGTTCTCGCCCGCAAGGGTGGCGAGGATGTGCGGGAGTTGGGCGTCGTCAACTTCCTGGGCCAGCGCTCCGGCGAAGCCCGGCGGCGTGGTCAGGACGACCAGCTTCCCGCTCGACTCGCAGCTGAGAGCCCAGCGCCTGAAGGCCTCGGCGAGTTGCGCCTGGCGACGGTGGCCGTTCGCTCCGGCGGCCGGCGCGTAAACGAGCCTGCCGCCCGCGCCCCGCACCTTGACCAGGCCCAGCTCGGTGATGTCGCGCGAGACGGTCGTCTGCACGACCTCGTGGCCGAGCTCGTGTAGCGCCTGGGCCAGCTCGTCCTGGGTCGCGATCTCGCGCTCGCGGACGAGGCGCAGGATTACCGCGTGGCGATCGCTCTTGTTCATGCCAGTACCTCCCGAAGAGTTGCCAGGGCCTGATCGACCAGTCCCGCCGAGACGGTGAGTGGAGGCGTCAGCCGGATCGAGTTGCTGCCGCAGGTGGTGACGAGCAGCCGCTGCTCGAGTGCCTTTGCCGCAATCTCGGAGGCGCTGCCGTCGACATCGGCGCCGATCAGCAGGCCGGCGCCGCGAACCTCCGAGACGCCGGGGAGCTTGCGCAGCCCCGCGGTCAAGCGCTCGCCCATCTTGCGAACGTTGGCCAGCAGCTCTTCGTCGACCGCGTCTAGAACGGCGCAGGCCGCCGCGCAGGCGACCGGATTGCCGCCGAAGGTGGAGGCATGCTCGCCGGGCTCGAATCCGCGGGCGGCACCGTCGGCCACCAGCAGGGCGCCGATCGGGAGTCCGTTGGCGAGCCCCTTGGCGAGCGTGACCATATCGGGCCGTACGCCCAGGCTCTCGTAGCCGAAAAAGGAGCCCGTCCTACCGACGCCGGTCTGCACCTCGTCGAAACAGAGAAGCGCGCCGAGCTCGTCGGCGAGCGCGCGAGCCGCATGTGCGAACTCGGCATCGATCGGATGTATTCCTCCCTCGCCTTGGACCGGCTCCATGATGATCAGCCCCGTGTCGGCAAGCGCGGCGGCGCGAAGTGAGAGCGAGTTGTTCAGGAAAGCGAAGCTGGCCTGGCCGAGCAGTGGCTCGAAACCCTCGCGCTTGGCCGGCTGCCCGGTGATCGACAAGCCCCCCATCGTGCGGCCGTGGAAGGATCCCTCGAGCGCAACGACACCCACCTTTCCCGTTGCCTTGCGCGCGTACTTGATCGCCGCCTCAATCGCCTCGGCGCCCGAGTTGCAGAAGAAGGATTGGGCGCCGCCGAAGCGCTCGGAGAGCTTCTTCGCCAGCTCCATCATCGGAATCGTCCAGTAGAGGTTGGAAACGTGCCAGAGCCGGTCGAGCTGCTCGTGCGCGGCTCGGGTGGAAGCCGGGTGCCGATGCCCCAGCCCGATCACGGCGATGCCGCCGACGAAGTCGAGGTAGCGCTCGCCGTTGTCGTCGGTGAGCCAGCAGCCGTCGCCTTCGACGAAAGTGACCGGAGCACGGGCGTAGGTCGGCAGCAGGTTCGTCTCGAGCAACTTGCTCATGCGATCACCGCCGTCTCGCCGATCTCGGCGATGACGCCCTGGCGGGCGGCGTGCACCGCGGCGCGGAGCTTGGGGATGATCCCGCCCTGCAGCTTGCCGCTGGAGAGCAGCTGCTCGGCTTCGTGGGCGTGGATCGAAGCAACTACCTCCTCGCCCATCAACAATCCGGGAACGTCGGTGACGAAATGGACGCGCTCGGCTTCGATTCCGACCGCGAGCATCGAAGCGGCCTCGTCGGCGTTGACGTTGAGAGGTCCGCGCGCGAGCGGAGCGATCACGGGAATCCGGCCCGCAGCCAGCGCTTCGATCACCGGCGCGGGAGCGCTCGGAAGCGGGTTTCCGACCAGGCCCAGCTCGCTCACCTGCTCGGCCTCGAGCCCGATCTCGTCGCCCATCAAGCCGACGGCGCGTTCGCCCACAGCCTGCACCAGTTCGTTGTTGACCTGCGCCAGCGCCTCACGCACGACCTCCAACGCCTCGGGCGTCGTCACGCGCCGGCCGTGGACGAAGGAAACCTCGATTCCGCGCCGCGCCATCTCCAGCGAGATCTGCGGCCCGGCGCCGTGCACGATGCAGACCGCGTGACCCTGATCTGCGAGCGCGAGCGGGTAAGAGATCGCGTCGCGGGCGACGGCACCGCCCAGTTTCACCACTATCCGGCTCACGTCGTGTACTCCGCGTTCAGCCGCACGTATTCGTAGGAGAGGTCGGAGGCGAGATAGCTGGCCTCGCCTGCGCCGAGACCGAGGTCGAGATCGATCTCGCAGCTCACGCCCTCCATGGCCGGCGTAGCTTCGATGTGAGCGCCGCTTGACAGCACCTTGGTGCCGTTGAAGGCCAGCGTCACCTTGCCGGGATCGAGCTCGGCGTAGCCGCCGCTCCAGGATGCCGAGCCGGCGGCCATCATCACCCGGCCCCAGTTCGGGTCGTGACCGAACACTGCCGTCTTGACGAGCGGAGAGGAGGCGATGCGGGCCGCGATCGCCACCGCCTGGCCTTCGTCCACGGCGCCGCGCACGTTCACCTCCATCAGTACGGTGAAGCCCTCGGCGTCCTTGACGATCTGCTCGGCCAGCTCGTGGCAGACCTGCTCAAGCAGCCGCTCGAACTCGCGCTCGGTCGCCTTGCTGCGCTCGACCTCGCCGGCGCCGTTGGCAAGCAGGATCACTGTGTCGTTCGTCGAGCAGTCTCCGTCGACCGAGATGCGATTGAAGCTGTGCTCGACGGCCGGGCGCAAGAACTGCTCGGGCTCGCCTGGTTCGAGCGGGTAGTCGGTAGTGATGACGGCGAGCATCGTCGCCAGTTGGGGATGGATCATTGCGGCGCCCTTGGCCATGCCTCCGACTGTGAAACCTTCGGCCGCGGCGCTCGCTTGCTTGGAACGCGTGTCGGTGGTCATGATCGCAAGGGCCGCGTCGCTGCCGCCCGCTTCCGAAAGCGCCGTCGCCGCGACGGTGAGTCCCGGCAGGAGCTTGTCGAGCGGCAGCCTGACTCCGATCACACCAGTCGAGCAAAGCAGGATCTCCTCGCTCGAGAGCCCCAGCAACCGGGCGGCTTCGGCGGCGGTGGCAAGTGCGTCTTGCTCACCGCCCTCGCCGGTAGCGGCATTGGCGCAGCCGGAGTTGAGAACGATCGCCTGCGGTTGCGCCTGAGCGAGATGCCGGCGCGAGACGGTGACCGGCGCGGCCTGCACCCGGTTCTGCGTGAACATGGCCGCGCCGACCGCCGGCGCGGTTGAGCGGACGAGCGCCAGATCGAGTCCCTCCGTCTTCATTCCGGAGCGAACGCCGCAGGCCAGAAACCCCCTGGCGGCCGTCACGCTCATGCGCTGAGAATCCCGATCCGAAGTCCAGCCGTCTCGTCGAGCCCGAGCGCAAGGTTGGCGTTTTGCACCGCCTGTCCGGCGGCGCCCTTGCCGAGGTTGTCGAGCGCGCAGACGACGATGGTGGCGCCCGTCGCCGTGTCGGCGAAGGCGTTGATCTCGACGCAGTCGGTCTCCTGCATCCGGCGCAGATTGGGGACGACGTCCTCCGGCAGCACGCTCACGAGCGGCGCGGAGGCATACGCGCTCTCGAGCTTGGCACGGGCCGCCGCGGCCTTGATACCGCGTAGGTACGAGGTGGCGACGATGCCGCGCCTTATCGGCAGCAGATGGGGAACGAAGGTGGGCGAGAAGCCCAGGAACTGAGCCATCTCGGGCACGTGCTGATGGACGCCGATCTTGTAGGGAACGACGGTTTCGAGCACGGCTCCGGCGTGCAAAGCGGGCTTCGGGCTCCGGCCCGCACCGGTGGTACCAGACTTGCCGTCGACGACAACGGTCTCGGGATCGAGATCGTTTTTGAGCGGAGCGAGCGAGAGCAGGGTGGCGGTCACGTAGCAGCCGGGGCTGGCGATGAGCCTGCCGGTCGGCGGCGCCAACTCGGGCAGCGCGAAGCACCAATCCTCGAGGGCCTCGGGCTTGGGGTGGGTGAAGCCGTACCAGCGCTCGTAGGCGGAGGCGTCCTTGAGCCGGTGCGCGCCGGAGAGATCGACCACCACGGCGCCTTCGGGGGGCTCGACTGCGGCTGCCCGCTCGTTCTCCATACAGAGGAAGATCAGCCGGGCGCCGCTCGCGAGCGCCTGCTCGTTCGTGACCAGCTCGAGCTCGGCGATTGCGCTGGCCGCGAGGCGCGGGTCGAGCACGCGCGCCGGCTTACCGGCGAACGTATTGGAGCCGAGCGCCACCAGTTCCAGCTCGGGGTGGGAGAGAACGCGGTCGAGCGTCTCCTGGCCGGTGTATCCGGCCGTGCCGATGATGGCAGTCGAGATCATTCGCGTATTATGCAGTATCTCGCGTATCATGCAAACTCCTATGCGGTAAG
>Ga0209540_10002744_pt1 | contig 12360 bp, 3 predicted proteins | sample BarGraIncu01121A_FD_184501 | JGI IMG/M metagenome (GOLD analysis project Ga0209540, IMG submission 184501) | Arctic peat soil microbial communities from Barrow, Alaska - Barrow Graham LP Incubations 011-21A (SPAdes) (version 2) | ecosystem: Environmental > Terrestrial > Soil > Wetlands > Peat... | reverse complement strand
TTGTGAACAGAAACTCAATTTTGAAAATGAAAACAGAAAAGTTTGATGTTACAGGCATGACCTGTTCTTCGTGTGTGGCACATGTGGAGAAGAGTGTGAGCAAATTACAAGGCGTAGAAACCGTGAATGTCAATTTGCTTACTAACAGTATGACTGTAAATTATGATGATGCTCAACTTACGACTGTTTCTATAGAGCAATCTGTGGAAGATGCAGGATATCAGGCTCACATTCGTCCAATGGCGGGCGATGCTACGCTGAATCCTTCTCCGAAAATAGACTTTGTGCAACAGGAGCAAGATGAAATGAAACAGCGGTGGTGGATATCGCTGGCTTTTCTTATTCCATTGCTTTATATTTCTATGGGGCATATGCTTGGGTTACCCTATCCACATGCTTTTCACAATCCGCAAAACGCCTTACTCTTTGCTTTCACTCAGTTTTTGCTCGTGTTGCCCATTGCTTTTGTCAACAAAAAGTATTTCCAGACGGGTTTTAAAACTTTGTTTAGAGGCGCTCCTAATATGGATTCGTTGATTGCCATTGGATCCTCGGCAGCTATTGTTTACGGTATTTATGCCATTTATCAGATTGGGTATGGGCTGGGGCATGCCGATATGGTAACCGTTAATCAATTTTCACACGATTTATATTTTGAATCAGGAGCAACAATACTTACGCTGATAACATTAGGAAAATACCTTGAAGCCAAATCGAAAAGCCACACGTCGGACGCCATTACCAAACTGATGGATCTGGCACCCAAAACAGCCGTTGTGATTCGTGATGGCAGTGAAGTGGAAATTTCCGTCGGGGAAGTAGTTGTTGGCGATATGGTGATTGTAAAGCCCGGACAACGCATTCCGGTAGATGGCGTTTTGGAAAGCGGAAACTCATCGGTAGATGAATCGGCATTAACGGGCGAAAGTATGCCGGTGTTTAAAGAAAAAGGTGATTCGGTAATGTCGGCTAGCATTAATAAATTGGGCTATTTTACGCTTCGAGCTACTAAAGTAGGTAAAGATACAACCTTGGCACATATCATTGAATTGGTAGAGGATGCTTCTTCATCCAAAGCCCCAATTTCTAAACTGGCCGATCAAATCAGTGCTGTTTTTGTTCCGGTGGTCATGTGTATTGCTTTGCTGGCAACAGTTGTGTGGTTATTGCTCGGCTATCCGTTTGATTTTGCACTGTCTATTGGTATTGCAGTGCTGGTTATTTCGTGCCCTTGTGCATTGGGGCTGGCAACTCCTGTGGCCATTATGGTGGGGACCGGAAAAGGAGCAGAGCATGGTATTTTGATTAAATCGGCAGAATCGCTCGAGATGGCCGGTAAAATAGATACGGTGGTTCTCGATAAAACCGGTACGCTGACCGAAGGAAAACCACGTGTAACCGATGTGTTTGCAATAAGCTCTGTTTCTGAAAACGATTTGATAGAGGTGGCTGCTTCGTTGGAGAAACAATCGGAACATCCATTGTCCGAAGCTATATTGCTCGAGGTGGAAAACCGAAAACTGAAGATCAAAAATATTGAAACTTTTCAGGCCATACCCGGAAGAGGAATTGAAGCTACGATACTTGGTAAAAAGTACAGTGTTGGAAACGAAAGGCTAATGATGGAGCGAAACATTGATTTGAAAAACTCTGCTGATCTTTCCAATCGGTTGGCCGATGAAGGTAAAACTCCATTATTCATTGCTAATGATTCCCATATTTTAGGAATAATTGCTGTGGCGGATATTGTGAAGCCAACAAGTAAAGAAGCTATTGATCAGTTTAAAAATATGGGTCTTGAAGTAGTAATGCTAACCGGCGATCATGCTAAAACGGCTGCTGCTATACAACGGCAACTTGGAATTTCAATCGTTGTGGCCGAAGTTCTACCGCAAGATAAGGATAAAGAAATAATCAAACTGCAGGCTGCCGGCAAAATCGTGGCAATGGTTGGTGACGGTATTAATGACGCACCGGCTTTGATGCGTTCCGATTTAGGTATCGCAATTGGTGCCGGAACTGACGTAGCCATTGAATCGGCCGATGTAGTGTTGATGCGTAGCGATTTGCTTGACGCTGTAACAACACTTCGGCTGAGTAAAGCTGTAATGCTTAATATCCGGCAAAACTTATTTTGGGCATTCTTTTATAATGTAATAGGTATTCCATTGGCAGCGGGACTTTTTTATGGCGTGCTGGGTTGGAAACTGAATCCTATGTTTGCAGCTGCTGCTATGAGTTTCAGTTCGGTTACGGTAGTACTGAATGCTCTTCGGTTGATGCGATTTAAGCCCGCTGTGCAAGTAGCAGGAATTCTGGGAAATAAAGATATTGAAGAACAAGTTCTTCAATCGAATCAACAAGTAAATAAAATCATCAATAACTCAATTAAAATTATGTCAGAAAAAACATTGCAAATTAAAGGCATGAGTTGTGGACATTGTTCAGCTCGTGTAGAAAAGGTGCTTAATGCCATTGATGGTGTAGAAGCAAAAGTGGATCTGGAATCCAACTCGGCTAAACTGATTCTTTCGAAAGATGTCAGTGATGAAACAATCAAAGCTGCTGTTGATAATATTGGCTATGAGGTAACAGAAGTGAGGTAAATAATGTGTAGCTGCTAATACATCGTTAGTACCACTACTAATGGTGTGTTAGTAGTGGTACTAATAGTGTATTAGTAGTAGTACTAATGCAGCAAGGAGAATTTGCCATAAATACCATTTCTATTCATGTTCATTTTCCAGCTTTACTCTTTTTAAATACAAAGAAGGCCCAATTGTAAAATTAGCCCTCCTTTCTGTTTTATTCTTCTATATGTGTTTTTGTTACTATCCTGAATTTCTTTCTCCATGCTCCATATCCGGCAGCCAGCAGTAATAAGAATATCCAACCGTCACCAACTGGGACCGGAGGACCGGTAGGGTTACCTCCCGGGTCAGTACCGCTATTACCACTACCTGTTGTGCCGGATAAAGTATTTTGTTTAGGAGTTGTAGTGGACAAATTGGTTGATAGCGTAGTAACACCACCACTGTTCATTGTTATTGTTGATGAGGCATCGCTACTTTTGGAACTATTACGGGATATAAACGTGCTTCCACCACCTCCCATACCACCAGATGAACTGCTACCACTGGTATTTTGGTATGCTGATGGTTGCGAAGCATTATAAGAACCGGATGTTGTTGAGCCGGATGTGTTTGCTGTCGCACTACTGTTTACAGCATATTTTGGTGAATTGTTTTCAGAGCTACTATAATCTGGAACATTAATTTGATTATTGTTATCCTCATCTGTAAATACTCCTCCCTTTGGTGCATTCTCAATGGCGCCATCTTTAAAGTTGACACTCTGATTTCCTACAAAATATCCCTTTGTTGAATACAAGTCCGGACTTCCGATTGGAGAATAAAGTACCGCTATGAGCAATCCGGCCCATACAAATATCCAAACTAATATGTTTTTCTTTTTGTTATTCACGAATTCTTTATTGAACTATAAAACGTTTAGTATTCTTTTCACTATTAGTAGCAGCTTTACCCACATAAATACCTTGCTGTGCAACAGTACAAACCTGGGTTACGCTGTTGGGTCCAAACAGGGTTCTGTTCAGTTGACGACCTGCCATATCGTACAAGCTAAATTGTCCTTGCTCGCTACTTAGGTTCTGGACAAAAACCATTCCGTTGGAGTTAAAAACCTTAATCTTAGAACTGGCTTCAGGGTCATTTGGTTCATAACTACGCGTTACAATTTTGAACCGATTTGGATAAACACCATTCGAATCAACCGTAAACTGATATTGAGTTCCACTGGCAGTTATATCTATTGTTTTGTGTTCAATGGAATCAACTAAATAGATACCGGAATAGCGTGTATCGGTATTCTCATGAGTAAATGTAAATGTGTATGTGTCATCCACGCCTCGTTCAAATCCTAATATTGTATTATTCATATCATTTACTGCATTTATCTGATATATTCCATCCGACCCTACAGCATACAATTGAGGTACCAGAGCACTGCCATACATTTTAGTTCCATCCCATCCTTTGTCGTATTTCTTTGTAAATGTAGAATCTGTGAATATCCACATCTTATCGGAATAATTTGCTCCTGTCACTTCAACTTTGGTGCTAACCATATCCTCTGCTGATGTAGCTACTGCTCCTTTTACCCGCTGCTGTTCGGAGTTTTTCACAACATCATTATAATTAAAGCTTATCGTTGAATTAGGCTGTGAGCCTGTAACAACCTGAACTAAAAAACCCTGCATAGACGGAATTTGAGACGGCAACCCACCTGTACCTGCAGTATTGTTCACTGCCTGATATTGTCCGGGACTTGTTCCATACGTGCCTCCTTGTCCTCCTGCGTTTCCCCAGTCGGCGTATGATCCGGTGCTGTACAAGTAAACTGATCCGTCGAAGTCTGCACTGGCATTCGTAGTCAGGAACTTCTTAATATCTATGGCTGCTGTGTAGGGATTGGCCAAAATATGTTGTCCTGGAAATAGAGCCGTACTGGTTGAAGCTAATAATGGTGTTGTGAAATTTCGGTTCACTAGCTGACCTTGAAAAACAATAGTTTTTCCGGTAGCCACTTGCTGTGTAATTTCATAACCATAAAATGGATTTACCTTATCAGCATTGCCCAGTTGTACCCAATGGGTGGTCATGTCTGCTCCCGTCTCGTCCCATCTGCGAACCCAGGACCCATAAAAAGTCGGGTCGGCTGTAATGGATTCTATGGGGATACCAAAATATTGCCAGGTATAATAATACTTAGTTCCGCCATATTCTACCCCCGCTGCATTATAATTTGCTTTCGAATACATTTCTACTGTTCCAAGAACCGGTGATGTTGTCTGATCATTATAGAATATCAAAGATCCGTTAGCCAGTGTAGGGCTCGATTGAATATAAATACGATCAGCGCTATTTGTTGTTATTTTTTGATTTACAACCACAACCTGAGTTGGCTGGATTACCAATTTTCTATTTGTAGTATTGTTGGTCAAGTTCCCGATAGTATGATTTGCATCAGCATATAAATCATGTTGAGCTGCATTTCCACTGTTATTATCTTTTGTTGCAAAGATTACATCATCACCCGTCTTTGGTACAACTCCGGTAGACCAGTTTGCAGGAACACTCCAGTTTGTACTTGAAGTTCCAATCCAATAGTTGGGAGTAGATGTTACGATCATGATGACTATAGGATCAGATGTTACCGGGGTGGAAACACAAGCTCCAACCGGCGTCATTACGCAGGTGACCGCATCTTTATTTGTTGGTACATAACTATAAGTCGAACTCGTTGCACCTGCTACCGCAGTTCCGTTTACATACCATTGAAATGTAGGTGCAGTACCTCCATTCGTTGGAATAGTACTAAAAGTGACATTGGTACCTTCTGATACAGGATTTGCTGCCGCAGTGACAATTAACAATGAAGGAGCTTTATCCAACGTAACTTTTACAGATGATGAAATTTGAAGTACAGCTTCAAAATCAATATCATCCAAAGCAAAGTCATTCCCATCTCCATTAGTATTCTGATTAACCAAGGAAAGGTTTGCTGTAGTAGCTGATCCCGAATTCCAGTTGTATACAAACTTTTTCCAACTGCAAGTTGATGCATCCGCCGTATAAGTAGGACCAGCCGATGCATTATTTACATATAACTGCAATTGCGACGGATTACTTCCCGTAACACTCTGTATCCAATAAGTAAATTGATATATAGTATTAGGAGTAACAGGTACATTTTGCCCCCATATAGAAATATTTGCAGCACTTGCCCCGTTGATTATCATTTGTTGACCCACAGGAGTTGTTCCACCTGTTGTATGATCTGAACAGCTGGAAAAATTTGAATGAACACTATTCGGATTTGCAGCTACTGTATAGGTTGCTGCATCCCAAAGTGTTCCTCCTCCGTTAGGTGTTTGGTAACTATAACTAGAAGTAAATCCGGTATTACCAGATTCAAAATTACCGTTTGTAACCAGATTTACTCCGCTTAAAACATTTCCCGTAACAATGTAGATTCCTTCATTTACCGATATAGCATTTGCAATAGACGGATTTTGGGCGGTAGAATAAAAACTGTTTGGTCCGGTCCAGTACAAATTATTAACCCCTGAAGAATATGTGCTAGTCAGGTTTATAGTATTTGTACTGCAATCAATTCCTCCGCCAGCAACAATGGATGGTGCAGTGGCTGAAACAAAGCCACTACATGTAATGGTTTTTGCGGACACCCCGGAAGTGGCAGTTGCTATTGTTATTGTTTCTGCATTGTAAGTGCCAACCGCCAATCCGGCTTTTAAGCGAACATAAACAGTTGTAACGCCAATCTTAGGTGCCGTTAAAGGAGCTAATGAAAAAGTGGTACCTCCATCTATTGATATTTCATAATCAGCAGGAGGGGTAATGGTCATACCATTCGTTAACAGATTCCCACTTACTGTAAATGATTGTAAAGCCGAAGGACCAAAGTCATAGATATAATTGAATGAACTCAATGCTGTGGTCGATACGTTTAATTTGGGTGCTTTACTTGTTGCCAATACGAAATATTGATATGATCCTATTGGGTTAGACCCAGTGACTCCATAAGCTTCTGTTGTTCCTCCTAAACTCTTATAATTATTTGTTCCCGTAGTTGTAGATCCGGCAATTACATCGTAAGGGTATATTGCAGTAGTTCCTTTTCCTAAGGATATAGAACTAGAGGTAAAACTTGCAGGTGATAAAGACCAGTATTCTGTATTACTTTTTGCTGACAAAGTTCCATCAACATTTGTAGTTCCTCCAGATGCTCCGACGACTGCTTGTACTTTTGCTGTAGCTGCTGTTGTAGGGCTCGAAATAGCAAAAGGCAGATAAGTAGTACCGCTTCCTACCGGAAAGTTATAGGTTGAGCCGGTAGTTGTGGCAGGCAACGACCAAGCCAAAGGTCCGTTAACAAATGTGTTACTTCCTCCTCCGACAATGGAAGCTGTGGAACTGTTGTTTACAGATATTAGGTTGGTAGCTGTGGTTGATAAGATTCCATTGAAGAGTGTTAAGGCTCCTGAAACACGAGTAGCATTTGTAAGAGTTACACCGGCAACGTTGTTAATCGTTACGTTGTTTGCTACTGTCAATAAAGCCCCTGTTACTTGCGCTACAGTTCCGTTATAAATATAATTTGCTCCAGAATTTAATGTTTTAGTAGTGTTTGCCGAAGGTAACGATCCATTTATTCCGGCTGTATTTGCAGTAATTAAAGTAGCTCCTGAATTTAAAGCAAAGACTGTGGCTCCAGCCATATTATTACCATCCAGTATAGTGTATACGCCAAAGTCTAATGTACCATTAACGGTCATTTGTCCATAATAAGTATTAGAATTAGATCCGTACAAAGTTAGATTCGACAAAAGCTTGATGCTGCTACCGGAGTTAATTGTGTACATCACCCATTGAGCAGCTGCAGTAGTAGGTATGTTCAAGGTCTGTACATTGCTGCCATTAAAAATAAAAACTCCGTTTGGAGCGCCGCTTCCACTAGTTGTGATAGATGCTGTTCCTGCAGAATTACTTAAATTTCCGCCTACATATACATAACTGTTACCCCAAGTTCCACGATTAAAATCAAATTTACCTCCGGTTTGTGTGTAATCACCTAAGATCGTTAATGTATAATTGTTTGCATTATTCAAAGTAAAAGTACCGGCAGTTAATATGAAATTCCCATTAACAACAACGTTCCCGTTCGTTGAGACACTCCCGGTTTGTCCATAACAACTCCATTCAAGATTTCCGAAACTTTGAGCAAGACCACTAGGCGCATTCGCAACCATTCCAGTAACTCTACAGGTCGAGGCCTGATCCCAAACAGCCGCAGGGATAGTCCCCGCATTTCTGTCATGTTGATAGATACTTCCACTATTAAATGCGATATTACCCGATCCCTTAACTATTGATCCGGTATTTTGTACCGTTAAAGTACCATTGATACTCGCCGTAGCAGTAAGAGTCAATGAGTATGCTCCACTAACGGTCAACGCCCCATCTACAGTCAAATCATTGGCATTGGCATTAGCTGCACTTACAGTTACAGCATCTCCACTTTTGATATACACTGAACTGTTGGCATTGGGGAGAGAAGTAGCTGCAATCCACGAAGCCCCTCCATCAATAGATTGCTCCCACACATACAGCTGATCCCAAGGACCACCTTGTTTGCTTCGGAATTTTTTTGTACCGGGTTTTAACGCTAAAATTATACCGCCACGATATGCGTTGTTTGAGAGCGTAATTGTACCGGTCCCTGTCGCCCCAGATGTAGCTTTTAAACCCGAAGCCCCACCAACAGAAACCCGGTTAGCTCCGACGTCGAAGAATTCAGTTAAAGTCGGTGTAGTTCCTGACCAAGTAAAAGTGCAAGTTGGATTATAACTCATTCCCAACATAAGAACAAGTGCATTTGGAGTTACGGTTGTTATGCTAGCAGGTCCGACTGTTTTCCCAGAATTATTACCAGGAGTCGTAATTACTCCCGGGGTTACATCAAAAGGATTTGTTGAATCAACTCCGGTAAAAACACTCAAAGAAGCTTCTCCATAGGTCACATTTGAGTAATCCGAATTAAATACAACCACGTTGGTTGCTTGGTAGTATTCATTATTATCAACAATTTTATATAATATCGCGGCTCTAACATCATTATTGGTTGTATTTAAGCCGGATGAAATCACTGTCCAACCAGATGTATTCCCCACAATAGGATTGGTTGTATTTCCGGAAGTATACTTAGAAACTGTAATAATCAAAATGTCTCCAATGGTTACTCCTGTCGGTTTAGTTAGCGTGACTGTTTGTCCGGCACCATTAGCAGATTTAGTAGTTCCAACTTGCGTGATTTGGCCAGTTACCGCATCCACTCCAACCATCAAAAGTACTAAAGCTAATACTGAACTATAGAAAAAATTTGAAGACTTAGCAGAATTGACAATATTCTTTTGCACAAAAGTAAGCTTAACCATAAGCATGATTAAGGAGAGTTTATTGAATAGAAATTTGAAACTTTTAGTGTAGAATTTCATCATAATAATCAACGTTATTGAGTATTTGAAACGTAAGCCTGAAAAAACGTGCAAATGTACACAAATAAATGTGATTGTAAAAGAGTTAGCTTCATTTATTTGTATTTTTTACTACAATAGATTATCTAAACTGTTACAGAAAGCCTCTGAATAGGGCTAAAGCGGGTTTTAGTTAGTCAGATTATTACTAATCAATAAGTTTATTGTATATAGAAAAAAAACTATGAATTTGGCTTTGTTTTAACCCTATTCTTTATCCAGTTTTGTTCTGATTGACTTAGAATGGGTAATTTGTTACCGCTATCTGTTGAAATTAAATGCTAAATGTATGAATTTGTTTTTCTTTATTATGGATATGACAGTTGCAAATATAACAAAATTTGATAATAAACAACGTCTGTTGTAGAATGTTTTCGTCTTTAGGGCTAATGCAATTTCGAATCCAAAATAAATTGGATGGATTAGTGCCTAAACTAAAACAGCAGCTGCAAAGAGCTAGGATGGTATATGCATTTTCAATGTGAGGGGGAAATAAAAAGAGGATAACTTCCATATTAGGGAGAAATCCTCTTTTTGATAATACCTAAGCAAGTAGATGGTATCTAATCTTATCCGAAATTTTAAACGTTGGATAAGGTTGTTTAGATGTTAATCCACTAACTTATTGGTGATGGCATAGTGTGTCAGCTCAACGTTGCTTTTGATCTTCAGTTTTTCGAATATGCGAACCCGATAAGTGAAAACGGTACTTATGCTTAGGTTCAAATCAGCGGCTATGTCTTTTACTTTTTTACCTGTAGCCAACATAACCATGATTTCCTGTTCTCTACCCGATAGGGTTTCGTGAGGAAGTTGTTCTTTATCGGGCATAAAATCGAATGCAAGTTGCTCAGCCAGAGTAGTACTGATATATCTCCCTTTTGAGAATACTTTGCGGATGGCAATTACCAGTTCTTCGAGGGCAGTGTCTTTGCAGACATAACCTGATGCGCCAGCTTTAAGAGTGCGAAGTGCAAATTTATCTTCGGGGTGAATACTCAGCACAAGAATGTGCATGTTTGGTTTCAAATTTTTGAGGTCGCCAATTAAATCGAGTCCGCTACGTCCGGGCATGTTCATGTCCAACAACATAATGTCGCAGTCAATATCTTTGATATGCTCCAACACTTCATCGCCATTCTGGGCTTCACCGACCACTACTAAATCAGTTTCTTCTTTCAAAATTTTCTTTAGTCCCTCACGAATAATTTCGTGATCGTCTACAATAAATACTTTAATCATACCTGCTTTTTATAATTTAGATTTCTATTTCTTCTTATACTATAATGACCGTTTACAGAGAATTGTTTTGTGCGTACGGCATTTCTATCTTAATTTTTGTTCCTTCGTCCTGTTGGCTCGAAATAGTCAACTCTCCGTCGAGCAAAAACACCCGCTCTTTCATCCCAATCAACCCATAGGAACCCTGTTTGGCTTTGTGGGGTTCTTTCATCCCTATTCCGTTGTCACTTATTTCGAGAATCAATTTGTCATCTTCCTTAAATATGAGAATTTTTGAGGAAGTTGCTTTTGAATGTTTCGCGATATTGGTTAATGACTCTTGTACTATCCGAAATAATGCTACCGATTGCTGTGTGTTTAAATTGAGTTTGGGCACTGAACAATCGAAATAGCAGTTTATACTATATCTTTCTTGAAAATTATGAACTTGTAATTTTACTGCTTCAATAAAACCTAGCAAATATAATACTTCCGGTCTTAAATCCGTCATAATTTTCTTAGTTGTTTTTATTGTGTTATCAACTAAACCGAAAAGGTTATCAAAATTAATCAAAATATTCTCAGCATCTGTCTTTTTGATAAGTTTTAATGTTTTTTGTTTCATCATTCCCAAATCAATTTTCAGCGCAATGAGAATCTGACCCAGTTCGTCGTGAATTTCGCGAGCCAATAGAATTCTTTCTTCTTCCCGGACATTTTGAAGGTGGGAGGCGAATTTCTTAAGTTGCTCCTGAGAGCTTTTTAATGCATTTTCGGCCAACTTCCTATTGGTAGTATCTCGGATAATAAAAATCATCCTTGCCGGTTGATTGTTTTGATCCCATATAATATCGCCATTCACTTCGGCAAAAAAGAAATTTCCATCCGCCTTCTTAATTTGGTAACTGACTGTTCCCATGTATCCATTAAACATGAGTTCCGCATTTTTAATTGCCCGCTCTTTATCACCCGGAGCTATAAAGTTAAACATATTCTGTCCTAGTAAGTCCTCTTCCTTTTTGCAGCCATATATGGGCAACGTAGCCGGAGATACCATTCGGATTTTTCCATCCATATTTACAATGACTATAGCGTCCGGCGATGCATTCAGAATGGAACGATACAATTCTTCGCTTTCCCGAAGAGCAATGCTGATTTTTTTTCGTTCAGTAATGTCCTGTATAGTCACAATCAGCTTCAAAGGTTTTTTATTTTTCCCAAATTGTATTTCGCCTATGGCGTGTAACCATCGTTCGGCTTTATCGCTTTGGCGGATAACTATAAATTCTCTATTGAATTTATGCCGGTTTTGAATAAAATCAATATGAAACTGATTAATAAATTGTTCTTGCCAGTCTGGGTGCACCATTTGTAATAATTCAGCCATCGACTTTTGATCATTGGATTCAAGCCCCAAAATAGAATTCAGAATCTCAGAGTTTTTCCATACGCCGGAAATGAAATCATAGCTTCCATTTCCGATAACCGCAACTGTCTGGGTTTCTTTCAGAAATTTCTCACTTTCCTGTAATGCTTTTTCAGCCTTTTTTCGGATTGTGATATCTCGTATGAATCCGTCAATATAACTTGGGCTACCGGTGGAATTATATACTACCTTGGCATTAAGCGAAGTGTGTTTGATGGTTCCGTCTTTTGCTTTAAAATCAACTTCATAATCGGTAACTTGCCCATCTTTCAGTAATTTGTTTAGCGCTTTTTGACGATCTTCGGGATTGGTATACAGCTTTTCAATGGAGTCTTCCAGAATTTCATTTTGGCTATAACCGGCAAACGACTTTATGGATGGGCTGATATTGTTGAATTTTCCGGAAATATCGACCTGATAAAAAACATCCTGAACATTTTCAAAGATGCTACGATATTTCTCTTCACTTTTTTGTAATGCATCTTCGGTGTTTTTTCGCTCGGTAATGTCCTGGATAGTTCCTATCAGACTCACAGGATTTAGGTTGTTGTCGTATACCAGCGAAAAAACACCGAAG
>Ga0209540_10002743_pt1 | contig 12361 bp, 11 predicted proteins | sample BarGraIncu01121A_FD_184501 | JGI IMG/M metagenome (GOLD analysis project Ga0209540, IMG submission 184501) | Arctic peat soil microbial communities from Barrow, Alaska - Barrow Graham LP Incubations 011-21A (SPAdes) (version 2) | ecosystem: Environmental > Terrestrial > Soil > Wetlands > Peat... | reverse complement strand
TTGCAGGGAGAACGTTGTCGAATTGACAACGTTGGTGCACCTCAGTGGACAACTCTCGAACCTTCGGTGCGAACTGAGGTCACTGCTCGAAGCATTGTAGCCCATGTCCCGGAGGTCGACGACGCCCGGTCGCATCCCGGGTGCAATCTCGATGCTGCCTGTGTCGCTGGGACGACGGGCGACAAGTTGCGAGGATCTATTTGGACAACTCTCGAACTTAGGCGTCAACGTCTCCCATGTCGCTTCCTCTAACGACGGCGGGACGCACGTGCCTCCCGCTCCTCACGCGGGTCGGTGCCCGAAACCACCTTGAACAGCCTCAGGCGGGCAGGCGCTGCACGGCGACGGAGACGGAGCCCGGTCCCACGTGTGTCGTGAGCACCGCGCCGGCGCGCACGACCGGCACGTCCACGCCAAGACGCTCGGTCAGGCGGGCGGCGACTAAGTCGGCGCCCGCCTGGTCGCCGCTGTGGACGACCATGGCACGCGCCGGCGCACTGGCCGCGTAGGTGGCGGCGCGCTTCACGAGCGTGGCGAGGGCGCGGTCGAACCCGAGCGCCGCACCCCCCTTTCCGGCCTTTCCGGTCTCGTCGAAGACGATGATCGGCGTCAGGTGCAGGCGCTTGAGCGTGCGCGCCATCGTGGGGCTTACGCGTCCGCCGCGCACCGCGAAGTCGAGCGACGAGACGGTGCCGAACAAGCGCACCGCGCCGCGGGCCTGCTCCGCCGCCGCCGCGACCTCGTCGAGTCCAGCTCCGGCGGCGATCGCCTCACCGGTGGCCTCGACGACCAGACCGCAGCCCACCGAGACCGAACACGAGTCGACCACGCGGATGTGCGCCGGGTCGACCTCGCGCGCTGCCGCCTGGGCCGCCTGCACCGTCCCCGACATCGCCCCCGCAATGTGCACAGACACGATGCCTTCGCGGTACTCCAGAAGGCGCCGGTACGTCTGCACGAAGTCGGCCACGGCGGGCTGCGACGAGCGCGGCACGCCGTTGCCGCGCGCCACCTTGCTCACGAAGCCCTCGGGCGAGATGTCGACGCCGTCGAGGAAGCTCTCGTCGCCGAGCGTGAGCGTGAGCGGCACCGTGACCACGCCCAGGCGGAAGGCTGCGTCCTCGAGGAGGTCGGTGGTGGAGTCGGTGACCAGCGCGATCGTCGCCTCCCGCCCAGCCAACTGCTGCAGGACCATGTCGTCGACCTTGCTGCGCTCCACCTCGCCGAGCACCGCCACAGTCGCGAGGAACTTCTGCGGCTCGTTCGTGTGCAGGTGCACGCGCACGCGCTGTCCGCCGCCGGCCACGACCAGCGAGTCGCCGAGGCCCTGGACGCGCGCCATCACCGCGTCGCGCGACAGCACCTCGTCGCCGCGAGGCCGCAGCAGCGCCTCCGTGCAGAATCGGTAGCGGTCGTCGATCTCGTCGTGCTCGACGGCGAAGGGCGGCACACCGTGCGCGGGCGCCTCGATGGGGAGCCACGCCGCCTCGCGCCCGCCGCGCAGCGACTCCACGAGGCCCTCGAGAAAGAAGACGAAGCCCTGCCCCCCGGCGTCCACCACGTGGTTGCGGGCCAGCACCTCGAGCTGACGCGGCGTGTTGGCGAGCGCCGTGCGCGCCGCCGCGAGGCCGCGGTGCATCATCTCGACGAAGTCGTCCTCGGCGGCACGGCGGCGCAGCTCCTCCGACCATGCGCGCAGCACCGAGAGGATGGTGCCCTCGCGCGGCTCGAGCAGCGCCCTGTAGGCCGAGTCGGTGCCGAGCGCGGCAGCGGCGGCGAACTCCGCTCCGTCCACCCGCTCGCGCCGCTCCATGCCGCTGGCGAGGCCGTGCAGGAACTGGGCGAAGATCGCGCCGGAGTTGCCGCGCGCGCCGTCGAGGGCGCCGTCGGCGGCGGCCCGCGCCAGCGCGCCGACACCGACGGGCGCGGTGCTCCCGAGGCGCGTGGCCGCTGCCCTGAGGGTCGCCGCAAGGTTGGCCCCAGTGTCGGCGTCGCGCACCGGGAACACGTTCATGCGGTCCAATGCCTCCTGCTCGCGCACGACGACGAGGGCCCCGGCGCGGACCACGCGCGAGAAGAGCGCACCGTCGAGCCTGTGGACCATGGCCATCACGCCCCGGATCTAGGATCGCGCTCGGACGCCGCCAGTCTACATGCCTTGTGGCAACGGAGCTGCTTCGGCAGCCTCGGCAAGACTGCGGATCGTGCCCGAGAAGATCACCTTGTGCACCGGATACAGTCCGTACCAGTAGAGCAGCCCCGCCAGACCATGCGGCGCGAAGTAGGCGGTCTGCACGAGCCGTGTACGGCCGGCGCCGCGCGGCTCGCACTCGAACTGCAGCCAGGCGCCGCCGGCCGTGCGCATCTCGGCGCGCAGGCGCAGCAGGCGATCGGGCACGAGCTCTTCGACCCGCCAGAAGTCGAGCACGTCGCCAATCCGCAACGCGTCGGGGTCGCGTCGGCCGCGTCGCAGCCCGACGCCGCCGACCAGGCGGTCCAGACCTCCGCGTAGGCGCCACGACCAGTTCCAGAACGGATACCCGCGCCGGCCGCCGATGCCGCAGACAACGGCGAAGACGCGCTCGGGTGGCGCCTGCACCTCGAAGTCACGGCGCTCCAGGAGAAAGCCGGCGGCCGTGGCCAGGACGACCGGCCGCTCGTCGCCCTGGCTGCTGCCCAAGGCGTCGCTCCAGGCGGTCTCGACGCGGCCTTCGTCCAGGGTCCGCAGCGCCCGGCGCACGGCCGTCTCGTAGTCGACCGGGCGAATAGCGGGGAACAGGCGACGGGCCGCGTCGTCGCGCACCACGACCTCGCTGCGCAGGCCCTCGATCAGCGGCCGGGCAATATCGTCGGGGATTGGCGTCACGAAGTGCACCCAGTAGGAGCTCAGCAGCGGCGTCAGCACGGGCACTGGCACCAGGCGGCGGCGCAGGCCGCGCACGGCGGCGTAGCCGGTCATCATGCTGCCATAGGTGCGCACATCGGCGCCGCCGATCTCGACCACCCGGCTGTTCTCGGGCGGGAGCTCGAGAGCGGCGACCAGATAGGCAAGGGTGTCGTCGACAGCGATCGGCTGCACGCGCGTGTAGACCCAGCGCGGGCAGATCATCACCGGCAGCCGTTCGGTCAGATAGCGGATCATCTCGAACCCCAGACTGCCAGCGCCGACCACCACGGCGGCGCGAAACTCGGTGACCGGCACGCCGGCCTCCGCCAGGGCGCTCCCCGTCTCCTGGCGAGAGCGCAGGTGCTCAGAGAGGTCGGCAGAGGGGTCGCCGAGTCCGCCGAGGTAGACGATGCGCTGCACTCCCGCGGCCGCCGCGGCCCGCCCGAAGGCGCGTGCGGCTTGCAGGTCGTGCGCCCGAAAGTCGCGCCCGGCGGCCATGGCGTGGATGAGGTAGTAAGCCGTCTCGACGCCCTGCAGGGCTACCGCCAGTGTGGCCGGCGCAAGCACGTCGCCCTCTACGATCTCGACCTGAGATGCCCAAGGACGGTCGCGCAGCCGCGCAGCGTCGCGCACGAGGCAGCGCACAGAGTGGCCGCCGGCCAGAAGCAGCGGCGCCAGCCGCCCGCCGATGTAGCCGGTGGCGCCGGTCAGAAGAACGCGCTGCGTAGGGCTCAACACTCCCCCTGTCGCACGTGCACAATCACCGCAGGTTGGCCACGGGTGTGACTCGGCCCGCATGAGTCGTGCATTCACAGCCGTCTGCCGTCCTAAACCCAGTGCAAGCCAGTCTGCCTGTGTCTCGCCTCAGAGAGCTGTCCAGCTAGGTCCCCGCTCCCGCCCCTTTCGCAGGACCCCGAGCGGCAGTAGATTGACGGCACCACAAGGAGGCGCGACTGTGAGACTACACGGATGGGCTCTGTGAAGAAGACCGAACGCAACGCACTGCTCGCGTTCCCAGTCGTCGTACTCGTCGGCGCCGGGGTCGCCTTGGCGGGCAGCCAGGGCGGTGCGAAGGTCGGTGGCATCCCGGTCTTCGCCGTCTGCATCGCGCTTGCCTTCATGATCCAGTGGCTGGCCTTCATCCCCGCCGTCCTGCTACAGAGCGAGCGCTTCTTCGATCTCACCGGCAGCTTCACGTACGTCACGGTGACCGTCATCGCCGTCGTGCTCGGTCCCACGCCCGATTCCCGGTCGTACCTGCTGCTGGCCGTGGTGGTGATCTGGGCGGCTCGCCTGGGCGCCTACCTGTTCCGCCGCATCCGCAAGGTGGGCAAGGACACCCGCTTCGACGCGATCAAACCCTCGTTCATCCGCTTCCTCAACGCGTGGACCCTGCAGGGGTTGTGGGTGAGTCTGACGCTGGCCGCGGCGCTGGCGGCGATCACCACCACGATCCGCAAAGACCTCGCCGTCTTCGCGCTGATCGGGGTCCTTGTCTGGCTCGCCGGCTTCGGCATCGAGGCCACGGCCGATTACCAGAAGAGCCGTTTCCGGGCGGACCCGGCGAACCAGGGCACGTTCATCCACAGCGGCCTGTGGGCCTGGTCCCGCCACCCCAACTACTTCGGTGAGATCACCCTGTGGATCGGCGTGGCGCTGATCGCCCTGCCCGTTTTGCGGGGCTGGCAGTGGGTGACGCTCATTTCCCCGGTGTTCGTCTTCCTTCTGCTCACCCGCGTCAGTGGCGTGCCGCTGCTGGAGAAGAGCGCCGACAAGAAATGGGGCGGCCAGGGCGACTACGAGGCCTACAAGCGGCGCACCCCGGTATTGGTCCCTCTGCCTCCGGCGATCACGTCCAGGAAGGGCAGATAGGGCGGTGCGGTCTACGAGGCCGTGGTACCCAGCGTGCGGCTGTGAGGGAGGCAGACCGGCGTGCACGGTCAGGCCGACGTCGGTTCCTCTCTGCCTTTGCCACCTGCACTCGCCGCAGCGTTGATCTCGTCGACTAAAGACAGGATCTCGTCGTTCTCGGGGATGTCGCTCATGCTGTGTCCGTAGTGCACGAAACGCGCGATGCCGGCCTTGTCGATCAGCACCTGGGCCGGCATCCGTCCCAGCCTGAAGAGGTTCACCTGCTGTCCGTAGAGCTTGAGCACGCCGTGCTGGGCATCGGGCAGGCCGACGAACGGCAAGGACTCCTTCTTCCAGTAGTCGGCGAAGGCGGCGGCGTCCTCGGGGCCGACCACCACGATCTCGAGGTCGCGGGCCACGAACTCGGGATAGTCATGGCGCAACTGCGCCATATGCCGGCGGCAGAACGGTCACGTGAAGCCGCGGTTGAAGACCAGCAGCACGTTCTTCTCGCCGCGGTAGCCCGACAAGCGGACCAAGTTGCCGGAGAAGTCGGCCAGGCTGAACTCAGGGGCGTGCCTATGCAGGGACACGCGGGGCATGGTGACCCTCCTTCCGGCACGACGGGATGTCGGTGTTGGCAGTCATCGACATCGTAGCAGGGTCACCGGCCGTGGGAGCGCCGACAGGTCAGCACAGGGCAAGGGTCTCGGTCGGTCGGTCGAGCTGGGCCGGCTTCTCCGTCAACCTTGCTCTCTCACCACCGGCTCTACTTCTTGGCGCCGGTCAGCACCGGGAAGAAGACCTGCCAGGCGAGCAGGGCCTTGGCGGTCAGGCTCAAGACGATGTAGGCCTTTTCGCCGAACAGGTAGTCGCGCCACGGCCCGACCCGCTTGTACTGCAGCACCATGTTGACGGCGAAGCAGTTGAAGAAGACGAACAACGTGATGACGATGCCGTAGACGAAGGCCGGCGGGTTGACGTTGAGTCCAGGCGCCCACGTGTAGACGAGCACCGCGATCCACGGCACGATCCCCGCGAACGACCCGAACCAGAACGGCAGCCAGTGGCCGTTGCCGGGCTCCTCGTACTTCTCCTGCAGCAGCCCGAACAGGATCATGGCGCCGTTGATGCCGAAGATCGCCAGCAACGCGGCGATGTCGCTGATCCCCACGAGCTGCGCGATCAGCACGATCATGATCGACGAACTGAAGAAGTACTCGATCCAGCGGCCGTAGTTGCGGTCGGCAAGCAGGTTGCGCTTGTACCAGGGAAAGACCGGCGGCGAGGCGATGATCAGCAGGGCGCCGGCCGAGATCGCCAGGAACGCGAAGACACCCCAGCCCGTCGGGATGTCGAACAGGTGGTGCAGCGCCGGTGCGGTGCCAGGCGGGCCGGTCATGAACGTGGACGTCACCGGCAAGCTGAAGTTGTTGGTGAGGGCGGCGATCAGGACCGCCTGGACGGCGAGGACCAGCCCAACGCCGACGTTCCAGCTGCGTAGCCGGTCGAGGCGCCGCTCGATCGATTGGTCAACGGCCACGTAATCCCTCCTTGTCGTGAACTCCCCGCCTTGGCGCAGGCTTGCCGGCGCCGTCAGGCCGTCTCTTGTCCCTCGGCCCGCGCCTTGACGGCCGCGGCCATGAGCTCGAACCCGCGCTGAGAGTCGCGCATGATGCCACCCAACACAGGGACGAGGATACCGGTGACCTCTTCGCGGGTGCGAAAGCGCGCACCGCCGTTTGTAGGCGTCACTGAGAGCGTGTGGTGGCCGTCGAACAGGCCGGGCAGCAGGGTGCGTCCCAACCAGGTGACGCTGCGGCCGGGCTCGACCTCAAGAACCCGGGGCCGGAAGGTCACCGGCCGGTGACCGGGCGCCGCGATGGTGACATGGAGTCGCGAACCGACAGCGAACTCACCCCCGGCACGCACGATGAACGGGTTCCACCGCGTGTAGGCGGGAAGGTCGCTGATCACCTCCCAGACGCGCTCGGGCGGGGCCGCGATGTCGGCCGAGGCGTCGAGCGCGCGCATCAGTCGAGGTCCGTGCCGGCCGACGTCTCGGGCCTTTCGCGCCAGCGGCCGGCCTGGTCGCGAACCCACCTGTAGGCCGGCAGCGTCCAGGCCTCGCGCTTGAGGTAGGCGACCGCCGCCGCAGCGGCGACAGCCACGGCTGCCAGCGCGACCACGGCGACGATGATGAACGCGACGACCGCGGTCAGCGCCGCCACCCCGGTCATCATCAGACCGACCGGGCCGCCTCGGCCGTTCCTGTGCCCTTTGGCTCTGCAGCATCTCATGACCCGGCACCTCCTTCTGGCGCAGCGGCAAGTCCGTTGGCCCGCCTACAACGACATCGACACGACGGTGACCATCACCGGCTGCGACTTCAACCGAGCGATCCTGACTGTCTGACTGGGAGACCGCTCGACAAAGCTAGCACCAGCAAACGGTCGCCAGAGAGAACCGAATGTGAGCCTGACTTCAAGTTGGAAAGGCCACACTGAACTGCCGGGCTGACCGCGTCACAGCGACATGGAGCCCTCGGAGGCCCGCCGACATCCTGCCGACAGGACGCCTCGCCACAACTCAGCACAGTCACGCACAGAACGGCATGTCGAGCTCTCAGAAACCGTAACCGTTCAGGCCCCCGTCGCCGACGGATAGAGAGGGACCCGCCTCAGCCCGGCGAAGTCGGGGATCATGGAACGCGCTCAGGCGGAGGCGATCCTCGACGGCGACCGGGGGGTGGCGGTCGCCCTGCTCATGCAGGCCGCCGAGCTGATCGAGGCGAACCGGAGGCTTGAGGGCCGCATCGCCGACCTCGAGCAGCGCCTTGACCGCAGCTCGCGCAACTCCTCGCTGCCACCCTCGGCCGATCCGCCCTCGGCGCCCCCGCGGCCGCGTCAGCCGGCCTCGGGCCGGCGGCCCGGGGCTCAGCCCGGCCACGCGGGCAAGAGCCGCCCGCTACTGCCGCTCGAGCAGGTAGACGAGGTCGTCGATCACTGGCCCCAGCGCTGCGCCTCGTGCGCGCGTCCCTTTCGCGAGGAGGAACGCATCGAGGCCGCCGCGCCGCAGCGCCATCAGGTCTGCGAGCTGCCCGCGATCGCCGTCTCGGTGAGCGAGCATCGCCTGCACCGGCTGCGCTGCCCGGCCTGCGCCGCCGAGACGCGCGCCGTTCTTCCTGCCGAGGTGCCGCGGGGAGCCTTTGGCCCGCGCCTCCAGGCGGCGGTCGTCACCCTCGCGGTCAGGAACCGCGTCTCGCGGCGCGACACCACCGAGCTGCTGCGCGAGCTCTTTGGCGCCCAGCTTGCGAGCGGCTCCGTCGAGGCGATCGTCAGGTGCGCGGGCGAAGCCTTAGAGGCGCCCTATGCGCACTTGCACGAGCAGCTCACGCGGGCCGCGGTGGTCAACATCGACGAGACCGGTTGGCGCACGGCCGGCGAGCGGCGCACGTTGTGGGGCCTCCTCGACGCACGTGCGGCGCTCTTTCGCATCGCCGCCGATCGCCATCGGCGCGAGGCCCAGGTGCTGCTCGGCGCGGACTTCTCCGGCATCACCTGCTCGGACCGCTGGTGGGCCTACGACTACCTTGACCCCGAGCGGCGCCAACTCTGTTGGGCCCACCTGGTGCGCGACTTCACCGCCCACAGCGAGGGCGTCGCCGCCCAGAAGCAGTTCGGCGAGGCCTGCCTGGAGATCGCCGGACAGCTGTTCGCGGCTTGGGAGGAGTATCGGCGGAGCGGCGACCGCGCCCGCCTGCTCGAACGGGCCGCGCCGCTCAAGGACGAGCTGCGGGCGCTGCTCGAGCAGGCGGCGAGGAAGAGCATCAAGACGAGACGCCAGCGGCCGTTCGCCAAGCACCTGCTGCAGCGCTGGCCGGCGCTCTGGACGTTCACCGCCGTGCCCGGCGTCGAGCCCACCAACAACCACGCCGAGCGTGGCCTGCGCGGCGCGGTCATCCTCCGCAAGCTCTCGTTCGGCAGCCAGTCTGAGGAGGGTGAGCGCACCATCGAACGGCTGCTCTCGGCCTCGATCACCTGCCGCCTGCAGAGACGCTCGCTCTTCGCCTACCTGAGCGAGGTCATGGCCGCCAGGATCCGCGGCGACCCCATTCCCCTGCTCGCCTGACTTGGCGGGGGGCCTGAACGGTTACCGGAACCTTGGACTGTGCAGCACCTTTGCACACGGCTGACTACGGCCGGTCACACCTTCCTGAGGTTTCCTAAACCTGGTGTCGCTGGTTCGATTCCAGCCGGGGGCACCAGATTTGCCTGCTCAGAACGATTTCTTTTCTACCTCCGTCGTGCAGTCTATTTCTGATTCGGCAAGACTGCCGACATTCTGCCGACGAGACACCCCGTCACCGTCGGCTACGGCTGAGCACCGGGCAGCATGCGCATCGGACTCCGCCGCGCTCTGGCTTCCAGCCGGACTCCTTGATCGAGGCCGCGAGCTTGTCGACAGAGGCCGACTGCCGGCGCTGATCTGCCGGCTCAAACCGTCAGGCCCTCGATCACACTCCAGGGTATCCCCTCGAGTGGCAGGATGCGGGCGAGGCTGAACCCGGCCCGGGCCAGGAGCTCGCCGTACTCGGCTGCCGTGCGTTCGCGGCCCCCGACCACGGCAAGCATCTCGAGGTCGGTCTGCTTGACGAGCCTGGCGACGCTGGGAGCCGGGGCGTGATCATCTGCTGCGGGAGCGATGAGCTCGACCACGAGCAGGCGAGCCGCGTCGCTCATCGCTGCGCGACAGCTGACCAGAATGCGCAGTGCCGTCTCGTCGTCCCAGTCGTGCAGGATCCAGGAGAGCAGATAGGCATCGCCGCCGGGCGGCACCGCCTCAAGGAAGTCGCCGGCAATCGCCTCGCAACGCTCGGCAAGGCCGGCCTTGAGCAGCTGCTCGCGGGCGCCTTCAACCACGCTCGGTAGATCGAAGACCACTCCCTGCAGCTGAGGATGGCGGGCAAGCACGGCACACACCAGGCCGCCGTGACCGCCGCCCACATCGATGAGGCGCCTGATGTCCCCGAAGTCATAGGCGCTGGCGAGGACGGCGTCACGCTGGGCGCTGACCCGCGACATGGTCTGGTTGAAGCTGGCCGCCTCTTCCGGATGGCTTGCCAGGTACTCCCAAAAGCGACAGCCGTGGGCCTGGACGAAGCCGGGCTCGCCGGTGCGCAGAGCGTGGGTGAGATGGCCGTAGGCCCGCCAGCGCCACTCGTCGGTGGATACGATCGCCAAGCGACGCAGCGAACCCTCGACGTCGGCCCGCAGCAGCTGCCCCAGCGGGGTCAGGGTGTAGCGGCCGTCGTCACAGGCCTCGAAGAGGCCGACCTCGAGCGTGGCCTCCAGCAGGCGTGCGAGCGAGCGCCCATCGGCGCCTAGCCGTGCCGCCAGCTCGGCGGGAGGCGCTGGTCCCTCGGCGAGCGCGTCAGCGATGCCAAGGCGGGCGAAGGCGCCGATCGCGGCGCTGATCTGATAGCCGTTGATGAGTCCGGCCAAGCGGCGGCTGGCTGCCAGGCGCTCCTGCATTGCCGCTGTGGGCTGATCCGTCACGATTCGGACCCTACGTCGCCGTGCGGAGCTCGGCAACGGTTGGCGCGAGGAGTGCCGCGACGCACGGTCTGCCGCAGAAGACACGGCATCCTACTGAACGCGGTCTCCGCTGTTCTTCTTGCTCCACCTCGCACCCGGTGTCTACGTGCTCATTCTCTATGCGATACGGCCATGATTCTGCCCGGGTGACCAGCGGCTGACCCCCTTCCGCCTGCCTGCGGCCTCGCGACCTACTGCCCTGCGAACACCAGCCCAGCGATCAGCGCCGCTGCCTCCTCCTGCATCGCCGGGATGGCGTGCGAGTAGGTGTCGAGGGTGATCGAGACAGTGGCATGGCCGAGGCGTTCGGAGACGACCTTGGGATGGATGCCGGCCTGCAGCGCCAGGGTGGCGTGGGTGTGGCGTAGGTCGTGCAAACGGATCGGCGGCAGCATCGACTCCTTGACCGCCCTACGGAAGTAGCGCGTCACGGCCTCAGGATCGAGGGCGGCGCCGTTCTCCTGCGTGAAGACGAGGCCGGTCTCGACCCAGGCCTCATCCCACTTGCCCTGTTCTTCGAGCTGCCGCGCAGCCTGACCCTTCAAGACTTCGACCGTGCCCTGGTCGATGGCGATGACGCGCCGCCCTTTGACGGTCTTCGGCTCACTCACAAAGACCTCGCGATCATTGGGGACGAGGGCGCGCCGCACCGCGATCCGCCCGGCCTCGAGGTCCACGTCGCTCCAGCGGAGGCCGATGGCCTCGCCGCGCCTCATGCCGGTCATGGCGATCGTGTGCCAGAGGGCGGCGAGGCGCTCACCCTTCATCGCATCGAGGAACGCCTTGAGCTGCTCCTTCGTCCAGGTTCTCATCTCTTTCGTGCCGTCGCCCTGCTTGCGTGGCGGGTCGGCAGCATCGAGGGGGTTGCGTGAGATGTGCCCCCAGCGGACCGCGTCCTTGCAGGCTTTGTGCAGGCAGGAGTGCACGTGGTGGATGGTCATCGCCGAGAGGCCGCGCTTGCCGTCCTTCTTGCCCGACTCGGCGAGCTTCGCATAGAGGGCGTTGACCTGGCTGCCCGTGAGCTTGGCGAGCTTGACCGAGCCGATGTGCGGCGCGATGTGACACTCGACGTGCTGCACGTAGCTGTTGTAGGTAGAGGGGCGCACAGTCGCCTTCACGGCCGGCAGCCACTCCTTGGTCGGGTACACGCGCACGCTCGCCTTCGTGGGCACGGCGTAGCTCTGCTCGCCGACGGCGACGAGCAGCTTGTTCATCGCCGCCTGGCAGGCCTTCTGGGTCGCGAAGCCGGCCTTGGTCTCGCGGCGGCGTTCCTCGGTCTCCCTGAGTGCTCCGCCGCACCTCGGGCAGCGCTCTTTGGGGCGGCGCTCGATCCAGAACCGCTTGCCGCATCCCTCGCAGCGCTGCGCCGCCGCCATGCCGATGTCGACGATGTACTCCCAACTGCCCGAGGCGCTCTCGCCTCGCTTCCTGACGTGACCTCGCATGACCCTCCCCCAGTCGCCTGTCTATGAGTCAACAGCAACATCGCTCTGCGGGAGGAGATCAGCAACGAGTGAGGGCGCACCATAGGCACGAAATTGCTGCCGCCTATGGACCTGTGTGGTGCGCGCGGGTGTCGGCTCTGCGTCGGCGACGTGTAACCGTTCAGTCGGTCTACCCAAAGGCGCCGAGGAGGAGACCGCCGGGGGGGCATAGGCAGGCCCTCACCCGCGCGCCGCGGGCGACGTCGCCCTGTGCAGCGGGTTCTCGCCGCGCGCAGAGACGGGTGACCTGGACGCCGGCGGCACGGTCGGCGTCGGCCGCCGGTGGTTCGCAGGTCATGTGCGGCGCGACGAGACGAGTGAGAAGCGGTACGTGCAAGGCGAGCGCCGCTGATCGCGAGTTCGCCTGGCAAGGTATCGGCACGGTCGCGGGGAAGTGAGCCACCAGTCGGAGGAGGGTTGGCTCCGCGGTCCCGACGCCGCTCGTCGGTTTGCCCTGGCCGATCGACAGTGGTACGGTCCCGGGCTTAGACCCGTGAGGCAAGCGGTGCAAGGTCTTACCTCAAGCAAGGGCGGCGCCGGCG
>Ga0209540_10002741_pt1 | contig 12369 bp, 9 predicted proteins | sample BarGraIncu01121A_FD_184501 | JGI IMG/M metagenome (GOLD analysis project Ga0209540, IMG submission 184501) | Arctic peat soil microbial communities from Barrow, Alaska - Barrow Graham LP Incubations 011-21A (SPAdes) (version 2) | ecosystem: Environmental > Terrestrial > Soil > Wetlands > Peat... | reverse complement strand
GATTCTTCCTTCGGCGTCGACAGTAACGAGCGGCGTCCTTCTGCTCATTAATATCGCCGAGCTGGCGAAGCCGACGAGCAGGGCGACCGAGGTCACGTAACCTCCAACCTTCAGCTGGACGCCGGTCTCCCGTGTGATCCCTTGGACGAAGAAGGCGAGCGCGATCGCCCAGATGACAAACGCGCAGATCATCTTCTGCAGGTACCACTTCTGCCGGTAGATCATCTTCACCCCGAACCTCGACTCCAGCTCCTTCGTGAAGGCCTGGGTCACCTTGCGGTTACGGAACCAACCCTTGGGTAGCAACCTCGTCGGTGCGAGCAGGCCGCAGATGGCCGCCACGATGGCGACCTGCACCGCTATCAGAAGCGTCTGGCCACTTCCGTAGGTCGCCACCGCGAGATACGAGAGGGCCTTGGAGCCCGGATCGCTGGTTCCGCGCAGGCTCCGATCCCAGTAGAACTCGAGTAGCCAGACCAGGATCACGGCGATCGCCGCGAGCTGGAACAGCGGATGGGCAATGCGGTGCGCAAGCGAGGGAACGATGCCCAGGCGCCGGCTCGCGGCCGCGGCAGGCGCCTCCGCTTCGGCCGGTTCTGCCTGCTCGGCTTCCTCCTTCGCCAGCTCGGGGCGAAGATCGACTCGCGCCGGCGGCGGCGAGGCCGAGGCTCTCGCGGCTTGTTCCGCTGCAGCGGAAGAGGTGGGCGGACTGGGAGTGATAACCGGCGGAGTCGTGGCCGGCGGGCCGGGCGGCGGAGCGACCGGCGGGCCGGGCGCTTCCGCCGGAGGAAATGGCGGAGCCGGAGTAGGAGTAGCCGGCCGGCCGAAAGCCGCTGGCCGCTCGACCGCGTCGCCCGGGCGCGGCTCACTAGCCTGCGGCGGCTGCGCCTCCTCTTCGGGCACCTCTTCAGAGCGCGCCTCGTCCGCAATAACGGGCTCTGCCTTCTCGCTGGGCGGCTCAACCGTGAAAGCGGGCTTTGTCCAGGCCACACCGGCCGGAAGCCCCGGCGGCGGCGTGGACGCGAGATCGAGCTTCGGCTCGGCGGAAGCGAGCGGTGCCGAGGCTTGCTCTTCTTCTACTTCCTCTTCCTCCGGCTCCAGTTCCTCTTCCTCCAGTTCCTCTTCCTCTTCCTCCAGTTCCTCTTCCTCTGTGCCCGCGGTAGTGCTCTCGGGCACGAAAGCCGGAACGAACGCCGCCGTGCTTGCGAGCGCCGGCGCGGAATCCCTCTCTCCGGCGCCGACTGTCGGACCGGCGATCTCCTCGCTTTCCAGGTGCACGTCGATCAGGCGGGAGTTGCAGATCACGCAGACGCCGAGGTCGTTGGTGGCGACGACCTTGTGGCAACGGGCGCAGTAGCCGACCTGCACGAGCGAGAAGGTCGTTCCGCAGTAGCGGCAGACCTTGGCCTCGAGCTTGATCTCCTCTGCGCACTCCGGGCAAGTTTTCATGCCAGGCTCCGACACGACGACACCCCTCTTCCAATAGCTCCGGTAGGCCGAGTATCGCCGCTCGAGCCGCCGGACTCAAGTGCACTCGCTCGGTTTTGGAGAGCGCTCCGGCGTCCGCCACGACGCAGCTCGGAGATGAAGCGGCCCGTGACGAAAACCAACGCGGCGCCGTATTGTCTTTAGAGCAAGGTGAATCGATCGATCTACTTCCTTCTCGCGCTCATCGCGGTCGCCGCGCTGACGGCCCCCGGTTGCGGCAAGAAGAATGCCGAACGAACGGTGACGGTACCCAAGATGGCCGCCAACACCGACGCCGGTGGCGCCTACGACGTACTGCACCGAGCCGGTCTCCGAGTAGCCGTTTCGGGCACGTCCGCGCACCGGCCAAACGGGTCGTCGATCGTCTCGCGCATCAAGCCGCAGGTGGGCTCGATCGTTCGGCGCGGAAGCATCGTGACGGTCAACGTCGATGGCGGATTTCTCGCATCTCCCACCATTCCCAAGGGACTGATCCCCGCGGCGCAGGTACCCGACTTCAGCGCTGCCTCTCTCTCCGCGGTCGACAGGTGGGCTCAGAAGCACGGGCTCTACTGGCAGTGCCGACGCCTGCCGCCATTCCCCGCCAGTAACCGACCGCACCTGTTCGACAACTACGTCGTCGTCCACCAGTCGCCGGCGCCCGGCACGATCCTCCACAGCGCGATCTCGCTTCCGCAAGGCGGCATCCGCCTGACGCCGGTCACCGTCTCGGTGGCGTTGACAGGCGCCGCCGCCGCGAAGGTTCCGCTCTTCCCCGACCCGAGGCGCGGCACGCTGACGCTGTTCCAGGCCTACGAGCGCCTGCATGACGCCGGTTTCCGCGTCTCGATCCCGGTCGCCTTCTCGCTGAACGCGGAGGATCCATCAGCCTCGACTCTGCCCCTGCCGCGAGCGGGCTCGATCGCCGCCCGCGGCTCGGTGGCGACGATCGGGCCGCGTTTCGGTCCGATCGGGGAGTGGTTCGGACGCCCGCGAGCCCGGATCCGGGTACCGTCCTTCGCCGGCCAGCCCGCGACGCGAGCGATCGACTGGGCCAGACGGCAGCGGCTCTTCTGGATCTTCCGCGCTCCCGCCCTTCGCGCCGGCGCCCGACCCCGTCTGCTCGACAACTACGTCATCGCCGGGCAGACGCAGGCGCCGGGCGAGGCGGTGCCCACCTATCACGCGCTCGGCGACGGGATCTACTTCACGCGCTTCGTCTTCGAGCTGGAGCCGGGGCCGGCGAGCTAGCTCGACTCGCCGAACTCGTAGCGGACGATCGCGCGCTTGACCGCGGCGGCTTCGTCCAGGCGCTCGACCGGGCGATCGTGCGGCGCCTCGTGCAGCAGCTCGGGCTTTTCGGCCGCCTCGACGGCGATCCGGCGCATCGCGTCCACGAAAGCGTCCAGGGTCTCGAGCGACTCGGTCTCGGTTGGCTCGATCATCAACGCCTCGGGCACGACCAGCGGGAAGTAGACCGTCGGCGGATGGATGCCGTAGTCCATCAGACGCTTGGCCACGTCCAGCGCCGAGATCCCGTGCTCGCGCTTGAGCGCGCAGGCCGAGAGCACGAACTCGTGCATACAGAGGCGGTCGTAGCGCAGCTCGTAGACGTCCTTCAGCCGGCTCAGAAGGTAGTTGGCGTTGAGCACGGCAGCTTCCGACATCTCGCGCAGCGCGGGGCCGTAGACGCGGATGAAGGCGTAGGCCCTGACGAAGACGCCGAAGGGGCCGAGAAAGCCGCGCACTCGTCCGATCGACTTCTCTTGCTCGGAGTCGAGCACGAAGGAGTCGTCCTCACGGCGCACGATTCGCGGCACGGGCAGGAAGGGCTCGAGCTCGCGCCGAACCGCCACCGGGCCGGCGCCCGGACCGCCGCCGCCGTGCGGAGTCGAGAAGGTCTTGTGCAGATTGAAGTGGACGATGTCGAAGCCCATATCGGCGGGGCGGGAGATGCCGCAGACGGCGTTCAGGTTGGCGCCGTCGTAGTAGAGCAAGGCGCCTGCCTCGTGGAAGATGCGCGCCACCTCGACGATGTTCTCCTCGAACAGGCCGAGCGTCGAGGGGTTGGTGAGCATCAGCGCCGCGGTGTCCGGGCCGACCACGCGGCGCAGGTCATCGAGGTCGAGGTTGCCGCGCGCATCGGTCTTGACCGGCTGCAGCTCGAAGCCCGCCATGGTCACGCTGGCCGGATTGGTGCCGTGCGCGGTGTCGGGGACGACGACCTTGCGCCGCTCGTCGAGCTCGCCCTTGTCCTGGAGGTAGGCGCGCACCAGCATCAGCCCTGTCAGCTCGCCCTGCGAGCCGGCCGCCGGCTGCAGCGAGACGGCATCCAGCCCGGAGATTTCCGCCAGCGCCTCCTGCAAACGGAAGCAAAGCTCGAGCGCGCCCTGCGCGTCTTCGGGCACCTGGTGCGGGTGCAGATCGGCGAAGCCGGGCAGGGCGGCCAGGCGCTCGTTCAGGCGCGGGTTGTACTTCATCGTGCAGGAGCCGAGCGGATAGAAGCCGGAGTCGATGCCGAAGTTGCGCTCGGCAAGGGCCGAGAAGTGGCGGGCCAGGTCGGGCTCGGCCAGCTCGGGCAGGCGCGGCGCCTCGGCCCGGGCCAGCGCGGCCGGGACTTCCGCCTTGGGCAGGTCGTAGCGCGGCAACGAGCAAGCGCAGCGCCCCGCCTTCGAGCGCTCGAAGATCAGCGGAAGCCGGCGCCACTCGCTCATCGAAGCACCTGCTGCAGTACCTCGCTCAAACGCTCGATATCCGCGGGCGAGCGCTTCTCGGTCAGGGCGACGAGAAGAACGTCTTCCAGCCCCGGGTAGTCGCGCCCCAGCGGGTAGCCCGGATTGACACCCAGCTTCTTCGCCTCGCGCACCACCTCTTCCGCCGGGCGATCGAGGCGCACGGCGATCTCCTTGAAGCTCGGGGCCGCGAAGGCTTCCCGCAGCGGCAGCTTCTGCTTCGCCAGTTCCGCCAGGCCCAGACAGGTCTCCCCCAGCTCGCGCAGGCCCTTCGGCCCGAGCCAGGAGAGGTAGACGAGCCCGGCCAGCGCGCAGAGCGACTGGTTGGTGGTGATGTTCGAGGTCGCCTTCTCGCGCCGGATGTGCTGCTCACGCGTCTGGAAGGTGAGGACGAAACCGCGGCGCCCGCTCCTGTCGACCGTCTGGCCGGTTATGCGACCGGGCATGCGGCGAATCAGATCCTTCTTCGCCGCAAGGAAGCCGAAGTGCGGACCGCCGAAGGAGAGCCGGTTGCCGGCCGCCTGGCCCTCGCCGATAGCGATCTGGCAGCCGTAGTTGGCGGGCGCCTCGAGCACGCCGAGCGAAAGCGGATCGACGTGCGCCACCGCCAGCGCGCCCGCCTCGGATGCCGCCCGGGCCAAGTCGGGCGCCGGCTCCAGGCAGCCGAAAAAGTTCGGCTGCTGGAAGATCGCGGCGGCCGCACCACGGGAGGCGGCCAGAAGAGCTTCGGGGTCGGTCACGCCGCCGGAGTGCGGAACCTCGACGATCTCCAGCCCGAAACCGGGCGCATAGGTCTTCACGACCTGTCTCACCTGTGGATTGACCGTCTCCGCGATGGCGATCTTTTTACGGCCGGTTGCGTGGGTGGCCATGAAGCAGGCGTCGGCGGCGACCGTGGCGCCGTCGTAACCCGATGCGTTTGCCACCTCCATCCCGGTCAGCTCGCAGACGACGGTCTGGTACTCGAAGATGGCCTGCAGGATGCCCTGGCTCAGCTCGGGCTGATAGGGCGTGTAGGCGGTCAGGAACTCCGGCCGCGAGACGACCTGCTCGACGATCGCCGGCACGTAGTGGTCGTATATCCCGGCGCCGAGGAAGGAGAGCTCGCGCCCGGTGTGAACGTTGCGAGCAGCCAGCTCGCTCAGCTCGCGCTCGAGCTCGGGCTCCGAGACGGGCGGCGGCAGCTCCAGCTCGCGCTGCAGGCGCACCCGCTCGGGGACGTCGGCGAACAGCTCCTCGACCGAAGCGACTCCGATCGCCTCGAGCATCGCCTCTCTGTCGGCGCCTGTCAGCGCCAGGTAGCCGGTTCCCACGCCGTCCTATTCCTCGGTAAGAAGTTGCTTGTAGGCCTCGGCGTCGAGCAGGGCATCGGCCTCACTCGGATCGGCGAGCTCGATGCGAACGAGCCAACCCTCGCCGTAGGGATCGTCGTTGATCGTCTCTGGCGCCGACTGCAGCTTGTCGTTGACCTGAATGACCTTGCCGGAGAGCGGGGCAACCAGATCGGAGACGGCCTTGACCGACTCGACCTCACCGTAGGCGCCGTCTTTGGCAACGCTCGCTCCCACGGCGGGCGGCTGAAAGAAGACAAGCTCACCGAGCATGTCCTGCGCCTTCCAGGTGATCCCGAACACGGCCTCGGCGCCCTCGATGCGAGCCCAGTCGTGCTCGCTGTGGTACTTCAAATCGGCCGGATAGTTCTCTGCAGCGGCCACGGCTCACCACTCTCCTTTTCTGTCTGTGTAATTCCTGGAACTCGTGTAGATCGGCTTCGTCACTACCTTCGCCCACAGCGGCCGTCCGCGCACATCGATCGTCAACATCGACCCCGGCTCGCTCTTCTTGGCCTCCACGTAGCCCATGCCGATACCGATGTCGAGCATCGGCGAGTGCGAGCCCGAGGTGACCTCGCCGTAGGGGACGATCGGCATGCCCTGGCGCGGGATCCCGGGCTGATCCATCACGAAGGGAACCAGGCGCTTGCCCGGCCCGTCGGCGGCGACCTGGCGCAGGCGCCCGGCGCCTGTGAACTCCTTGCCGAGCGCGACCGCCCAGCCCAGTCCGGCCGAGATCGGGTCGATCTCGGCCGTGATGTCCTGACCGTGTAGCGGCAGGCAAGCCTCGAGCCGGAGGGTGTCCCGGGCGCCGAGGCCGCAGGGTCGGGCGCCGGCGGCGAGAATCGCATCCCAGAGCTTGACGGCGCTGTCCGCGGCACAGACCAGTTCGCACCCGGCCTCACCCGTGTAGCCGGTGCGCGCGCAGGTGCACGGAACTCCGAACAGCTCGACCTCGGCGAAGGTGAAGGAGCGCGCCGGCTCGAGCTCCAGTCGCTTCAGCGCTCCCGGCCCCTGGACGGCAAGCAGCGCGCGATCGTCCGAGACGTCGCGGAAATTGACACCCTTCGGCAGGCGATCTGTTAGCCAGCTCACGTCGGCCTCGCGGTTGGCCGCGTTCACGATCACCAGGTAGCTGTCCTCGGCGCGGCGGTAGACGATCAGGTCGTCGATGATGCCGCCTTCCTCGTTGGTCATCAGCTCGTACTGAGCCTCACCGGCGCCAATGCGATCGAGGTCGTTCGAGAGCAGGCGCTGGAGACCCTGGTGCGTCTCAGGGCCGTCGAGCTCGAGCACGCCCATGTGCGAGGCGTCGAAGACGCCGCTGTCGCTACGCACCGCCTTGTGCTCACTGATGAGGCCTTCGTAGAAGACCGGCATCTCGTAACCGGCGAAGGGGACCATGCGGGCGCCCAGGGCGAGATGGCGATCGTATAGCGGCGTTCGCTTCAACCCGGACATGCCTCGCCGATGCTATCCGTCCTGACGGTCGGGCCGCGTGATCGGGCTTGGCTAATCCGGGAACTGCCGAGGAGCCAGCCACGAGCGTCCCGTGACCGGAAGTGGCCCGGCCCCGACCAAGACTACGATGGAGGTTGCTGCAGCGTAACGAAGCCTGCCGCACATCGTCCGCGGGCCTATTCGGACTGAACAAAGACCCTCTATAACGGTTCGATCGTCAGTCTTCGCGCAGGAAGGAGGGAATCTCGAGCACGTCCTCGGGCACCTCGAACGACTCGGGCGCAGCCGCTTTCTTTCGCTCGCCGGTTCGGGTCGCCTGCCAGCGCCGGTGCTCGCCGCCGGCGCCGAAGCCGGTTGCGATAACCGTCACCCTAACGTCGCCCTTGAGCGACTCGTCGATGACGGCGCCGAAGATCACGTTGGCGCTCGGATCGGCCGCCGCCGTCACCAGCTCGGCCGCCTCGTTCACCTCGAACAGACCGATGTCGGAGCCACCGGAGATGTTCAGCAGAACGCCGGTGGCGCCCTCGATCGAAGCGTCCAGAAGCGGCGAGGCGATGGCCTGCTGGGCCGCTTCGGCAGCTCGGTTCGGGCCCGAGCCAAGCCCGATGCCCATGACCGCCGTGCCGGCGTCGCGCATGATCGTGCGCACGTCGGCGAAGTCGAGATTGACGAGGCCCGCCGTCGTGATCAGGTCGGTGATGCCCTGCACGCCCTGGCGCAGGACGTCGTCGGCCATCTTGAAGGAATCGAGGACGGTGGTCTTCTTCTCCACGACCTCCAGTAGCCGGTCGTTCTCGACCACGATCAGCGTGTCGACCTGATCGCGCAGCTCCTCGATTCCGCGCAGCGCCTGACTCGAGCGCTTTTGACCCTCGAAGCTGAACGGCTTCGTGACCACACCCACGGTTAGCGCGCCCAGCTCCAGCGCGATCTCGGCGACGACCGGTGCCGCGCCGGTACCCGTGCCGCCGCCCTCGCCGGCGGTGACGAAGATCATGTCGGCGCCCTTCAGCGCCTCCTTCAGCTCGTCGCGACTCTCCTCGGCGGCCGCCTTCCCGACCTCCGGGTTGGCGCCGGCACCGAGCCCGCGCGTCGCCTTGGCGCCGATGTGGATCTTGATGTCGGCGTCGCACATGAGAAGCGCCTGCGCGTCGGTGTTCACGATGATGAACTCGACCCCGGAAATATGGGCGTCGACCATGCGGTTGACCGCATTCGAGCCGCCGCCGCCGACGCCGACGACCTTGATAACCGCGAGATAGCTGTTCGATTGATCGTTCATCTTGTGCGACTTGGTTCAGAAGAGATGTCGGCAGATCACCGAGTTCTCGTGAAACGGCAGCGTACGCGCCCTTTCTATGACTGTCAACGCGCCATTCGGCCTCTTGGCGTGCTTCAACCCTAACGACCTTGGTTCGACCTCAACTCCGTTCCACCTACCGGCCGGTCGGGAACGCTCACGTCGAGATAGGCGATCGACCCGGCGGGAGGGGAGGCGAGATCGGGCAGGATCTTCTCGGCCACGGCCAGTTTGAGCGTCCCTTCCGAGGCGTCGCCGAAGCGCAGTTCGGTACTCGAGCCGAGTGTCAGCGTCAGATCGCCGTTACGGACGAGCACGCTTGTCGGACTCATCGAGTGCGCGTAACTCTGGAGCTTGGCGAGCACTCTGATCGCTGTCCTGACACCGCGATCGGCAAGCGGATCGCCTACGCTCACCGCCAGCGAAGCCGGCACCCAGACGCGAGGCAAGCTCTCGCCCCGGCCACGCCGGAGCGGGCGCACCACCTTGCCGCTGACTGCGATCACCCAGGCCTCCCCGCTTCGGCGCAGCACGGCGACGGGATGCTCGCGCGCGACGACGACGCGCAGCGTGTTGGGGAAGGCACGATCGACCCGCACGGTCTTCACCTCCGGAATCGCCAGAATCGCCTGCTCGACGCCCGCTCCGTTCAGCCCCACCAGGCTGCGGCCGCGGAGCGGCTTGACGACGGCGTCTATCTGGCGCGAGAGCGCCGGCGTGGCGCCTCTGATCTCAACCGTCTCGAGCGCGAAAAGCGAGCTCTTCAAGGCGATCGCGTATAGACCGACCACGGCTACGAGCGCAGCGAAGAGAAGCGCGATCGAGCGCCCGCTCGGCATGTGTGTTGCGAGCGTCCGGCGCGATTTGCGGCGACGCCCGAGCGGCACGACAACGCGCGCGCTCGTCCTGCGGGTTGTGCTGGCCACCGCGCCTATTTCGCGGCGGTCGAAGTCGCTCCTACCCGTGCCGCGGGCTATCGGCCTCGACGGGCGGTAGCGAGATCTCGCCGATCAGCCGAACTTCCGGCTCGAGCACGACGCCGAATCGCTCGTACGCCCGGCGGCGGGCGAGGTCGATCAGCGCGAGCGCGTCGGCCGTTGTTGCGCCGCCGCAGTTCTCGATGAAATTCGCGTGCTGGAGCGAGAATCTCGCTCCAGCGATCCGCTCGCCCTTGAGCCCGCAGGCGTCGATCATGCGCCCGGCGCCAAGCTCGTGCTCGGGATTCTTGAAGACGCTGCCGAAGGTGCGGATGCCTGAGGGCTGGCTCGATTTTCGCTGCTCCTTCTTGGCCTGAACGCCACTCTCGATCTCCTCGGCTGAGCTTCGCTCGAGCCGGAACTCAGCCCGTACGACGATCTGCCCGGGCTCGAGCTCGGAGCCCCGGTAGCGAAGGCCGAGCTGATCGCGATCGAGCCAGCGCGACCCGCCGTGCTCGACAAGCAAAGCCCGCGAGAGCACGGCGCCGAAGTCGCTGCCCCAGGCGCCCGCGTTCATGCAAACACCGCCGCCCACCGTGCCCGGAATCGAGGCCGCGAACTCGAGCCCCGTGAGCCCGGAGGCCTGCGCCAGGCGCGCGCAGAGCGCATCGGCCGCTCCGCCGCCGGCGACCATCTTCTCGCCCTCGATCGCGACCGCGGCCAGCTCGCCTTCGAGCCTGAGCGCAAGCGCCTCTACGCCAACGTCCGCGACCAGCAGGTTGGAGCCGAAGCCGAGCGGAAGGACGGGCAGGTCACGCTCGGCCGCCCAGGCGAGCGCCCGGGCGACGTCTTCTTCGCTGCGCGCCCGTATGAATCCCCGCGCCGGTCCCCCGCTGCCGAAGGTGGTGAAGCGAGCGAGCGCGACGCCTTCCTCGATCTTCATGCCAGCGCCTCCAGAAGCATCGGCCCCGCCCTGTCGACGTCGCCCGCGCCGATCGTGAAGACCAGGTCGCCGGCCCTGACCCAGCCGGCCAGGAAGCGGACTCCGTCCTCCAGCGCCGGCGTCCAGGCGAGCGGCATCCCAGGCCTTGTCTCGGCCAGGGCGTCGATGACCAGCTTGCCGCTCACGCCGGCCACCGGATCCTCGCGGGCGGCGTAGATCTCGGCGACGCACACCGCGTCGGCGGCAGCGAGCGAGCGGGCGAACTCCCTAGCCAGATAGCGCGTACGGGAGTAGAGGTGCGGCTGAAAGAAGACGGCCAGGCGCCCCTCCCCTACCCGTTCGCGCGCTGCGGCCAGAGTCGCGGCGACCTCGGCCGGATGGTGCGCGTAGTCGTCGAAGACGCGCACTCCTCTTGCCTCACCGCGCGCCTCGAAGCGTCTGCTCGCGCCGCGGTACTCGACTATCACCCGCTCGGCCGCCGCGCGCTCCACTCCCGCGAGCTCGAGCGCTGCCAGCGCCGCGGCGGCGTTCAGGCGATTGTGCTCTCCGGGCAGCGCCAGCGGCAGATCGACCGGTTCGAGCTCTTCGGCGCGCACGACCTTCGGCACCTCGGCAAGCCAGTCCTCGAACAACCGCTCGACCTCGGCCAGCGAGGCGTAGGTCGTGTGATGGTCCAGGTCGACGTTGAGCAGCACGGCAATCTCCGGCCGTAGAGCCGCCACCGATCGATCAGACTCGTCTCCCTCCACCACCAGCCAACCCGAGCCGGCGCGAGCGTTGCCGCCGAGCTGGGCGATCTCGCCGCCGACGATGAAGGCCGGGTCGAGACCTAAGCGGTCGAGGCAGAAGGCGATCATCCCGCTCGTGGTGGTCTTGCCGTGGGCGCCCGAGACGACGATCGACTTGCGCAGCGAGACGAGCTCGGCGAGCAGGTCGGCACGAGGCCGGCCCTCGACTCGCCCGGCGAAGGCGGTCGAGATGTAGCGCTCGAGCTTGGGCCCCGGCAGCGTCGGCTCGGGCGCGATCTCGACCGGAATTCCGGCGGCCCTCACACCCGCCAGGTAAGGCGTCTCGGCCTTGTCCCAGCCCGACACGTCCGCCCCCCAAGCCTTGGCGATCAGTCCGTAGGCACTCATGCCGGCGCCGCCGATCCCGGCCAGCCAGATCGCACGTCCGCGCAGCGGAGCCGTTTCCCGGGCCTCGCTCATGCCGCCGCTCCCGCCGGTACCGTCACGAGATGCCGTCCTTCCTGCGGCCGCGCGCAAGCGCGATCAGCTCGTCTGCGATCTCCTCGGCGGCGTTCGGGCGGGCCAGACGGAGCATCGCCGCGGACATCGCCTCCAGGCGGACGGGATCGTTCAGCAGCTCCAGCAGCGTGGCGGGCACCTGCTCGAGCTCGCTCTCCGGCAGCACGATCGCCCCGCCGCCTCGGGCGAAGTAACTCGCGTTCTTGGCCTGGTGGTCTGCGGTCGCATAGGGATAGGGAACGAGCAGCGCGGGCTTCCCTGCGGCCGCCAGCTCCCAGACCGAGCCGCCGGCGCGTGCCAGCGCCAGGTCACAGGACGCGAGCGCCGCTCCGAACTCGTTGGTGAATCCCAGCAGCACGTAGTCCGGCCGTTTCACTCTCTGCACAAGCGCCGGGTAATCACGCTCCCCGGCCAGGTGCAAGATCGACGGCCCGCTCTCTCCGAAGCGCTCGACCATAAGCTCGTTCAGCGCCCGCGCCCCCTGGCTGCCGCCGGCCACAAGCAAAACGGGCCCCTGCTGCGGCAGCCCGAAACGCTCGCGCGCCTGCGCCCGCTCGGGCGAGAGCGAACGCGCGGGAACCGGTCGCCCGGTGACGCGGTACTTGCTCTTCTTGCGGCGCTCGAGCGGAAAAGCGAGAAAAACGCGGCGCGCGAACGGCTCCGCCAGCCTGTTTGCCAGACCGAGGTGAGCATCCGCCTCGCTCAGCGCCGCGGGAATCCGCTTCAGCCAGGCGGCCAGAACCATCGGGCCGGCCACATACCCGCCGCCACCGAAGACGACGTCGGGACCACGCCGCTTGAGGATTCGCAAGCAGGAGAAGGGAGCCACCAGCGCCCGAGCGAGCCCGCGCGCCAGCTTCAGTCCTGGTCGCCGCGAGAAGCCCGAGACGCGGAAGGAATCGAAGGCGAAGCCCGCCTGTGGCACCAGCTCGGCCTCGATCCGCTCGGACGAGCCGGCGAACGTG
>Ga0209540_10002740_pt1 | contig 12371 bp, 13 predicted proteins | sample BarGraIncu01121A_FD_184501 | JGI IMG/M metagenome (GOLD analysis project Ga0209540, IMG submission 184501) | Arctic peat soil microbial communities from Barrow, Alaska - Barrow Graham LP Incubations 011-21A (SPAdes) (version 2) | ecosystem: Environmental > Terrestrial > Soil > Wetlands > Peat... | reverse complement strand
ATGTCTCAGTCCACAACCGGGCTTGACCTTGCCCTCGGCGGGTATTCCAGAGTCCCCAGAGTGAAATCCCGTTATCGCCATGACCATCGGTCATAGGCGTGGCGCTCTTCGGGATTCGGCGGTTCATGGAACGATAGCCGAGGTTTGGATTCTCATTACCGTGACGACAGTCCCTCGCGGGCGCGTATGCGCGAAGTGGTTATGAAGTACAACCAGTTCTTCCAGGCGCCTGGATAGTAGTCGCGGGAAATAGAGTTCAAAAGATAGGAAGAACAACCAGTACTTAACTACCGAATGGAAGATTATTTCTTCCACGGAAGGTATTTCTGGTCTGGCGAGTAGCCCCAATAATCCAGGCGTTCAGTCCACTTCCGCCGTATGGGTTATTTCTTCCATGGAAGGAATAACGCCCCTCAAGTCGCGCCAACCCCAAGCCGATACATATTATGGAAACTACCTACCTTGGGGTGAATCACGATGGTGGAATGGCTTATCTACACGCTTGTGCCGAAATCGGACGAAGCGGTTTGGCTGAAGCAGACTCTGACCCGCTACAACGAGGCGTGTCAGTTCGTTGCGGAATACGCGATAACGGAGAACGAGTTCCGTTCCAGTGAACTGAGCAAACTCCTGAGCCAGGGCATTCAGGGTCGCTTTCACTTGCCGTCGGGCGTTGTTGAGTCTGCGATACGGCACGTATCCCACGACTATTACTGCATACCGTCCAAGCGCCGGGCTGTGCGCCAGTACATGCCGACCTACGCAGATAACAAATGGGTGCGATATGGCGATGGCTCGGTATCGGTCGTCATGCTGCCCGTTCACGCCTCGCAACCGGAACCCTACCCGCACCGCCTGAGCATCTCGCTCGCTAGGGACGGGAGGGACGGTTCCAAGCGGCGTCCCAAAATGGAATTCAAAGCCGAACCTCTTTCACGCGCTGTCGTCGACAAGAGCGAGAGGTGGAAGACGGGGGACATTCGCCTCACGTTCAGCGAAGACATCGCCAAATGGCAACTCTTCGTTGTCCTGGATGTGAGCGACGCGGCAACGCTTACGACCATTGCGAGCACTGCTGAAGTCGAGCCGGAGCCAACAGACATATATGTGGGTGAAGGCGAGGACGACCCGACGTTGAACCCCGACTACCAAGAGCCGGACTTTACGCCGCCTGAAGACGTGATTGAGTAGGATTTCTTCCACTCAATCACGCTGTGAATCGCGTATGCACCGTCTCCGCCACTCACCGATTGGCTTGAGATAGGTAGGTGATTTCCTTGCGCCGCGAAATCCGCGTGGCACTCTTCCTGGTTGTAGCCCAGGAAAGAAGCGGTACGGAACATGGACGATTTACAGAACGCACAGCGAGAGCAGAACGGACGCTCAGCGATTGAACAGTATCTATCGGCTGTCTATGTTGAGCGCGAATGCACGAGAGCCGAGTTCGGTGACGACTACGCCAGTGGGAAATCCCCAGGCTTCCTGCTGACTGTTCTCGCCGCTTCGCTCGGTGAGGTGGCGGATGCAATCATCGGCAATACCTACGGCGAGGACAGAATCGCCAACGCCGAGGCAGCCATGGAGCAGATGATTGTCGTGGGCGGCGCGTGTGTGAGTCTCTATGAGTTGCTGGACAGGCTGCTGCGTGAGTTCAAGTCTGCGAGCGGCGACAAGACCCTGTGATTTCAACCCCACAGATTCATTGGCTCACCTCACAACCGCTCCAGGTTCAACTGGCGGCGGTTGAACTGGTGTGGCAGGGGAGAGCCGACGAGATGCTTCTCATCGCTGACCAACTCTGGGCTGCGGGCAAGAACCAAGAGGCGTTGGGCTTGGTGGTCATGTTCGCAAGCCGTGCCGCGTCAGCATATGAGCGAGTAGGGAAGTCCAGCGATTTCGCTCGGTTCGCTTCCGACCGCGTTCATGGGATTGCGAGCAGCGCCATATTGAAGACGGCTGTGGTTTCGCAGGTTGCTGCGGGGGTGGTGGGCGGATTGGATATCGCGGCGCTGATGCAGGTGAGTGAGCGTCTCGGGGTCAGCATCTAGATGCAAGGTTGTCTGCGGTGGCAGCGCCGCTTACCTTGCCTCGGTCTGTCACCGCCAACTAGACGTACCAACCGAGCAACAGAACGGACAAGAGAAGCCCCCATTGCTGGGGGCTTCTTCTTTGTGTTGGTTGGCAGTTCTTCGGGTTGCCCCGCAACGAACCAAACCTCTTAAGAATAACAAGAACTAGACCCGCTATAGACACTCTATATATAGGTGTAGCGCAAACAGTTGAATGACCACTTCGGTGGCAAATATCCTAAAAGAATTCTGAACTATTTTTAGCGTGGTTAGCAAATATGTACTCTGACCTGGCTTTATAGTCCATATCCGAGTAAAGGTCAATAGTGTTGACTAGTCTTTACAGTCGGGTGCCTTTTGTGCTATACTATCTCCGCACAGTAAAAGTAACAAGACTGATTGCGAGGTGACAAGACAAAATATGACGCACCACGGTACGACTCTTTGCCGCTCCACTTATATATAGGTAGTGCCGCCTCAAAAGATTGGGGGACACAAACAACTAACAGATAGGAAGTACCGAATCATGAAGAAGCAAAAGCACGACATCGTTGCCGAGTTGACCGACGAAGAAGTTCAGGCAATCAATGAACAGTCGCGTCGGTGGTTTGACCAGATGAGCGCCGAGATTGCCATCCGGAAGAACCGCACCTTGGACGAGATGTGGGAAGCCATCAACGATGGCGGCGACCACTTCTTCCCGAGCAAAGACGAACTGCTGCGCGACACGGGTTGGCATACCAAGCCACAGAGCCGCAGCGAACTCACAATCTGTATGCGGGAATACGGGCTGAAGTTGGCAGAGTTCACCGTTGTCCCCGATATAGGAACCGTAGATGGCATCACAGCAACGGGGCTGATTGCGTTCCGCGAGCCAATCGCTGGTGTCTCCCGTGTCGCCTTTGCGCACGTCAACAAAAATACACACCTGGCGGCGCTGGACGACGAATTCCACCAGATAATCGTCGCCGATGAGTTCTGGGATGAACGACGTGGTGACCTGTTCTTTGCGATGTCTCGTGGTCTCAGTAATACCGCGTCAGAGTTCATCTCTAAGCAGGTGGCATAAGCCATGACATTCTCAGACATTGTTACCAGTACGACCATTCTGACCCCCGAGGAAGTCGCCGACTTCCTGAAGTGTGAACCCGTTGATGTAGTAGTCGCCTATTGCGATGGCTATGTGAAGGGCTTCAAGGTCTGCTCGGACGAGGTTCGGTTCCGTGAGCAGGACGTAGTCGAGTGGTTGTCACCGCTTATGGATAGTTCAGCAATCACACCGACTGTTGACGCTATCCAAGAGCCGACCACTACCACCGACTTCTTTATCTCCACAGAGTCCACGAGGAACCTTGGAACCATCTACGACCGTCGCACCGAGATGGCGGTTGAGTTTTACGCCAAGGCAAAAGCGCTCGGTGCCGAAGTAACCATGCTTCGTTTGGGCGATGAGTCGGTGCCTGCCTATGAAGTGGCTATGAACAAAGATATGTGGGGCTACCCCTCGGCGATATTGGCAATCACCGAAGACGGCTGTATCTACGAGGCAACCATCAAAGAGAACGAAGCGGGCAACGACGAATGTTTGCTCGTCTCGAACCCGCTGCTGTTTTGTGTCGCCGACCTGAATGAGTTCTTCAATCAGATTTGGCTGGCGATGGCGGCAAGACTGTCCACCCTCGGCACCGCTGGGGTTGAGAATAGTTATGTAGCCGAGTGCGTCTCGCATCACCTGACCACCATGACGGACGACCCGAGTCGACATATCGTTGCCGCTGCCGCAGGTCTGGTTGCCGAGCACTACAGCGAGCGACTGGCTGACGGTACGACGGACTGGATTGATGAGACCAGCATCTTCAATGAGGTGCTGGATTTGACCCAGCGCAAGAGGAAGAACAACTTCGTCACCGCCGCAGTATTGGCAATCGGGGAAGACATGTTGTTCGCCGATGGGGATGCCGCGACCGAGTTTGACCGCCGCATCTACTCAAACCACAACAACAAGCAGCGTCTCGTTCGTCTCGTTGCCGGTCGTGCGCTTTGGTTGTTGAAGCGGGCGGGATATCCCACCGATTGCCGTCTTTATCGCGGTGTGACCGCACTACCCGCGGTAATCACGGAAGCGGTGGTCTAACCATGAGCCGCAAACGTGAGAACACAAATACCGCGTTCCGCACGATTGACCAGTTGATTACTGCTGGTGATTCATTCCCGTGTGGCGTAACGCTCCGCAATACCGTCCTTGAGTTCGCCGAGAAGATGTCTGCTTTGGGTGCCAGAACACACGAGATGTACCGGCTTCGCTACAGGAACAGAACCGTGGACTCTGGGCACCCGCTATGGGGTGTGGATTGTAGTGACTATCTGAACGACTCAGAGTGGTTTGTAAGTCCCGACGGATACCTCTATTACCACACCGATGAACACTGTTCTCTGGATGAGAAGCAGCGAGAGTTGAAGTTGGAGTTTTGTGAATGTGAGTGCGAGCGCACGGATTGTGACAACTGCTCACTGGACGAGGCTCACTACTACAACCTTGTGCGAGTGGATACGTGGGAAGCAATTGAAGCCGCCGCACAGGAACTGAGTTTGAGGTCTGAAGACTACCTGCTGCTGGCAGCCGATAACGACCTCTACCGCATGGTGACAAATGAGATGACCGAAATGCTGGCGCGGGCGGCGCGTGAGTACTACTGGGACAACTGTCGCAACGTCGCAGGGCAGTTCAAGAAGAGCGCACGTCGGGTTTCACAGATTGAGACGCCTGAGACGATTGAGCGCCTGCTCCCGAAACAGGTGGCGTGATGCCGACCCAGAAGGCTGCAACCCAGCGCCCGTTGCTAGAGCCACGCGCCGTCGCGGATGTTCTGCGAGCGACGGACGAGCCAATCAAGGTCTTTGAATGCGCGTCGGGTAAGCCCCATTTGTGGGCGGATTTCCCTCAGGGTTTCACGGTCTCCCATTCCAGTCGCTACATCTACACCGGTGAGTATCCCCGCTGTGCACTTCAAGGGCGGCACCGCAGACGGCTTGGAGAGCGCTCAGGCGATTCTCACTCGTGCGGGATACCAATGCCATCGGTACAAGGCAGGCGGACGCAAGCGTCCAGCGTGGCTGTATGTAACGTCGTCGGCGGGGGCGGCGCAGATGTCTGATACCAGGAAACAGTCAGCGGATTACGACGTGACTCTGGGCGAAGCGGTCGCCGCATTCACTGAAGAGGCGGAACGCTTGGGCATCCAGCAAGACAACCCGTTCGGGTGCGACTACTGCGTGAACATAGAGCCGCTCTCGTGGTGGGACGACGGCGGTGCCGATGACGACGGCGCGGGCTGGGATGTGTTGCTGCTCATGTGGCGGGACAGCGGGCGTTGGGGATTCCTGAACTTCATGTTCAACATCACTGACGCGTGCGATACCCATTTCGCTGAAACCGTTGGCGACGAGAGTGGGCTTGTGAAGAAGTCGGAGGGCAGCATTGTGTCCGCCTGTCGCGAGATGCTCGAGCATGCGCTCAAGGAAACACGAGAGAGCAACTAGTCAGGTCACCGATGCCACATGCAGAAAGGAGGTGAGCGATATGAGTAAAGGGATTAGAACCGTTTTGGTAGAGGTCATGTATCACGTCGACGGTGGCGCTTTGTACGATGCCGCCATGAAACACAGCGTGGACTTGGACGCGATGACAGAGCAAGAAGTGGGGGATTTCACTACCCGACATTTCTCCGACATCAACGAAGCGTGGTGCTTCGGGCAAGTCCATCGTTTGGATACATACGTGGAACGCGAAAACGACTAGAAGGGAAACCCTCTTGAATCGGTTCGCCAACATAGAACGACGAGAAGCCCTGGGGTAAGACCACCAGGGCTTCTTTGTTTGTCGCACGACAGTCACCGAAGGTCGGGGACTACCTCTTCATCTTCGGACTCAGGACATACTCAACGCCCTCTACCTCTATCAACAAATCGTCGTGTTGGTCGCTCAGTAGGTGTGGCAGGTCAGACCAACCAAATGTCTTCAGAATATGAAGAACGGCGGCTATGGGCGTGTTGACCATCACCTCGTAGGACTCAACGCCCTGTTCCGACATCACGGTGACGACGTAGGGAACCGCTTGCTCATCCTCGGGCACCTCACGAACGAACCGCTCAACCATGTAACCCTCGGCACGCCACGTCTTGCCGTCGCGGTCACGAACATACAAAGCGTTGCCGTTTGTATCGGCATTCGCGCCAAACCCACCAGTCACGAAGACCGTGCGGTTCGCTTCGTCGTCCCATTTCCGGTTGGACGGGTAATGCTCGCGCCCAAGAACCACGAGGCAGTCGGTGAGGTTTCTGTTCAGTGAGTTTGCCATGGCGGGCCACGTTACCAGGAGACTGCCGCTGGAGAACGTCATGGACGGCGGCGCTCCATGCCACTACTTCTCAGCCCCACATCGCCGCAGTTCAGAGTCCCAAGACGGATTCGGGCGATGCGCCACTGGGTGTCCCCAAGAGGCGGAAACCTAGGGCGAGGCTGGGTGTTCTTGGTCTTGTCAGTGAACGCGCCTAGTATCGGAGGTGTCCTTGGCGCTATCAGGTATGGGGGAACCGATGACAGACGAGCCGATACGCATCACGCATGTGAGTATCCAGAACTTCAGGTGCTTTGAGCATCTGGACGGCGACCTTCAGAAGTTGACCAGCATCGTGGGGGAGAACGGTGTTGGGAAGACGGCACTGATTGAAGCCGTGTCGTCTTGTGCAGCGTCGTACACGGCGGCAAACAGGTTCTCGCTGCAGGATTTCAGGCATGGCACCGAAGAGTCAGTCACGATTGAAGTTCATTTCAGCAAGCGGTTCATCGCCAAAATCCCCGATGGCTTCCAGCGAAGGAACGTTGAGTGTGATGCCGCTCGGCTGGTCATCAAGCATCGCCAACGAGCATCGAAGGCGCTCAACGAGCCGTTCACTATCGAACACTACGTCATCCCGGTCGCGGGCAAGTACGGCATCGAGCCAAAGTGGGTTCTTCCGCGAGGCACGGGCAATGGGTTGGAGTTGACGCCCCGGAACTTGGCGTTCTCGTTCGTCGACTTAGAGGGCTATCCCTCGGTCTTCTACTTCGGGAAGGACAGAGAGAGGCAAGCCACCACTGGTTTCAGCACTACATTCAAGCGCCTCATGGACGAGTTGAATTGGCGCTACGGCAAAGGCTCGGCAGAGAAGCGCGATGCCGTTCTTGAGGCATGGGGCAAGTACGAAGACCACGTCCGCAGCAGCATTCCTGATGCCACACACGAGGCGACTGTCGAGGCGTTCAAGAGCGTGTCTGCCGAACTTCTGGGCGTTGACTGCGACCACATTGAGGTTTCATTGCTCCGCTTGGGTGAGCCGTTCAGCCGTGGGTTCATCGCCAAGCGAGACGGCATGAATCAAATTGAGATTGCCGACATGGGCAGCGGCGTCTCGATGCTGCTCACCCTGGCACTTCTAGAGACCATCTCTAGTCTTGAGAAGGAAGCACTCATCTTCTTGATAGACGAACCCGAGATGCACTTGCACCCGCAACTTCAATCGAGGGTTCGGAGGCATCTCGCAGCGAGTGAGAACCAAGTCATTTACACGACCCACTCGCCTCTGATGATTAATCTCGGTGATTGGCGTTCGGTTCGACGCCTGGGCGGCGGCGACAGTTTGTTCCCGACCGATGAGACTAGGGCGCTCGTCCTCAAAGACGAGAATGACACTGAATTCCTGTTGGAAGAGTGTCTGGACGACATCATCAAGAAGCAGAAGCACATCACGATGCTTCTGCGAGAGAACAACGAGATGCTCTTTGCCCGCTGCGTCGCGCTGGTGGAAGGTGCCGCCGACAAGTACGCCATCACTCTGTTGGCGGAACCCGCTGGGTACGACCTTCGTGACATCACTGTGATACCAGCCCAGGGGAAGACCAAAATCCCTGACTACCAGTTGCTCTGCACGGTATTCGGGTTGCCCTACTTCACGGTCTACGACAAGGACGCGGGCGAGGGCAACAACCCCCACACGAACGCTCTCATCAACAAATTGGCGATGACGAACTGGGTTCATGAGTTCAACCCGAACCTTGAGGACGCCTTCGGCATAAGTGGTAACGCCGAAAACAAGGGGCAGAAGACGGTGGATGCGATTGAGGCGTGTGCGGAGAAGCCTGGCGATACACCCGAACAGGTCGTCAAACTCATTGAAGCCCTTGCTGGGTTCCAGACGGCGTGTATGACACCGCGCACACCAGAAGCCGATGAAGACGTTGCAGTAGCCGAAGCCGCTGAGGACGAAGCCAAGCAGAACGCGGCGCTTCTTCGTTCCCTGCAAGCAAGTGACTCATCGAAGGATGGCTAGGCGCTCGCCAGCCGAACCTCGGGTTCCTCGCCAAGTGCGTCCATGACAGTGGCAGCCTTGTGCCGGTCATCCTCGTGAGCATGGATGTAGTGCTTATAGGTGGTAGCCACCGATGAGTGTCCGGCGATGGCTGCAATCGTCGCGACGTCCACCTTGCCCGAGGCAACCCATGCTGATATCGCGCTGTGGCGAAGCAACATCCAACCATCCTGGCCCTTGGGCACAACGACACCTGCTCGCTTCAGAGCGGGAACCAGAACATCCGCACCGACCCTACTCATGTTCAAGACCCCACCACGAGCGCCCGTGAACAGTAGGTTGCGCTCGTTCGGCACTCGCAGGTTCATCTGGCTGTGCAGGGCGTCCATCGCAGCAACGGACAAGGGAACACGACGAACAACACCAGTCTTGGTGTTCGGCATGACCTTGCTGCGCCAGACCGTCTTGTCCACGACCAGTTCCCGAGCCGAGTAGTCCACCGAGGTCACGGTGAGCGCGGCGATTTCACCAGCGCGAAGAGCGCAGTGCCCCGCGATGGTGACCATGTTTCGCTGCCAGCCCTTGGGCGTGAACGCGATGACGCGTTGGATTTCGGTGGGGGACAGCACGATTCTCTGGTCGTACTTCTGTTCCTTGGGACGACGCACGGTCTTCACCGGGTTGGCGGGAAGGACGTCCACCGCAACCGCCCATTCGCACACGGCGCTCATCACGTTCAGAGTCCTGTTGACCTGACCCGGCGTTGAACCGCGACCAAGAGAATCGCGGACATAACCGGTGACAGACTCAACGCTAACGCCCTTGCGCATCTTGGCTGCACCGAAGTAGGCGAGCAGCGGTTTGGACAGGCTTCGGTAGATTGAGAGCGTGCTCTCCCGATAGCGGTAGGCGTTGTCGGCGAAGAATCTCTCAACGAAGTCGCCGAACTTCGCATCCTTGGGTTCACGGTAGGCATGACCTTCACGAGCAATCGTGCCGAGTGCTTCGGTGAGTATCCGTTCGGCGGCTTTCTTACCTTTCGCACCCGCGCCGCCAGAGCGCCAGACCTGTTTCCCCGAAGGCAGACGGTAGACGGCGTAGTGGCTTTCACCACGCTGCACGATTGACCCTCTAGCCATGGTCAAACACCCCCAACTCCGTTAGTTCTCTGTTAGCGCACCGGTTCAAGCGCTGGTAGAAGGCTACGAAACAAGCCACAGAGAAACACATGGTTTTACTGCAAATAGCATCATCCCACTAGTCTCCGAGATACGGCAATAGGCGCGACACGAGTGCAGGCGCGGATGGGCGCAGTCGCGCAGCCATGAGCGTGCTCTCGGTGGCAACGGCTCGCTCCGAGGGCGATACTTACACGAAGAGCGTTCAGCCGAGAGACATGGGGGTGTCCTTGATGGCGAAGTGGGCAGACTACGGGATTTCCAAGGTGAGGTATGACCCGACTCACAGCCACATCGTGGCGGTGCTGGTTCACGAAGACACTGGCACAGCCATAACCACCGGTGTAGAAACCACGCGAATGACTGTGGTGAACCGAATCGATGGCGGCTCAACATTCGTGACGATTCGCCTTACTTCAGAGAGCGCATGGCAGCGCGGCGCGGATGTGGCTGTGGTCACGATTGAAGAGCAGAAGTACATCCGAACCGATGCGAACAAGACCAAGAGCGACAACCTCGGTGACCTTCCGGAGTTGTAGGATTCTCATTTTGGACTCCCAGTTCACCGACTGTCGAGAGGCATCGGGGCGACGTGGTCGGATATAGGCGGGAAGTGGCCGGAGCGACGCCAGACAGTGAACTTATCCGCGACAACCCGACACTGTATCCGCTGGCGTTTGAGGTCGTTTCGGAATGTTTCACCGACCTCAAGTGGCACTCGCATGCAGACTCACACGACTCGTCCCAGGCTTTCGCCCTGAGCGCGTCAACTGAGGCGCAACCTGACCCCGTCGGACCTGCTCGCGGTCACCGGACATTGCTGTCTACGAGCGCGTGATTTCGACCCGCGTCAACTTGAGGCCTTCGCGGTCACCCGCTGGCATGGTGTGGAAGGTGATACGGCTCTTGTCTGCGAAGGTGTAAGCCCAAGTGCGTTCTTCGGTCTGGAAGTTGTGGTCGATGATGACATTGCTCATCCGCCACCTGGGATACTTGTGGTCGGTGTCGATGGCCCGAGCCAACAACACCTCGTGTCCCTTGTTGTAGTCCAGGTTCTCCCCGATACGGGGTTTCATAGCCCGGTAGAACGCATCGGCGATGCTCTTCCCCTCGCCAGGAGTAGGGTCCTTCGGCGAAGCAGCCGGCTTCTCCGGTGCGAGCGTCGCATTGGTCGCTTGGTTCTCGGCAGGGGAGGTGGCGACAGCGAGACTTCCCTTGTCGGCCGTTGACTGCGAAGCGACGCATCCGAGGAGACCGCAAAGCAGACCGACGACGAACAACGTCAAGAATGCTTTCTTCATGTGTCCTCTTCCCTTGCCCGGTGACGGACGTTCCCCTGCCCGCATGGTAGTCGTCTCGTAGAGGGGGCGACAAGCAAGTCCAAGGGTTCTTGCGGTTTCGTCCCTGTATTCCCTCAGCCGGGTCGCTGGTCTATTGCAAGGTCGTGTAGGCAGAGGAACGACCTTTGAGACAAGCGACAACCCCGACGCTGATACGTGAGGTCGGGGTTGATTGCCCACCCGCGTCAATTCATTGCGCTGTATCCTGCTCGTTGGGGAGCCATTCAGACAGGCGGGGGACAACCATGTCGAAGGCAGCGTTCTGCTCTCAGTGCGGAACCAATGTGTGGGTGAGCGAGAGCGGTGGCTGCGCGAATGGTCACCCACGTTCTTCGCTACGCGATGAATATGAAGTTGCAGCAGGAGTGGCTACCCCGCCTTCAACGCCACTTGTCGGTGCGTCTCACGCCTCGCAGCCGTTGTCCGGCCCAGTGGTGCCCGTAGTCGCACCGGACAAGAATGCCCTGAAGATGATTGTCGCGGACGCTCGGAAAGCGCTCGGCACAGCGAAGCAAGAGTCGGCGAATTGTGTCGCTCAGTTCAACGCGTCGCGAGCCATGGTCGACGATTCTACTAATCGCCTGCAAGCGCTCAAGTCGGGCAAGGGCGCACTTCTCGCCAAACTCGTAGACGCAGGAAGCATCTACGAGTATTGGATTGAACTTCCTGGCTACTCAGGGGCTGTGGCTGGGACTACGGCTCGGATGTCACAGACAGGAGATGTCCACCAAGTAAGTCACGTACAGGGCACGTCCAAGGGCGGTTTCGGCGGGGCAGTCGCAGGGGGTCTTGGGGGAGTGCTAGTTGGCGGACCACTCATCGGTGCCGCTGGTGCCATCCTTGGCAACAACATGGCTCGTAAGACGAAAGTGAACACAACGGTAAGTCAAGTCGACACGCGAAAGATTGAATTGGAGATAGTCAGGCCTGGGTACGCCTGGTCTGACGAGTACTGGTACTCCGCTCTTGGCGCAGTGAGACAGTTCAAGGACTTCGTCAACGCCAGAGGGTCGGCGACCCAAGACTTGGAGGCGCTGACCCGAGCGCAAGAAGCCCGTGTTGCCGAACTGCGTGACCAGATGCAGCGGGCCACGGAGTCCAATGATGCAGCCGCACAGGGGCTTCGCGTAGCGCAGTTGCATCACCAGGATGCCCTCAGCGAATATCGCCAGCAAGCGCTCAGCGAATACGCAGCGACGGCTCGCACCTTCTGGGACAAGACCAAGGTTCTGTTCACTTCCGCGGGAAGCGGCGCTGCTGCTGTTCTGCGAGCCATCAAGTCAGTACTCAGCGCTGGTGCAGTTGGGCTGGTTCGGCTTAGCGACGACCTCAGACAGTGGGCGCAGGGCTTCGCTGGTGGTATCAGCACAGACGGGCATACGGCGTGGACTGCTCCTGACCATCCAGTCATCAAGACCGAGCCTCGGGGACTCTTT
>Ga0209540_10002738_pt1 | contig 12373 bp, 8 predicted proteins | sample BarGraIncu01121A_FD_184501 | JGI IMG/M metagenome (GOLD analysis project Ga0209540, IMG submission 184501) | Arctic peat soil microbial communities from Barrow, Alaska - Barrow Graham LP Incubations 011-21A (SPAdes) (version 2) | ecosystem: Environmental > Terrestrial > Soil > Wetlands > Peat... | reverse complement strand
AAAAAATGGATGCAAAGAACACCTGCGATTGCAGAAGGACTGACTGATCATGTATGGTCTATCAAGGAGTTAATGGCATTTAGGATACCAATTCAATGATTTGAGTACACGACCCCCGGCTGAAGATCAGTTCTATCCATCGATTCATCTCTTGCATGATATCTTGCCTAGTCAGATCTTTCACCACAATATAAGAGCTGCCTTTACAAATGTTCTCGAAAAACTCTTTAAAGGAGTCACCATGCGAGAGAGTATAGACCAGACCCACCTCCCCAGCGTGACTATCTGTTGATGCTGCCAGACCCTTTCTGTGTCGCTTTGCCAGTGCCATAGTGATCTCATTCTTTCGATGGACAAGATGCATGTTATACTCCAGTACCGGGAAGAGCCTAACTAAATTTGGAATAGCTGCAAGATTGGGTTTTTCGTTGTGTTCGAACCAGAGTGGATGGTTGTAAATATATGGCAGATTGTTTTTTACAAGATAATTTATGAAACTGCTCAAATCTCCTTGTTCGGAGATCTCCTTCAGCTCCAGGAACTGTTCCCTATTGAGATCGTAGACGTTGATGTGGAGGGTATGACCTACCAGATCCAAATCCTTGATTCTCATTTCCACGCCCGTGACCAATCCGTCTCGCTCGCCGCTCAATAGATCATAGGCTCTCATGGTATCATGATCGGTAAACGTCACGAAATCCATCCCCATATCCCTAGCCCGGTGGTATAGAGCCTCAGGATGCAGAGATTTGGCAGAAATTACATCTGGTGAGCAGAGAGTGTGCACATGCAGATCCGCAGCTTTCCAGCCGTGCTTTCTATAGATTTCTGCCTGCTCATGAGATAGGACATTGACATGGCTGCTACTTTCGCACATCATGAAGTGAGACCCTCGTGATAGTTGATGTTTCAAATTTTTATCATATGCTCTGTTTATTGGCCATTTTTTTTGGAAAAAGACAGGACATTATTTTGGCCAGTAACGAAGATCTTCTCTCATCTCCTGGCAATAATGACAGAATGACCCAGATGTGGTCAATTGACCACATGCAATACATTTTCCGGACAGATTTTTTTTATCTATTCTTTGCGTCGTCATATTTAACACTTCATCAGCTGAAAAAAGAGGTAGTCAGAAAAAAATCTAACCCGATCGGATGAATAGCCCACCCGCAGACGGCGATATCGATACTCGATCGGCCTTATTCGAAGATTTTCTGGAGTTCTTTCAAGAAATCCAGCTTTGCTTGTACTTTCTTTATCTTGAAATCCAATTTAGCCTTCATAAAAGCCTTCTTTTTATCTTCGCTGATGTGTTTCCAGCAACCTTCTCCGCCTTCCATTTCAGATTCCTCCGTTTCTTCTCTGTGCATCATATCTTATCACGTCTCTTTAGAATGTCACGATTTATATAAGTTTATTATGGCACAAGTAGTTGCAGATTATAGCACAAAGTGTGAACGGACCAGCTTTAGGGGACAAATATCATCGTGAATTTCTCAAAGCCCTCGGAAGGACCATCGAAGCCAATGCCACTTCGCCAAGACTATGGATCTTGGGTATAATGACTAAAACCCAGCCTCAAGCAGTGCATATAACCTGTAATCCTTCCCCTCTTTTTCGATATGCATTAAACTGCGAGATATTATTATAAGGATACTTTCCGGCTCAAACTCCCCCCTCATGGTATTCCCTGGATTCTGCATTTTCGGAATCGATAACGGTAAAATTAATTGATCGATATCAGCAACCATACAAGAAGACTTGATTGCCATTCTCATAGTAACTGAAAAGAGGACTTTGCCGGAAGCGGATTTAGACTGATTTGAGAGGAATGCATAAAGCAGTATATACAACTTGCATTTCCAAAAGTTCTAGCACATTTTCTTAAGGAACTTGTGAAATGTCACAGAACTGTTTCAGAAGAGCTGAGCAGCGAGCCCGTAAAATCAATTTTGGGCCAGATGCCATAAATGGAGATTCGAGCCTGGCCAGTCTTCAAGCCCATCACTCCGATTTAATTTGCCTCCCCTCATTATGGCTGGCATTCTTGAAGGAATAAAGGATGAGTTAGACTATAAGCCTTTCTTTGGAAAATCTGAGGATGAAATCGGATGCAATGGATCGCATAAAAGCATTTGATGAATAAGAAGGAGGGAGGCAAAAGTCTGTGATGTAGGAGGGAAAAAGATATTTCGACTTTTGCCGAATACAGTATAAGCAATTGCCGATATAAAAGGTCTTCGGTTCAGGCTGAAAAGATCATTTCCACACCAAAGAAAAAATCAAGAGAATGATATATCGAGATGCAGGCGGGCCAGCGCCGATCCGCAGCGCCCTTAAAGGAGGAGCCAATCACCGAAGTGATGGCCTGACCCTGCCCGAAGCTCGACTTTAATAAGCTAGGATCGAAGGCGGCACAAGCACTGGAATCTCACACAGCGTCCGTTTTACAGGAACCTGTTCTCATGGGGCCTCGTGCTCGCCCTCTCGCCTTTGGCTTGACTTGTGTCGCATCATGCCCCGACCATGTATTAGCGTGAGATCTCTCGGCGGATTACTGCGCCAGTTATAGCGCGCAACTTTTTCAGCCCGCCGAAGTATTAGCTTCACAGGCTCGTAGCCAAATGCAATGCCACGAAGGCATGCATCTCCTGTACCAAGGGATCTTGATCGGCTAGCCCTAGGAGCTACCGCATGCTGCTCCATGGTGGAGCAAACAACCTAATTTCCCTTGTCATAAGAGCATTATCGGAATACGTTAAGCCCACAGCACGCCCGCCAACCCTTGCAAGACGCGACAAGCTACCTACATAATCGTTATAGATATTTGTAGTTGGCGGTAGATAGCCCGGCAGAGGCTTCTCGATTGCATTTGTCTCTATAATTTTGGGATACGGCGCGTGAGTTCGGTCCAATCGCTTCCGATAGCCTTTTTGATGAGCTCTTTTACCCCGGCGAAGACTGGCGCAGGCATCACCATCTGCCAGATACGGATCATATTCTCACGATCATCGTGTCCTATAAGCGGGAACAGCCACCCCACCAATTCAGGGAACCTTTCCTTTGGAACCGTGCTAGACATGATACCAATCGCCTTTCCTTGATCGAGCAGAGAGACTCGTTCCTTGAAAATCTGGTAGAGGTGCGTATCTTCCTTGTCCAGGTGGATATTAAGATGAAAACGGAACGCGGCGATGGCCCTGGCAGTCTGCAAAAGGTCATTTGCAGAATACGATTCGCTCGATCTTGGTCGTGTTAACTAGAAGATCTGACTGCGGCACCTAAAACTTTAAGTAATATTGACTTTATTTAATTATAAATTAAGTGAATTCAAAGTTCAGGGTGTGAAGGAGATCATGAGAACTATCTTGAGGCAAGAAATATATGCGACCAAAGAGATCAACTATTTTAAGAACCTTGAAAATTGCATCCAGGACGCACTGCAGGCAGCACAGGATAGCAATAGCGGACCACGTGATCCCATAAATTTCAGCGAGCTGCGAGTGAGGCTAGAAGCATGTTCGCTAAAACTTCCACCTCTTTATCGGGAAAACGTCTTGGGTCCATATGTTGATGCTCTTGGGGGACTAGGTGAGACTGGGTTCAACCAGATTCTTTTGGAGGATCCGAATAGGGAAGGAGTTGCTTGTCTAATGCAGGACATTGCCCAGGCCATTCTACAGCATGGAGAAAAATACAACGAAAAGACAACGGATGCCTACCAGGAAGTTGTCAGCGACTTATATGACGGATTCCTATCTGCTGAAGATCGGAGTGATATCAAACCACCGGATTTGGGAACAATCGCTCCTCTTGTTAAATGGGGAAATCCAGAATGCGGCCCGTATACATTGCCTGTAGATGCTACCATTAATTTCGGAGTGAAGGCTGCAATTGTCAACCTCCCGCCAGCAAATGCACAACACGGAATTTTTGCTTGGGCGGCATTGGGGCACGAAACTGCAGGTCATGATATCATCCATGCGGACACAGGACTCAAAAATGAATTGGGGAATTGCCTCTACAGAGCTTTGCAGGGTGCAAATCTGGTTTCAATGCTGGCTGATTATTGGGCGTCAAGGATCGACGAGACAGCTTCAGACGTGTTCGGAATACTGAACATGGGACCTGCCGCAGGAATTGCGCTTGTGGGCTATTTCCGTGCTCTCAACGCTGCTTATGGAAAGGAACCCGCGCTCAGGAACATTGGACCAGACGACGATCCCCATCCGGCGGATATTCTTCGAGGATACTTGGCGGCATCTGTAGTGAGGCTATTGAATTTTAGCAAGGCAAATAATTGGGCGATGGCCATAGAGGGAGAAGCGGATAAGGATCTTATTACGATTCAGCTTGGGCAGAGCAAGACTGTAATAACGCCTGATGAAGCAAAGATGTCCGCCGATGTTGTAGCGTCATGCTTAGTCCAAACAAAAATGACATGTCTGGGTAATCATGCATTTGGCGAGATTCAGAATTGGAAAGACAGTGATGAGGAGATAGTAAAAGAGATTCGTTCCATTCTGAGGTTTTCTGATCCCTTGCCGGAACTCTATGACAAAAAGGTTTATGCAGCACATGTTGTAGCTGCTTCTATAATTGAGGCGCTTCAAGGGGGGTCAGGGGTTCCTGTGCTTTTCGGGCGTATGATAAGCATTCTTAAGACACTGCATGATAAGAACCCCTCCTGGGGACCACTTTATGTAAGGCATTCGGGAGATATTGTGCCTCTACAGGCGTATATCCAACATGAGAACTGATGACGCCTACCATACCCTGGTTGGGATCAATCTGTGGCAAATATTTTGACAAAAACCTCAGCGGGTTGTAGGAAATCTGGACTCAGGCTTGATCCATTGATGGCATAATCTGCTATGTTTAACATACAGACAAAATGCCTTTTTCCTGAGAGATTTCTGTGATTTAAGGATACAAGGGAGGCATATAGCTTCCTCCCTCAAATACCATAACGCACTCATGGCTCCCACCCGTCAGATTCACAGAGTTTCCCTTCCAATCATGGTACGCTTTTCCGTCCAGAACGACTTCACTTAAATTCTGGGTGCAGTAAATCCTGCCCTCGCCCTCGCTGGTTATCTTCTTGAACGCTATCTTTCGGTGGGAATAATCCATAAAAACGTCCTTCATTAGAGCAACATCGTTACTATGAGACGTTGAAAAGGGCTCCAATGTGTAATCTCCCAGAGGGAAGATCTCCCAGGCCATTCTGACGTTGGGCGTCGTTCTAAACATAAGGGTCACCAGGGACGCGAACTCGTCGCAGGCCGATGTTACCACGAGCCCATAGTATTTCGGGTCAGGCTGAAAGGTCTCGACATCCACATCCGTATGGTAGCCGTAGGGGTGATAGTGGTGGAACCTGGTAGCATTCACATGCTCATAGACCTTCTCATCCCATAAGGCATCAGACGGGCTAAAGGCCCCCTGATTCAGCATCCTCAGCATGACATAGATGGATGTTCGCAGGCTCGCGTCGACCAGAGACTGGGTGTTCTTTGCCGGGCTGCCATCGGGTTTTGTACCATGTCGGAAGAGGTGGTTCCTGTAGACTAGCCCCGAGCCAAGCCAGAAGGTATTCATGTCCTGGTAGACTCGACTGGTATAGTCCTGGCCTGTAACCTCGCCAGCATAGATCAGGCTCATGTCCAGCTTGTGCCAGTTGGTCTCCAGTAGCTGTAATGACGGTCGACCTTTGTCTACATCGACACGGTAAACAAAATAACCCTTACCACCCTTAGCCTTGCTCCAATAGCTGTCGTAAGCAGCAGTGGAATAATCAGCGATGATATTCTTTATTTGGGGATCGTGGGTGAGATAATAGTAGTAGATATAAGCCTTCAAGAGTTCGCCCGTGGCGTAAAGCTGAGTGTCACTGTTTATGGTCCGGAAGCTGACGGAGTCGAAGGTCGTGGGAATGAGGTCGTATTTTGTTCTCATGTTGTCCCACAACGAAAGCAGTATGTTCCTGCTTTTATTCAAGAAAACCGGGTTCCCCAGTGACTTGTAAGTGCGCAGCAGGCCCATGATGGTTATAGATACCGTGCCATCCTCGGCGTCGTTGGAGGGTAATCCGGTATTGGTATCTGCTACAGTGCCGTTGGGATATATCGCCCCATAGGGAATGTCTTTTTTGCTCAGTCCATAGCGCGCTATTCCATAGGCAACCTTTTCGGCCAGGGGCTTGTATGAGGGATCGTATATCGCTAAATCGGCTATAGCCGGCAGCAGATAGAAGTTCAAGTCCGTGGGATCAGAATCACTAGCGCCCGTTTTGCGGTTGTAATTCCTGATTATGCCCTTATCGTTCAGCATATGCTTATTCAGAGAGTCCGCAGCCGCTCGAGCATAGGCAAGATAGGTCTGGTTATGGGTGATCTTGTACATGGAAAGGGAGTCCTGGAGTAGAGAAGGCTCTAGACTATCCGAGGCTCCTTTTGCAACATCGTAAGAAGGGGTGAGATTGTATCTACCATACTTTTCCGTGAGGAAGAGCGTGCCATTAAAACCGTGCTCCGCACTTTCCACAGCATAATCCCAGGTTATCTCCTTGCGCCCTGAGCTGTCGATTGGGTCAACTATGCGACCGTTGGCGTCAACTGGAAATTGAGATGCAATTGCTTCTGCATTTGATATAATCAATACAGTTAGGAGTAGCAACAGACCTATTTTCAACGTTTTATGAGACAACAATCGCGAAATCAATGGGCCTACCTCGACTCTAGTACATGAACTGAAAAACGGATGCGCTACATAGAGAAAAACTCTTCTTTCACCCTCTCTACAATAACAATCTCCAGAAGATCCTTAATACCCTCTATCGATCTTATTTTATCGTTTATGAATTCGTTGAGCTCTTCAAGACTTCTGGCCCAGACTTTGATAAATAGATCATACTCCCCCAGCACACTATAGATTTCCGAGATCTCGGGGATCTTTGAAAGCGTATTTTTAGCTACATCATGCCTATCGGCATCGATTTGCACGAGCATGATAGCAGCCACCGCATAACCGATGGACGCAGGGTCTACTATTACTGTAAACTTCTTTATGATTCCATGCTCTTTCAAGCGCTTAATCCTGAGCTGTATAGTTGCATCTGAGATGCTCATCTGACGAGACATTTCTAAATAGCTCATTCTCGAATTTTGCTTGAGAAGTCTAAGAATATTGGAATCTATTTCATCCAACTCCGATCTATTGCCCATGTTTATCTGATTTTCTCCTTAAATGTATTGCATTTATTAATGTAGGACCAAGATACTATATAAAAGCTTACCCATTTGGGTCTGTATCAGGTTTTTTCTTGGTATTGATGCGTTTTATTAGTAATTTACCAATGGAATGCGTATGAAGGCTAATATGTACCATAAACTTAATAAATCATGGACAGGATGCTTGTCATTAAGATAAATGAGATTCCCTACAATACGATCATCTGTAGGTCGTCAACAACTCGGGGGGAGCTACATATATGCTGACATCCAATAATCGACTGAGAAACCGAGCAGGTCAAGGTCTTCAGAGGGCAGCAGTAGATCGTATCCCGGAGAGTTGACAATATGGAGTTCTGGGCCAGCCTTTTCTATAAATATCGCAGACTCTTAAAATGGTTTAGCCTTTACCTGGCGCTCGCAGGTCCCGGCATAATCGTGATGATTGCCGACAATGATGCAGGAGGAATTACGACTTATGCTGCAACCGGTGCCAAGTTTGGTTTCAGCTTCCTCTGGTTTGTAATATTGCTGGGCCCGATAGCGTACGTGGTTCAGGAGATGACAGTTCGGCTCGGCGCCGTCACCAAAAGGGGACATGCTGAAGCGATATTCGATGCCTTCGGGCCATTCTGGGGCTGGTTCTCTCTAATAGATCTCGGCATCGTGAATTTTCTTACTCTGGTCACAGAATTCATAGGAATGACTGCGGCACTGAGAATATTCGGTGTGCCCCCATTCTTAACGGTGATAGGCGTTTCGGCCCTGATGATTGCCATCGTCATGCATGGCCGGTATTGGACGTGGGAAAAGATCGTTCTTCTGTTCTGCGGCATGAACCTGATCTATATACCTGCTGCGCTCATCGTCCGACCGGATTATAGCCAGGTTATGAGCGGATTGATGCCTGCATTTCCGTATGGATTTACCGGCGAGGTCTTCTTCTTTTTGATGGCCAACATCGGAACAACGATAGCTCCCTGGATGGTCTTCTTCCAGCAGAGTTCCGTTGTGGATAAAGGCATGACTGAGAAGGACATTCTGTTTGGGAAGCTCGATACAGCCATAGGAGCTCTTTTCACCATTGTCGTTGCAGTATTCTGCATAATTCTCACAGGAACTTTGTTATTCAAACCGGGAGGGACAGATATAGAAAGCGCGGCAGATGCTGCCCGGGCAATCATGGGCGGACAACCTCTGGTCGGCACGGCCCTGGCTGTGGGTCTATTCGATGCGGGATTGCTGGGGGCCATATGCATATCGTTAGCAAGTTCGTGGGCGATGGGTGAGGTGCTTGGATGGGCGCACTCCATTAACAATAAGCTGTCGGAAGCGCCCATGTTCTACGCATTCTATTTCCTGAGTTTGCTTGGCGCCGGCATAATAGTGCTGCTTCCAGGAGCACCATTAGTCCTCATAACCCTGTTTGTGCAGGTAATTGCAGTCACGCTCCTCCCAGCGGCCCTGGTTTTCCTGATAGTGCTGCTGAACAGCGAAGAGTTGATGGGGAAATACAAAAATACCTTGTTCCAGAATATTCTGGGCTTTTTGATAATCTTCATGATAATCATCCTCTCCACCCTATACGCCTTGAGTGTACTGTTCCCAGAGGTGTTCCTGTGATGAGTGCAGACGAAGAATGCGAGGGGCAAGCAAAGAAAAATTGGGTCGAGGGATGGATCGGCAAGGTAAAAGAGATCAATCAGAAGTACAGCCAGCCCCGATTGCACATGACGCCCCTGGTCAAGGCATCTCTCCTGGCTTTGAGAATCTATTTGATATTGTTGGTCCTGATATTAGTTTATAAATTTTATTTGGTGGTGCGATGACTGGGGAGAATATGAATAACAGTAGTTCTGGGACGAATTATCTGCCTGAGAGCACCTATTTCTTGAGCGATGTGCTTAAGTCAAAGATCACAATCGGAGGCAAGAAGATAGGTAAGCTCTCGGATCTTACCATCACAGATAAAGAAAAAGCAGCAGAAGTTACGCATTTAGTGGTCACTCGGCCTTTTGGCTATCCTTCTCTGATGGTCCCATGGGAAAAAGTCAGACAGTTTGATTCAAAGGAGATCGCCATAGATATAGACGATGCGGAAAAGTTCGCGTGTAAAATTCCCGAAGGATTTGTTCTGCTGAGGGACCACATTATGGACAAGAAGATCCTTGATATGGAGGATAACGATGTGGAATTGGTCTACGACATCAAGATGGTGATGAAAAAGAATAAGCTGTATGTTACCGATGTCGATCCGGCCAGTTATGCGCGTTTGAGGAGGCTGGGCCTCAACTGGATTGTTAATCTATTTCATAAGGGGCACGATGAAAGCGAGGAGAAGCTGATCCCATGGTTGTATGTTCAACCCTTGCCTGCCGACCTGGGGAGTTTTACAGGCAACGTTAAGCTCAAGATATTGAAAGAAAAACTGAATGATCTTCCGCCCGTTGATCTAGTAGAAATTCTGGAAGATCTGGACCACGAGCAAAGAGTGGCGGTTATAGATCAGCTCGACACCGAACAAGCTTCGGATACGCTGGAGGAGATCGGCCCGAATATGCAAAGAGAGATAATCTCCTCCCTGAAAAAAGAGAAAGTGGCGCAGCTGCTCGACGAAATGACACCAGGGCAGGCAGCAGATGTGCTATCGGTCCTGGCTTTCGAAGACCGGAAAGCCATAATGAACTTGATGGATGAAGAGAACATCGACAAGATAAAATCCATTTTGGAAAAGCGCCAAGACAATATCATCAATATCATTACAGGAAAATATATACGAGTTCGGCCTGACGAAATCATCGAGACCGTGCAAAACGGATATCCGAGAATTGCTAAGGACAAAGACGAGGTGATGTATCTCTACGTCGTCGATGAGAGTGATAAGCTGCTGGGCGTGGTCGATGTGAAGGATTTGCTCAGAGCCGATGATAAAGCCTTGTTGAAGGACATCATGGTCAAGAGTGTTGTTACCTTGAAGGAAGAGAGCACACTGGGGGAAGCATCGGCTATGTTCTCAAGATATGACTTCAGGGCACTGCCGGTAACTGACAAGGATGATAAAATGGTAGGTGTGGTCCGATACCGAGACGTCACGAAGCTAACGCATCATTTCCTTGAGTAAGGAGGGTAAAACCTTACAAACCGGGCAGCCAATAAATATGGAGTTGCCCCATTCTTGCACCAAAAATGGAACTATGGGCAGCCGAAGACTGCCCCCTTCATGCCATATAGTTTTCGTAGAGGTAGATATCTTTGTTTCCGCTCCGGTCATCGGTCCATACGATCCTGCCTGTTTTTATGCGCGGCTCGGTCTGGTTTCCGGCATCTTGGCATATAATTTTCTCCTTCTTGATATTCATGTCATAAGCATAAATGTCCCAGTTGCCATTTCTATTATCCTGCCAGACAATGACTCCGTTCTCGACGTCCGGATTGGTATGATCCGCTTTGTCCTTGGTTATCTGTATCTCCTTGCTGGTTTTCAGGTCGTAGGCATAGATATCCCAATTGCCGTTTCTGTTGTCCTGCCAGACCACCGTTTGTCCGTCTGTCGCCGGATTGATCTGATCGTTCGCATCGCTTACCAGAGCCACAGGACTCTGGCCCTGTTTCCACAGCCAGATATCCCAGTTCCCTTTCTTGTTATCCTGGTAGACGACATAATCTCCTCCGGCCCGCGGATTGATGCCACTCGGCGGATATTCCGCGTTGACCTCTTTCTGGTAGATCGGCCTCACATAGACCATCCAGCCAAAGTAATTCTTTCTCAAATAGGCCAGGTAGTTTGCACTAAGGGAGACAGGCGTAGCATTCTCCAGACCATAGACCAGCTCCGTAGAGTTATCGGTAGACATATCAAGGGTCCTGATCGACCAGTAGTTCGGGATATTATACTGGTTCTGCGGATTACGGGCAACCCATGCGATGATGTTTCCGGAGATATCCGGATTCATGTCCTCGTACGGGCTTGCCGCTATCGGCAGCTCGATCTCCTGAGCCAGGCTATAAACATAGATATCCGGGTTCCCGGTGCGGTTATCCATCCAGGCCACGTAATATCCTACCTGATCGTTTCCACCCACAACGGGATGGCTCTGGTCGCCGGGTGCTTTGCATATAACGCTGATTTGGCCTGCAGTCACGGGTACCGACCGCGGCCTGCCTGTCTGGGCGTTGAGCCAGACCAGTTTCTCGTCCATGCTGGGCTTGACCTGGCCCGGCCCCGCCTGGACCAGATCGTCCTTCCAATTACTGGTATCCAGCTTGCGGATGGATGTATTGGAGCCTGTGCCATCGACATAGGCGATGTACTTGCCCGATACTACAGGGTTTGTCTGCTCTCCTGGCCGGGGATAGGTCTTGCCCCACTTCTTATCCCAGATGTAATAGGCGATATCTTTGGTCTTTCTGTCCTCCCAAGCGATAGTGTTACCAGAGACGTCGGGATAGACCTGGTCTCCATCACCAGTTAGCTTGGTCTCCTTTCCGGACGCCAGATCCTTGACATAAACATCCCAGTTGCCGTTTCGGTTGTCCTGCCAGACCACCAGATCGCCGCTGATTACAGGATACATCTGCTGGCCGGGGCCTTTGTAAATGGGCATCGTCTTACCCGTAGCCAGATCTCGCATGTAAATATCCCAGTTGCCACTGGAGTTATCCATCCAGGCAACTCTATTGCCGGATATGGACGGCCAGGTCTGGTCGCCTTTGCCCGTTACAAGGGCAGATTCTATGCCTGTTGTCAGGTTTTTCATATAGATGTCTGCATCCCCATTTCTGTAGTCTGCCCAGATCACTTTATCGCCCGAGACCTTGGGGTAGAGCTGGTCGTAATCCCCTCGGGAGATGGGCCTCTCGGATCTGGTGAAGAAGTCGAAGCCGTAGATGTTCCAGTTGCCTCCCCGGTTGTCACTCCATACCAGCAGGCTGCCGTTGGTGCTGGGGAAGTCTGTGTTCAGGAGCAGCAGCGGATCAGAGTTGATGTACCGCATCTTGATCTGGGCGTTGCCGTTGCTGTTATCCATCCAGACGATCTTGTTATCGCTTATCATCTTGGAGGAGAGGTACGGTTTCACCTGATAGGGGTCCCCTTTTCCATCGTTTGGTGTCTGCTGCATGGGCAGCGTGGCCACAGG
>Ga0209540_10002737_pt1 | contig 12374 bp, 11 predicted proteins | sample BarGraIncu01121A_FD_184501 | JGI IMG/M metagenome (GOLD analysis project Ga0209540, IMG submission 184501) | Arctic peat soil microbial communities from Barrow, Alaska - Barrow Graham LP Incubations 011-21A (SPAdes) (version 2) | ecosystem: Environmental > Terrestrial > Soil > Wetlands > Peat... | reverse complement strand
AGCGAGGAAAGAAGAACATACCTGCCTCCTCCAATTTCATCAACAGGGCATACCAGAAGTCCATGATACTTGCGGGTATTGCACTCGACAATAGTCGTTGAAGCATAGGATCCTGCCCTGTTTGTCCTGAGAATTTCTCTCCCAAGCGAAAATTCCAGATTGACGATTTGTCCTTTTTCAAACTTAATATAACTCATATTATTTACCTCTATTTTCTGAAATAAAAAAGTCATTTAAGATACCAGTTTTTTTTAACAATCCAAACTGGCTCTCCCTGACCAGCAAATTATTAATTTTTACAGGATAGCTGACGGACAAAAAAAAGAATAACTTTGCATTTCAAATATTTAAAAATATAAGTATTAAATACTTCTTTTGATGTATAAAAACATTGGTTTATTTCTTATTGCTGCTGTGGTTCTTACAGGCTGTAAAAATAATAATATTGAAATAAACGGCAAACTTTTGAATCCGGTAAAAGGAGAATTAATTTATCTCGATGAACTGAGATCAAATGATCTTATAACCGTTGATTCAGTTGCAGTTTCAGGAGAGGGTGCATTTTCCTTTTCCAGGAAGATTGAGTCTTCTTCATTTTACCTTCTTAAAACGGATCAGACTAATTTCCTTACCATGCTCCTTGAGCCTGGCCAGAAAATGAGTCTGAAAGCCTATTTTGATTCCCTAAATTACCCGATTTCGATTTCCGGTTCAAAAGGAACCGAACTAATGGCAGAATATAACATGAAACTCAGGCAGACAATAAGGGAACTTAGCGGATTACGAGGGATCTACCTGAAAAGCCTGGGTACTCCGGAACTGCCCATGGTAATGGACAGTCTTCACAACATTGCCCAGAATTATCTTATAGATATAAATTCATATACGAAGACGTACATTGACCAGAATCTTAATTCCCTTGTGAGTCTTGTTGCATTATACCAGCAGGTAGCTCCGGGCGAATATATACTCCACCCCGAAAAGGACCTGAGATATTTTCAGAAGGTCGATTCTTCTCTTTCTTTTAACTATCCTGACTACGAGCCAGTCAAATCGCTTCACGAACAGGTTCAGGAAATGACTACTGTCACAGCTCCAGGGAAAGAGATCGCCCCGGTATCCGGAGAAAATTCAGAAGCTCCGGAAATATCCCTGCCTACTCCGGAGGGCGATACGATAAACCTTTCATCGACAAGAGGCAATATTGTACTGCTTGATTTCTGGGCTTCGTGGTGTTCTCCATGCAGAACCGAAAATCCAAACCTGGTTAAAGCCTATAATCTCTGGCACAGGCAGGGGTTCGAGATCTACCAGGTATCACTTGATAAGACCAGGGAGGAATGGATCAAGGGAATAAAGGACGATCATCTTGAAAAATGGATTCATGTCAGCGATGTCAAATACTGGAATTCACCTGTTGTCACGACATACCGGATTGAATTAATTCCGGCAAATTTCCTTCTCGACCGTGAGGGCAGGATAATAGCATCAAACCTGAGAGGAGAGAAGCTCCAGACCAAGCTTGCCGAACTTTTTAAAAACAAAAATCAACAATAATAGATATCCCAAGCTATATTCTTCATGAAAAAATCTCTGGTACTGCTGATCCTGATAATTTTTACAATAAGCTGTAAAAAAAATGACTCGTTTCTTGTAAATGGCCATATTAAAAACGTTAAACAAAAATATATCTACGTAAGCAGGGTTGACATAAATGCAATTTCCCTTACAGACTCATCCAAATTAAATAAGCAGGGGGATTTCAGAATCAGGATAAAATCTAAAGAGCCGGATTATTACCAAATTGGTTTTTCTTCAAAAGATTTTGTGACTCTCCTTGCCTCTCCCGGTGAGAAAATAGAGCTCTCCTTTAAAGGCGATTATCTGTACAACGACTATACTGTCAGCGGATCAGAAGGCTCTGAACAGGTGAGGTTACTTGACAATAAGCTTATCAGGACCAAGAATTCCCTTGATTCACTTTCAAATATTTATGATAAGGCATCAAAGGAGCCAGGGTTTGATTCAAAGAAGAGTCTTCTTGAACAGGAGTACCTCAGGATTATTAAAGAACAGCGCAAGTTCAATATTGTTTTTATTATTCAGAATACCAGGTCTCTTGCAACCATTAAAGCCATTTACCAGAAAATCAATGAAAACATGTATGTGTTATATGACGCACACGATCTGCAATACCTGAAGATTGCTTCTGACTCACTGAAACGATATTTTCCCGAATCGAAACACACAAAAGCTTTGATAAATGATTTTGGAAAGGAACTGAACCAGCTCTATGCCAGCCAGCTGAACCAGTTAAGCCAGTCAATCCCTGAAACAAAACTTGATCCTTCTTTAATCGACTTGAATGGGAAAAGGATTACTCTTTCATCACTTAAAGGCAAATTTGTTCTTCTCGCTTTCTGGTCGTCTGAATCAAGGGATTGCATTGTCGAAAATCTTCAGCTGAAGGAATACTACCGGCAATATCATACAAAAGGCTTTGAAATTTACCAGATCAACCTTGACAAAGAAGAATCGGCTTGGCGTACAGAAGTAAAGTTTGATGATCTACCATGGATAAATACCAGAGAGGATAATCCAGCTGATCCTAAATTTGCAAGACTTTTCAATGTAAAAGCGCTTCCGGCAAATTATCTTTTCGATCCGAAAGGTGCTATAATTGCCTCTAACCTTCATGGTAATAACCTGAAGATCAAACTTACCCAGTTATTCAGTAAATAGTATCAAAATTGATTGACCGGGGTAAGATATATTTCGCTTCTGATTTTCATCTTGGACTTAATGCCGGAAGCCCGGCCATTGAGCGCGAGAAGAAGGTAGTGGCATGGCTTGTAAAAGCTGCGGCCGATGCAAGGGAGATCTGGCTTCTTGGAGATATTTTTGATTTCTGGTGGGAATATAAGCTTGTTGTCCCAAAAGGATTCACCCGCTTTTTAGGCACTCTCTCATCAATAACTGATTCCGGAATTCCCGTGCATTTTTTTACCGGGAACCATGATATGTGGATCGGCGATTACCTGTCAATAGAATGCGGGCTTACAATTCATACAAGCCCGCTGACTACGTCCTTTAACGGCAAAAAGTTTCATCTTGCTCATGGAGAAGGTCTTGGGATAAAAGACCCCGGCTTTAAAATTCTCCTGAAAATATTCCATTGTAAGCCATTGCAAGTGCTCTATTCTGCTATGCATCCATCAATCGGAGTTGGATTCGGGCTTAAATGGTCCCTGAACTCAAGACTTGGAAAAGGGATAAAAAAAGAATTCATGGGAGAAGAAAAAGAGGATCTTATCAGGTATGCGCTTTCATTTCCTGAAGATGAAAAGATCGATTATTTTGTTTTTGGACATCGCCACCTGGCAACGACATATAAGCTAAAGAACGGGGCTGAGATAATTTTTCTTGGGGACTGGATAAAACATAGCAACTATGCTGTATGGGATGGAAGTGAACTTGCTTTCAGGCTGGCAGATTAATCAACTTTCTCTCCTACCTTAACCGAAAGGGTATAGTACGAATATGAGTCATTCAGTTTTTCGAATTGATAGACCAGCTTGCTTCCCGATTTCCGTGCCATGTCAATGAATCCCATATTTCCGGTTCCGTCACTTCTGTTGTTCTGTTCCGAGAGTGATTTCCTGAATAATCCCTTTAATCCTGCCTTATCGTAACTGTTTATTTTATCAAGGGTATCCTTCAGTTGATCAACCTTTTCATTTTTTACCAGATTACCAGTGGTAATAGTATAAGTCCTATCCCCAAACCTTATCATGGCAATCGGCATTCCGAATTTCTCTTCAGGATCACGGCCGGGACTGTATTTTGCCACATTCTCGATTATCTCAACAAGGATACTGAAAACCCGTCGTTTCTGATTTGTTTCGACATCATCTTCGGTGAGCTTGGTTTCAGTAAATGAAAGAACTTCTTTCCCTACATCAGGAGTTATGTGCCCTGACCATAAAAGGTAAATGTTGTTCTCGGCCATAAGTCTTTCAAGCTGAGACATATTTTCGCCGCTGAATGGTTTTTCCGGCGTATTGTAATGGACCCCGATTCCTTCTGAATCAACTGTTTTGCTTAATATAAAATATGAATGCTCGCTATCAAGCTGCATGAAATCATAATCAAGCTTATTCCCGGTTTTTTTAGCCATCTCAATAAGCCCCAGACCGGCACCGCCCTTACTGCTGAACTCAGAATTGCTCAGCATTTGCCTGTAAACGCTTCTGAGTTCACCGGTTTCCAGATGATTTATCTCATCAAGGCGTTTTTTAAGATCATCAATATTTGAAGTTGAGATTACATTACCCGTAGTAACTATATATCCTCCGTTTACTTTGGAATAAACAACCAGCGACATACCTGCATGTTCGCTGCCATCACTGTGCCTTGTAACATTCTGGAGGCTCTCCAGGACGAACATAAAAACTCTTTTTCTTCCGACAAATCCAAATTCCGAATTCTCCATCTCTTTTTCCAGCAACATAAGGAGAGGAACGGAATTCTCATTTGTTACAACGCCCCGGTATACGAACATAAGGCGTTCCTGCATCATTTTATCGCGAATCCTGCGTGTGAGATCCATGCAAAGAAGATCAGGTAGGTTTTAAAAAGATAAAATTAACAAAATTTAATAACTCTGCAAAGTAAACAATGAAATTGAAAATAAAAAGAGCCTATCCTGCTGATTAACAACACATTTTAATTAAAATGATCCATCTGCTCACCTTCGTAAAGAGACCTCCAGAATAAGACTTAATACTTATTTTATCATTAATTTTTTATTGATAACTTGTTAGTTCAATCAGAGGATAAAAACAGGGTTAAATAGTGTTTTCCAGGCTTTTGAAATATATTTTACCTCCTTTTACATTCCGGGTATTTTTCAGGCGCATCTTTTATTCTAACCTGAAAAAAGTCCCGCTTGAAAAACCATTGCTTTTTGTCGGTAATCACCAGAATTCATTTATGGACGGCATCCTTGTCGGCTCTTACCTGCCCCAGCCGATATATTTTACCATGCGTGCCGACATGTTCAAAAAACCATTTGCAAGGTTCTGCCTCAGGGAGCTTAATGTGTCGCCGGTTTACAGAATTGAAGAGGGTCTGGAAAATGTCCATAAAAATCTTGAATCATTTGCCGGCATATATGAAATACTTCGCAAGAACGGTAACCTTATTATGTTTTCAGAGGGAATATGTGTCCAGGAAAAGCGTCTCCAGAAGCTAAGAAAAGGAACGGCGCGCGTAGCTTTTGGAGCGGAAGAGAAATTCGGAGTAGATGTAAACATCGTTCCGGTTGGAATTAATTATACCTATCCCGACAAATTTCGTAAGGAGGTTATGATCAATTTTTCAGATCCTTTCAGCATAAAGGAATTGAAAGATATTTACAAGGAAAATCCCGCAAAAGCTCTTCTTGCCTTTACTCAGAAGTGCAATGAAAGCCTCCTGAAGGAAGTCATCATAATTGAAGATAAGGCTAATGACTGGATTGCTGAAAACCTGTTTATTATGGAGCGGCACAACATGGTTCTTCCTTTTTTCCAGTGGCGTTTTGATACTGATGACAGAAGGACAATGGAAAAAACGCTTGCTGATAAGATCAATTACCTGGCAAAAACATCAAAAGAAGATCTCGAGACACTGAAGAGTAAAGTTAAAACCTATACTGAGAAGCTCTCTTCTGCTCATCTCCGCGATGAAAATTTTGCAAGAAGGCTTGACTGGGGGGGGTTAAGATATTTTGCTATCATTGCAGGGACACCCATCTTTCTTGCAGGGTACATTTCAAACCTGATCCCATTTCTCGTTCCCAAATATATTTGCGATAAGCTTATCAGGGACCGCCGTCATTACAGCTCCGTATATGTGAGCTCTGGAACTGTCCTCTATCTTATATACTTCCCTTTGCTGGTTATACTGGCTGTCATTTTTGCAGGATGGAAAGGGCTTCTCCTGGCCCTGCTCGTCCCTCCGTCCGGATACCTGGTTCTCTATTACCAGGAGATATTCCGGGAGCGCATGCATACACTTATGTTCCAGATTAAATCAATAACTAACAAGAACCTTGTTACTGACCTTTCTTCAAAAAGAAAGGAAATCATGGATATACTGGATCATATTAAGATTGATCAGACTTAATAATTAATAACTTCCATTTTGCAGGTCACTATCCGGCTCTGCTCACACTGATTATCCTATCCGGCCCATCCTTCCCGGTCCAGGTTCCTGTAATTAATAGCCTCAGAAATATGTTCAGCAGAAATATTTTCAGATCCGGAGAGATCTGCAATAGTCCTCGACACTTTCAATATCCTGTCATATGCCCTTGCAGAGAGCCCCCGAAGCTCCATTGCTATTTTCAGAAGCCTTCCTCCTGCTTCATCAAGCTGGCAGAATTTCCTCTGCATTGAAGGGGTCATCTGCGCATTTGAATAAATACCCTTAACCGATTCAAAGCGCTTTGTCTGTATCATCCTTGCCTTTATAACACGATCACGCACTTCGGCAGATTTTTCAATTTTCCCTGCATCAGTAAGTTTATCGTATTTGACCGGAACTACCTCTATATGAATATCAATCCTGTCGAGAAGCGGTCCGGAAATCCTGTTAAGATACTTCTGCACCATGCCGGGAGAACACATGCACTCTTTTTCCGGATGGTTATGAAAGCCACAGGGACAGGGATTCATGCTCGCAATGAGCATAAAACTTGCAGGATAGTCCACAGTAGATTTTGCCCTGGAAATTGTGATTACCCTGTCTTCAAGGGGTTGCCGCATTACTTCAAGAACTGTTCGTTTGAATTCAGGAAGCTCATCAAGAAAGAGGACACCGTTATGGGCAAGTGATATCTCTCCCGGCTGGGGAAATGTACCTCCGCCGACAAGGGCTACATCAGAAATTGTATGATGCGGCGACCTGAAAGGCCTCCTGGTCATAAGTGGATTATGATCGTCAATCTTGCCAGCCACAGAATGAATTTTGGTTGTTTCAAGAGCCTCTTCAAGGGTAAGGGGAGGCATTATGGTGCTCAGCCGTTTTGCCAGCATGGTCTTTCCTGAACCAGGAGGGCCGATCATAATTAGATTATGGTGCCCTGCCGCTGCCACTTCAAGCGCTCTTTTTACGCTTTCCTGCCCCCTGACATCAGAGAAATCGACATCATATTTATTAGCCTCACCTGCAAAGATCTCATCAAGGTTTATCCTTACAGGTTCAAATTTCCTTGTTCCGTTAAAGAAATCAACCACATCACCCAGAGCCTCGAGTCCATAAACATCAAGTCCATTAACAACGGCTGCTTCACGGGCATTTTTGGTTGGTACAATCACACCTTTGAATTTTTCTTCTCTTGCTCTCAATGCGATTGGCAAAATGCCTTTAACGGGCTGCAAAGTTCCGTCAAGAGACAATTCTCCCATTATTACATACGATTCTGTTTCTCCCTTAATCACCCGTTCGTCAGCAGCTAGAATACCGACAGCAAGAGGCAGATCGTATGATGAGCCCTCTTTCCGGATATCTGCAGGTGCCATATTGATGACAACCTGCTTCCCGGGCCAGTGGAAGCCGAGGGAGCGAAAAGCCGACTCTATTCTTTGCTGGCTCTCTTTTACTGCACTGTCGGGCAGGCCAACAAGGAAAAAACGGATACCCTGAGACACATTTACTTCAACGGTAACTGTCACTGCTTCAATACCTGTTACGGCACTGGCAAATGTTCTTACTAACATAGTTCCAAGTTTATTAGCACAATAGGAAACACTTACCAAATATATAAATAAAAAACAAAAGATAAAAGTTGAGGAACGCAGTGACGAAATCCCGCAAAGCGGGAACAAAAGGAAAAAGATAAAAGAATTAATTAGAATCCCCCCGCTTTGCGGGAGGGAAGGGGTGGGTTTTAAAGAGCTTATGAAGGTTGAAGAGTGAAAAGTTGAAGATGGTCTCTGGCATCTCAAAGAACGGTACTAATAGCATTAAAAACACATGTTAAATATGAGATAATGCTATGCTAACTCTTACAATTAATAAGCAGTAAAGAGGTAATGAGTACTACCAGTAAATAATATGGTTGACTTACTTACAGTTTTAGAGCCTACAGACGCCCCCTCTGTTGACGGGTTTGAACAGGAAACTACTCCCGGTGACCCCTCTAAAATTGTCCGGTATCAATTCATCTTGAAACCATGTCTGACAAAATTTCAAAATTTCAAATCGGCCTGACATGAAGTTTTAGTACCTTAGTATATTCAAAATCAAATGTTATGGATTACAAATATTATAGATTGACAAAAATCGATGATCCAAAAGACCTTAGTCTATTATCATTGGAATTATATAAAATCACGGGATTCTATGCTAATGATTATATAAAACCTGTCATAAAAGAGGGAGGGCAACTTTATACAATACTTTCCGATGAATCAGAGTTCAAAAAACACTTTTGTGTTAGCCTACTTATTATACCGTTCATGGAACTTAAATCTATTCCTTCATTGGAAAACGAACTTGTAAAATTAGTACATGAATATAATATTGAATTTATTCACTTTACAGATTTTTTTGGACAAAATAAGGTACTGGGAGATAAACGCAATGAGTTTATTGATAAATATGTAGGTATAGTTTCAAAGATACCAAATATGGCATGTCTTTCATTATCTAAAAACAAAGACAAGATATTACTTGATTTAGGCAGAACAGATATAACAAATGAGGAATTATATTTTCAATTATTTTGGAATAATTTTGAGCGAATTATACCTGCTTTTAGTAATGAAGATATTTTTCATATATGGATAGAACAAGAATATGATCTGGATAATACTAAAAAGCATAAAGATAATGCAGAGAAACTTATTAAAAATTTATACTCTGGAATTCACACTATGGAGTTAAAGTTTCCTGACAGATATATATCTATTTGTAAATATCCATTATTTTTTTCAAAGAAAGCACTTTTATATAGTTCGCTTTCTGATTTGGTCGCATACACTTCAAATAAAATTCAAAATAAAATTGATACAGGAGTACCAAAAAAGAAAATACAAAATGAATACAACATCCTGCTAAGTATAATTCGAAGAGTGTTTAAAAATTATACCGGTTTGGAAAGTAAAGAATTAATTGAACTAATAAACGAGAGTACCTAACCTACAAATGACTAAATAGTACCGTTAATAGTAAACCTAATATGGCTTAAAGTAAAACCATGTAACCAAATATTAGAGGCAAGGCAATATTAGGAATCAGCCAAGGACAGATAAGGGCTTACAAGTCAAATTCAGAGGATAAGTAGTCAGGTATTAATTCTACATCAATTCATTAGTAAAAAATTAGTGAATTAGAAAATCTCCTCTCAGTTAGCGTTTACACAATCTAATCTATACTACCTTAAGTTTACCACCCCACATTATAGTTTCACTCCTATGGTCAGAAGGAACCCCGTTAAGATTTAATTTATCTTGAATCTTGCCAACTTGTTAAAATTCCATTTTCAAAATATAAATATTTATCATCGGGATAAACCCATTGTTCATGTGTACCTGATGAATATACTGTTCTATTAATATGTAATGGTTCTCCTAAACTATCTTTAGTCATTTCTTCAGTCATCCCAATCCAAATTATATGACTAATAATTTTCTGAGCAATATCAGAACCATATTTTTCTGTTAACTTACTTAATAATATTTCTTCCTCAATTTTTTTCCTTTTTGCTATTTCTTCCTTTTTTTTTGCTATTGCAATTGCCTTTGCCTTTTCTTCTTTTAATACTTCAGAATATAATCTTAAACAGCTTTTTGAAATATATCCGATTATGTTTTTTGAAGTTTTTACTTTATAATGACGTCCTGATAAATCAGAACCAATGACTTTGACCAATATTCCTGAAGATAATTTACAGATAACTTCGCTATATTCAGTGAAAACAAATGTATTTTCACAGGTACATACATATACACTATCGTTTGGATGATTTTCTTTAGTCTGGCCAAAAGAAGCCAATGTCAATAACATTGTGGACATTAAGAATAATAGTTTTTTCATATTCTATTATATTAAAGAATCGGCATTTCCTAATTGTGGAATAAATATGTCTCGCTGCTTTGTGCTAAAAGCTAATTGAAGGAAATGCCGCAAATCAAATTTCGAAAGATTATCTGAAATTTGCAAATAAATGTAATTTTGGCGTGGACATAGTGTAGTTTTGATTACATATAGAAATTGTATGAAATATATTCAATTGTATTCTATTTATACAAACCATAAATTATGCAAAAGACAGGAACAATATTAATTATTTTGATTCTGATACTATCTGTGGGTTGTGGAAGAGACTTAAAAGAAGCAAAAAGGTATTCAGAAATGAAATCAGAATGTGATAGTCTTATTGCTCGGGCAAACTTAGTTATTAAGGATCAAAGGATTAAGGCTGATAATTTACGTAAAACCAGGGATGAGGGTTTTGCGGCAAAAATGCCGGAACATAAGTCATTGAGGATAGATAAGGAAATAACAAATGCAGTTGAGATTGGGTCTAAAACTGATATGGTAAAAAAACATCTTGAGGCAATTAAGACATTTGCGGAAGTTGGTGAAAAAGCTAATAAAAGAAGTATATACTATAAGAGAAAGTACATGCAATATGCAAGTATAATTCAAGTGCATGATGAGAATATAATGATTCAGGAAATAACAGATGGACTTACTGCAAAACAATATATTTCTAAGTATCTGCCAAAAGAGTCGAAGTAGATTGCTTAACAAAGTGAATGCCCCGGAATTAAATGTCCTAAAATAAAATCAGTTATTACCTGAATCCTATTTTACGGTTTTATCTAAATTTTCTTTTATTAATGCAAGAATATCTGATTCCAGACTTCTTACATCATTTTGAAGACTATATAGCAGAATCAGAACTTCGCCCATAGATTTATTCTTAAAGCTGAAATCTACCCAGGTCGTTTCTGCTTCATTTGATTTAATTGATTTTTTATTATTCAGATCCAGTACTTTATTTATTTTATCTATAATGACAGGGTCATCCTTGGCGATATCTTTCAAAAATGATTTATAATCATTTAATATAGCTTCGAGGGCATACGCTTTGCCTTCCTCGTTAGTTCCCAGAAGTATATCTCGTGGAACAGAGGTGTTATTCAGATGAGTTACCTTGTAGATAAGGATGTTGCTTCCCAATAATGCAGGCGAATCTTCTCCATCAGTGAGAATTATCAGATCTTTTTTCAGATCCTGAATATAATTAAAAACCTCGTCTGATCTTTGTTTCAACTCAGCTGCAGCTGTCTTAAAATCACCTTGAATTTCAGGGGATTTGGAATATATCAGATCTATTGATTCATAACCCTTACTGTTTTTATCTTTTAAAGTAGTCAGGGATAAGTATATGGCTCTCTCTGTTGATAGAATTCGCTTCCCCCCCTGATTACTATAACTACATGAGGCTACAAAAATAAATACCAATAAAAAGAGTTTCGTTTTCATGATTTTAGCATTATGATTAAAGTAAAGAAAAAATAAACGGAAATTAAATTTATTCCAGAGTTTTTAAATTATCATATGGGAGCGGTGGCCTGAATCTGCTGCCCGCTTTATCTTCCCGAGCGAAATCCTCTGGTTAAAATAAATTTGACTTGCAGTTTACTATATCGTAACTTTGTATAAATCAGGTTTCAGTGTTTTGATTCGATCTAAACTATCTTATTTATAACTTAAAGAAACCGCTTATGAAAAGGAACATAATTCCTGTTTTCTTACTGTCTTTAGTATTTCTGTTCAGCTGCTCATTCCCACATTTTTATTATACCCCGGTAGCACAAAACGTCCCTCTTGCTGATACAAGCAATGAATTTACAGGTCTCCTTGCCGGTAGTTTTGGAGTCGTAAACGAAAGTTTTGAGGGACAGGCAGGTTATTCATTCCCTGCCAATGTTGCCGTAACAGCCGGCTTCCTGACAGGCGGTACCAGTAACAATGCAGGTAATTGCACTGATTATTCAAAGGTCCGTTACTTTGAAGGGGCCTTGGGTTATTACAGACATTTTTCTGATATCTGCGTATTTGAGCTCTATGGTGGATATGGTCAGGGAAAACAGCAACATGTTTTTGCCTATGATGAAAATACAGGATGGTTGACCTGGACCTGGAGACAAGACGGACAGGCTGACATAACCTATTCACAGATATTTATCCAGCCAGATATAGGCATTAAAATTAAATAGCTGGAGGGAGCCTTCTCTTGCCGCCTCAGCAGGTTAAATTACGAGGATATTACCTTTTCCGGGACAACTGCACATCTGACAGAACTTAATGATCTG
>Ga0209540_10002736_pt1 | contig 12375 bp, 15 predicted proteins | sample BarGraIncu01121A_FD_184501 | JGI IMG/M metagenome (GOLD analysis project Ga0209540, IMG submission 184501) | Arctic peat soil microbial communities from Barrow, Alaska - Barrow Graham LP Incubations 011-21A (SPAdes) (version 2) | ecosystem: Environmental > Terrestrial > Soil > Wetlands > Peat... | reverse complement strand
TTAAGGATATAATATATATTAATTATCAATATATATTTTGAAATAAAAAAGAAAGAAGACTGCTTTCCGTGAGTAATTTAAAAGATTACTATGCCAAAGAACAAAGAATCAAAGACGAGCTGGATGCAAAGACCGAAGCGACTTTCGAAGATGGACAGATTCAAATCGCAAATAATTTACGTGAGCTTATCGCAGAAACCATTCGGGACGTATTAATTTTGGCTGAAACCGTTCGTCCAGAGGCCTTTCCTGTTTCATGGCGAATAAAGAGAAACTTAAATTTCTTTCAATCCCGTTTCGGTGCCGATGCGTTTATTAATTATGAATCATTCGCTTGGGATATTGGTTCAAACTATTTCTTAACTATTGATGGCATACTGATTATTCAAAGACGGAAGCAGCGTGATTATCGCGCAGGTTCCTATTATTATATTGAGTCTTTTCCAAAGCGCGGCAGTATGGATGACCCATATAGTGCATGCGAACATTTGATAGATTTTATGGAAAGGCTTGGTGCCCCAGAGGATGACATTAGCGTAAAGCGGAACACCTTAAAGCTAATTAAGGATTAATAAATCGCTATAAGAGTTTGAAATTAAATCTTGTTTATTAATTCCCATCTCGCTCAAATAAAATTTACATTGATCATCTAGCTGGTCTCGGTTGAGTTTTCCATCTTTGTCGATAGCTTCGATTTCCATAAATGAGCCTAGTCCTTTGACGGTATCAATATGGAATTTTACATTTTCTATAAAGTAAATTTCTCTTTGTTTGTCGACGACTACAATCGTTCCTAGTGATTTTGTTAAGATTTCTTTTAGTGATGAATTTGGTTCACATTTAAATAGTTGTACTTTAGATTGTTTTGGGCCTTCTTGGTTAGAACGATCATAGTGGATTAGATTATTTTCTATATTACCTTCTCGAAGCTTCAGCCGACCATTTGGGACTTTAAAATATGTATCGATTTGGTGGTCTGTACCTTTGTATTTGGCATTATTAGTTTTTAGATATTCTCTAATTTTAGTTTGGTCTTTGCATCGAGCTTTGATTTCTACTATTAGACAGTCCATATTCCCCTCTTTGTTTCGCCCTATATTAGCTTATTTTATCACAGCCCCGACCGTCCTTGACTTTAAAATGTTATAATTATAATAATATGAGTACTATAAAAACAATTGTGTTTCCAGAGGGTGATAATCCCAAGATTATCGAAGCAGTTGAACGCGCCAAAACTGACGGTATTGTTATTCCGATCCTATTACAAAGCAACGACCATGAAAATTGCCTAGAAGATGCTGCTAAAATGGTGGCGAACGGACAGGCAGATTCTATGATAGCTGGAATAGATTATACCTCGCGCGACGTAATTTTAACTACGCGTGATTTTATAGGTATGAGTGGCAAGACTTTTACTAGTTCGTTTATTATGGAATTTCCTGATGGGCGCAAATTAGTTTTGGCTGATTGTGCGACGTGTAAAAACCCAACGGCTGAACAGCTTGCGGATATTGTACTGCAAACCAGCGTGGTTGCCGAAAAGGTCTTGCAGACTAAACCAAAAGTCGCCATGCTGTCATTCTCTACGTACAGAAGTGGCGGAAAAGACCCTTCAATTGATAAAATCCATGAGGCGCTAGAAATTATTAAATCCAAGAATCCAGATTTGATTATTGATGGCGAATTACAACTAGATGCCGCTATGAATCCAGAGATTGCTGCAAAAAAAGCCCCCAATTCACCACTACGGGGTGAAGCAAATGTTTTGATATTACCAGATCTAAATTCTGGAAACATATTGTATAAAGCTCTCGAGCAATTAGCTGGCGCAAAAGCCTACGGTCCCATATTGCAAGGTTTTAATAAACCAGTTAGTGATCTGTCCCGAGGCTCGACCGTTGATGATATATACGGTGTCGTATCTATAATTTCAGCAATTAGTTAGTTGGGTTGCTAACCTTTCCTAAAAATAGGATATTTCCAGTTTCATTATCTTGGATTAGAAAAACATATGGGTGGTCAGCTATGAAATTGATTATCTTTGGTTCTTCCGCTCCTTCAGCGGCACCGTTAGCCATAACGATTGCGGTTGCAGCGGCCGCCTCAGTCCCCTGTTCGTTAACATCGATATAGGCTTTGTGTATAATGTCGCTAATCTTTAAATCCTTTTTGCCGTTAATCCCAGATAAATTAGCGTTACTAGAAAAAGCTGACGTCATACCGAGCTTACCTAGCGGGCTGACCAGGTCATATTTAGTGTCGAATTTTACTTTCGGTATCTTGAGAGAGTTAATTTCCGTTTGGCTCATTTTTGATCTATATTGATTTAATTGATCGGCAGTTAGATTAGATTTAATCGAATCTAAATCATTTTTTGGTAACATAACTAGCATCGAAAGTTTATTGTCTTTGTATGGTAACTCTATTATCTGAAGTTTATTGTCACCGAAATAGTTAAAGCTCTCGCCGTTCATGCCCATCATATCGACTTGTTTTGTGTTAGTTGACGATACCCTAAAATCTTGTTTTTGGGTGAAGTTTTTGTCGAAAGAATTTAGCCAATCACCTTTAAAATAAATAGCATTTGTTAAAATTACTTTTGTAAATTCATCGACATCATCGATAATATTTTTAATTTTGTCATTTGTTTGCTTACTAATGTAGTCGTTGATGGTTTTTATGGATTCCTGTTTGTTATTCGTAAAATCCAAATTAGTAACTTTTGCACCGTAATATTTTGTGGCCGAGTTAGTATAATTTGTCATCAATTGATAATCTTTTTGAACCCACAGATCGTTAGTAGTTTTTAACTCGTAATTATCATTCTGCTGGTTTAAGCTATTTAAAATTGCGGCGTAATTGTATTTCAATACATCAGTGTTGGGGAAATGAAAAACGGATTTAATTTCTTCGGCAGTCTTGCCTTTTGCGCCATCATATACTACTGCTACGGCAGAAGTTATACTATATGGCGAGAAAAATAAATTAGAATTACCATCAAGTTTTGAATATAAATCAAATGCAAATTTATTATTTGCGTTGACGACAAAGGCTTTACCTTCGCTTGTTGCTTTTGAAGTGTCTAGTTTTAATTCGATTTCACTTTCTGATTTATTTAATGCGTATATATAAATTGCAGACGCGGCTGTGCAAATTACAATTACAGCAACTGCAGCGATTATTATCTTCCACTTTGTATTTAACTTTTTCTTTGGCTTGTTATCTACCGTTGATAGTTGAATTGTTTCTGGTATTTGATTGTCGCTACTAGTTAATGCACTTTCGTCATTAGTGGCTGGATTTGTTTGGCTATCTTTACTGGGCTCGTTTTCCATTCAATTCTCCAAAATAAGCGTTAGTTGATTTAAATTATATCATCTTTGGATAATATTGTTTAAGTTATTGCTAAGCATATGTTTTGTGGGTGGCGTTCATTAATCGGTTGGCTAATATTCAATGGATGAAATATCGAACTTTTGGTTAGGTTTGATCTGGTGTGTTTGATAACCTTCTTGATTTTCGCCTTGGATTTCGACAGCAACGTGTACTTCTGACCCCAGTAAATAATTTACTGCCCAGGCGCCAGTTTTGAATTGTAGGTTTACCCTATCTTGATCATCTAGGGGTTGAACGTCTAATTCGAAAGTTGAATTTGGGTTAGATTCAGAAAATTCAGCTAACAGTTTTTCTATTTCGTCTAGTTCCCTGTCGCCTGTTAGTCCAATGTTGATTATTTCCGTTAGTTCTGCGGATTGATTCATTCTTTGATTATTATTTTCCATTTTGCAACTCTTTCTAATAAAAAAAGAACCCCGTTGATTGAGGCTCGTTGTTATTAATTATTTAATTTAAATTATGCGCGCTCAATCAACATGTAATATGTATTAAATTGACACATCATATTGTTGAAAGTTTTGCTCATGCGTAAAATTTTATCATATGCAATAGCTTGTTACAACTTATTTTTTGTTCGAAGTAATAGCGAATTTGCTACGACAGAAATAGAGCTGAGCGCCATAGCTGCCCCAGCTAATTCGGGTTTTATTAATAGTCCTACAAACGCAAATATACCTGTTGCGATTACAATACCGATGACATTATAAATTAGGGCGAAAAAAAGGTTTTGATAGATTTTGTTGATTGTTGCTTTTGAAATTTTCAGTGCCCGAACAACGTCCCTAAGGTTATTCTTAATAATAATAATTCCTCCAGCTTCCATGGCTATATCGGTCCCGTTGCCCATAGCGATACCAAGATTGGCTTGCATTAAGGCTGGTGCATCATTAATGCCATCACCTACCATTGCAACTATTTTGCCCGATAGCTGTAATTCTTTGATTTTATCAATTTTACCTTCTGGTTTAACCTCGGCCAATATATGCGTAATACCGACTTTCTTTGCAATTGCTTGGGCGGTTCGGATATTATCGCCTGTAATCATCCAGGTTTCGATACCTTTTTTTTGGAGACTGGCAATGGCATCGCGTGATGTTTCCTTGATAGTATCCGCCACTGCAATCACACCTAATATTTTCTCATTCGAGGCTAATATTATTGTAGTTTTTCCTTCATTTTCAAGACTAATCAGTGTATTTTCAATGTCTTTATTTACGAAAATCTTTAAACTAGATATTAATGCTCGATTACCGATGTAATATAACTCTCCTTCGATACTTGCAGAAATTCCTTCGCCAGGATTATATTTAAAATTCGATGTTTTTTTAAGTTCAAGGTTGTCTTTTTTAGCTTTAGAATAAATCGCTTCGGCTAGTGGATGCTCGCTAGAACGTTCTAGGCATGCGGCTATCGTAATGATATTAGTTATCGATAAATCACTATATGAGATAATATCTGTTACTGATGGTTTTCCAATTGTAATCGTTCCAGTTTTGTCAAAAGCGATCGTATTAATTTTGCAGGCTTGTTCTAATGGCTCTCCGCCCTTGATGATGATTCCATTTTCGGCTGCAATGCCAGTCCCGACCATTAAAGCCGTTGGAGTCGCTAGACCGAGCGCACAAGGGCATGCAATGACAATAACTGTAGTTAGTATCATTAACGCGCTGCCTAGGCTGGCTCCAATAAAAAAGAACCAGACAGTAAAACTTAGCAAAGCGATAATTAGAACCGTTGGTACAAACCATGAGGACACCCGATCAGCAAAAGCTTGGATAGGAGCTTTTGAACCTTGGGCTTCCTCGACAAGTTTAATAATACGTGCGAGAGTTGTTTGGCTCCCGATATGACTTGCGATAAATTCAAAACTTCCCGTTTTGTTGATAGTTGCTCCAATTACATGGTTGCCCATTACCTTTTCAATTGGGATGCTTTCGCCTGTGATCATTGATTCGTCGACGGATGATGACCCGGAAATAATATCGCCATCAACTGGAATTTTCTCTCCTGGCCGTACAATGATAACATCACCTACTATCACTTCTTCGATTGGAATGTCTACGGTCTTATTATCTCGAATAACACGTGCATGTTTTGGCTGAAGTTTCATCAATTTTGATATCGAATCGGATGCTCGGTGTTTCGCTTTTGATTCTAAAAATTTACCAATTAACACAAATGTGATTAAAAATGCTGCTGTTTCAAAATACAAATCAGGAATCATCATTTCCTCGACTCCGATTAACGACTGATTGCTAATTATGTAAATTATATATACCGTTAGGCTGTAAAAATACGCAACAGAAGTTCCAATTGCAATCAAAGAATCCATATTAAAAGATTTGGAGCGAAGACCCGACCACATACCTTTGTAAAAGCTCCGCCCGATGACAAATTGAATAGGCGTTGTGAGTATTAACGAGATAATTCCCATGTAGGGACGCAGGTTGTTTGAACCTGGGATTGCCGGAAAAAGATTACAAATCATGAAATATAACATAGGTAAGCTTAATATGATGCTAGAAATTATTTTGATCTTGAGATTTTTCAATGAATGGTCATGTGAAGAATAATTTATTTGTTTATATTCATCACTGCTATCATTAATGGCCGTGTAGCCTGATTTTTTAACTGCGGCAATGAGAGAGCTGGCATCAGTGTCGTTGTTGTGTTTTATGTAAGCTTTTTCAGCCGAAAAATTTACGCTGGCATTATCTACCCCTTCAACTTTGTTTAATTCTTTTTCAATTAATATGGCACATGACGAGCAATTCATTCCATGGATGCTGAGTTTTGTAGTTTTTTGTGGCATATTATCGCACTACCTTTATCGTTCCGCGTTCTACGCCCATGGCACAGGTTATTTTATATTCGCCAGTTGAGGTTGGAGTAAAATCTAGAATTAATTTTTTACCAGATTTTAAATATTGTGGTTTGTCGTTGAGGCCTTGTATCATGATGGTGCTCATACATCCCTGCCCATCATCTTTGACTTCGACAATTAGAGCGGATTTTTGGCCGACCTTTGCTGTAAATTTGTTAGGACTAATATCGTTATCTAAATGATAAATAGTTTCAAACTTTTTTACACTTTTGTCCATGGTTGTTATTGTCTGCTCGGACTCAAAATCAGGTAAATGAATGTTTATTAGATTAGCGCCGTTCATTATATTAATTAGTGCCATTGCCACAACGCCAACTCCGATGATTCGGAAAAATGATTTTGCAAAAGCTCCTTTTACGATTGACGTTAGCCCACCTATTGTCAGTAACCCTGGGGCTGTGCCTAAAGCGAACATTCCCATAATGAGTGCGCCCGTAACTGGACTGCCCGATCCGATTGCGACGAGTTGCATAGCCTGGGTAAACCCACATGGCAAGAAAAAAGTTAACGCACCAGTGACTAGTGTACTAATAGAATTATATTTTCCACTTTTGTTTATTCTAGTGTCAATTGTTTTTCCAATTTTGGATGGGAGTGTAATGTTTTTAAGTTTTGGAAAAAGTTCAGTTAGGTTTAGACCCAAGATAGCCATAGCAATACCAATAAATATCATTAATATTCCAAGGATATTTCCACTAACTTGAAAGATTGAACCGAGAGCGCCGATTATTGCTCCAAAAAACATGAATCCCGCAATTCGCCCTAGATTGAATATGAGGTGAGGTTTGAACCTTTTTATAGCACTAACATTTGGATATTTTTTCGCATGCTGGGCGGAAATTCCTAAAACTAAACCACCGACAAGAGCCATGCAAGTTGAGAATCCAGCTGTAAGCCCAATAATAAGCGCAGCAATCGAAGAATTCAAGCCAGAAGTTTTCAGCAGAGTAACGTCGGCGAATTTAGTTTTCCATACAAATATTGCCAGAATAGTTATAATTATAATGCCAATTATTACATCACGACGAACTGTTTTGTTTTTGGAAATTAACGGCTTTTTTTCATAGCCAATCTCATAGCCGGCCTCTTTGACCGCCGCCGCAATTGTATTATCATCTGGCATTTTTCTGGCGGTAATGATTGCGTTATTTGTGCCAAATTTTACACTAACTTTGCTCACGCCAGATATTGCCCCGAGTTTTTCGGATAAAACAATCTCACAAGATTTACAGTGCATCCCTTTTATTGGTATGATTTTTTGTTCCACTAAATCCCCTTAATAAGCAAAAGCTACAATTGTTTATAATATATTCTAACTTTCGAATATATCAATATCTATGATACTATAAATATATATGTACAGCAAATTATTCCAACTTGAAGAAGAGGTATTTAAAGTTCTGGCAAATGAAAAGCGGCTAGAAATTATGCAGCTGCTGCGAAATGGCGAATTAAATGTTTCTGACATGATTTTGATGCTTGGATTGAGACAAGCAAATCTTTCGCAGCATTTAACTTTATTAAGACAAGTCGGTTTGGTTGATGTAAACAAAAAAGGACGAGAAATATATTATCGGATTGCAGATGAAAAGATGTGTAACGCAATTGATTTAATTCATGATTTTGTAAGGGATAAATATAATATTGGAAACAATGAATCTCAATCACCTTTCCCAATTGTAGTTGACCCTATTTGTGGAATGCGTTTTAGTGCCTGCGAAGCGTATGACAAAATAACTAAAAGTGATGGAACGACTGCTTATTTCTGTGCAAGTGGTTGTCGTGAAACTTATCTAAAGAGCTAATTTTTCAGATTGACAGTTTATCGTTACGCCATTAATTTTAATTAAGCTATACAACCCCAGCTTTTTTGCTAAAGCGTTTGTAGAATTGATAACTTTAGAAAAGAAATCTAATTCACATAACATGTTATCGATACTAATTTCATCAGTTGTTTTGATACCTACTATAAATTGAGAGTTGCTTACGCTAAAATCTACGTCAATAACATTTTTGTAAATATCACCGAACTGTTTGTGTTCAGATTTAATTTTATTTTCCCAGTTATCATCTAGTCGTTTATAGGTAAAGTCCATTTTGTCAGCGAAAACTACTAGATTAGTAAATAACGGTAGACTGTCTAAATTGTCTTTTTGGCTATGAAATTCAATTGCCGACATGATATTTTCTAATCTTGCGTCGGATATTTTGCCATTTAAATATTTTTGTGTGAATATTTTTGCTTTAAGCCCATGATTTTGGCGCCCATCAACTTGTCCAATATCGTGCAACACTGTCGTAATCAGTAAGTCGTTTTTTTCTTCACCAGATATTCCAATAACATCTGTTAATTTATCCATTATGTTAGTAACATTGATGATATGGTTTAATCCATGGTTAAGAGGAAGTGTATTTATGCTATCAATCTTGTTGTACTCACTAATAATATTTTGGTCATTTAAAATATCTTTGTAATTCATTCATTTACCTAACTGTAACTATCGATTTATATACTTAATGATATCACGCTCAATTACGTTAATGTTATCAATTAACTTTCATTATATGACTATTTTATAAAATTAATATTTTTAAAATGTAATATGTTATTGTAAATTGTTTACAATAAACAAAAATAGCATTATAATTCATAATATGAATACCGAGACTATATTACAAAGACAAACTAAATATTGTAATGCAATCAAAGACCAATTGCGTCCGTTGGGTCATGCCACAAACGCTGAATTGCTTTTAGTTTTGCGAAATTCTTTCCCAAAACTAAGTGCAACAACCGTGCACCGTGCTACCGCCAGATTGGCCTCTCGAGGGCTCATATTGATCGCCCCGCCGGACTGCCACAATTCAATACGTTATGATTCTAATATTATCCCCCACGATCACTTCCAGTGTTCATCTTGTGGCTCATTAAAGGATGCTGATATCCGGGACAAGATAATTCCTATAATAGAGGGTTCGATAAATGGTTGCAAGATTTCTGGACGATTAATTATAAATGGTACATGCAAAAAATGTACAAAAAAAGGAGAAAGTAATGAAAATAACAGTCTATAGTACAAAAACATGTGTTTACTGTACAATGTTAAAAAGATGGCTAGATGAAAAGTCGGTAGAGTATACGGCATATAATGTTGATGAAAACCCAATAGCCGCGCAAAATATGGTTAGGCTAAGCGGTCAAATGAGCGTTCCGTTTAGCACTGTTGAATTTAATGACGGTAAAATGGAAAATGTTTTAGGGTTCGATAGGAAAAAGTTTGATAGTTTACTATCAGTTTAGTTTGTTTGTATTTTACCTATAAATAAGTTTTAAGCCTGACAAAATGGCAGGTATATCCGTCTGGGTATTTTTGTAAATAATCTTGGTGATATTCTTCTGCCGGATAGAACTTTTCCAGTGGTAATAACTCTGTGGTAACTGGATTGCTCCAGCAATCAGACTTATTGACTATATCAATGAAATCTGTGGCTTCCTTTTTCTCGTCGTTATTACTATAAAAAATTATTGATTGATAAGATAATCCGTAGTCATTTCCTTGTTGATTTAAGGTTGTTGGGTCGTGAATCTGAAAAAAGAAATCAAGTAATTTGTTAAACGATGTTTTTTCCGATTCGTAATTAATCTCGACTACCTCTGTATGGCCTTCGTGATTTTCGTAGGTTGGGTTAATTGAATTGCCGCCGGAATAGCCTGCCTTGGTGTCGATGACGCCTATTTGCTTTCTAAAAAGCTCTTGCATGCCCCAAAAACAACCGCCCCCTAGGACAATTTTTTTAATCATTATCTTTTCCTGGAATAAATTTCATCGATATTGAGTTTACACAGTACCTGGTATTTTTGTTAGTTAATCTCTCACCCAAGAATAAATGTCCTAAATGACCGCCACATTTTGCGCATGTGATTTCGGTCCTAATTCCATCAGCATCTAAAGTTTTATTGACCGATCCTTTGATTTCGTCATCAAAACTGGGCCAACCGCAATCAGATTTAAATTTATCTTTTGAATTATATAGTTTTGCTCCGCATTGGCGACAGACATAAATGCCATTTGCGCTACTATTTGTATACTCACCGGAAAATGGAGCTTCAGTGCCTTTGTCTATGATTACCCTTTTCTCATCAGGAGACAATTCATTCATATCTATATTATAACATAAACTAACCAATAAATATTACTTCACCCCTGTACGGTGCTGTAATCGATATATGAACAACAAAATGGAGTGATTAAGAAATTGCCAAAGGAGAGGTGTATTGGCGAATTAATAACTGCTGGTGATATGCGACCACTTGTTGTTGAGAATTTATATTATAATTTTGAAATATTTATCGATTCAAGTATGTAATACTAACTTGTAATACTGTGGCTATGCAAACCCAAACCAGATATGGGATGAATAGCAGGGTAGCAAATGGCGCATATTGCCAAATAACAATCATAGCCCAGATTATAGTAAATAAAACTATAAATATATCAATGCAAGCCAAGGCATTACTACGCAAGCCAAATTGAATTGGTGTGAATAATAAATTAAAGAATAAATTTATCCAAAATGGCAAGGCAATATACCAACTGACTTTATTGTTTAGTAAAAGATACACTACATAGATGTTTACGGCAATAATAATTATGTATAGAACACTCCAAACTTGTCCAAAAACAGATTCAGCTGGTGCCCATGATGGTTTTTTTAAGTTTGCATACCAATTTGTTATGTCGTTCATGTCTAATATTATAGCTAATATTTAATTTTTAGATAGGTTTTGGTCTATTTGCAAACTAATCCTTGTGTCTTTAGATTATCTTTGACAACCTTCAGGCTTTTATCTAGCCCAATTTTCGATAAATTGTCTTTGTTAGCGCTTTTTACGTCAACCTTTAATGTAGTTGTGTATGTTTTGTTATTGATGCTACTATTAAAATTAATATTATTGTTTTCTAGACTGGCCATATTAGCATCATTACCTTTGGCTACAATATTACTAAATGAATCAAATTTAGCTTGGTTTTCGTATATATATTTTTTTGTAGCAGTAATAGTATTTACTGTGTCATTGTCGAATTTAATGATGTAGTCTTGTTCGATTTTTACCTTATTCACGTCATTATTGCTTGAGCAAGATATAGTATTTTTGTTCAATGCTTGCAGCCCAAAATAGATACCTATACCAATTACCGAGATTAAAACAAAACTACCTATTCCGATGACTATATATTTCTTCATAAATTTCCTTTCTTCATATTTATAAGTTACCTTCTCTGAATCTAGCTACCCCGTTGTCAATATACCAGATGTAGTCCAGGGTCTCATCAGTGAAGTTAAAGCCTGCATCGGTATATGTTGCTTGGATAGATAAATCACTAGTATTTATACTTTTTCCGCCCAAACTGTTTAGTGATGTGCTAGTTACGGTTGAGCCGTTTACTGTAACGTCAGATAACGCTTCGACTAAAACGTTAGTATACCATTTGTAGCCTACAATACGAGCAAAATTACTACCAGTCGCAATTACGCTACCGCTAGTGAAAACACCCTTAACGCTGTTTGCCTGATAAACATATCCAGCTATTCCTCCAACATAGCTGTCGCCGGAGACGTTACCTTGTACAATGACACTTTGGACTTCGGATGGATAATAAGCATAACCTATAACTAAGCCAACATAACTATTGGCAGATATGTTACCACCTTTTAGTGTGACGTCTTTAATGAAAGCATTGGCGTAAACGCCAGTGCACCCTACAAACCCACCTATGCAGTTATTGCCGATAATATTAGGGTTAACTAGATTCAGACCTTTGATAGTTCCCCCAGTTGATCGACCGACAAAGCCCATATTAGTTCCGTAAGGTGCATTAATCATAAGGTTACTAATCGTTTTGTTATTTCCATCAAATGTACCGCTAAATGCATTATTATAGCTACCAAACATATAATACTGTTTTCCGCTCAAATTTATGTCAGCGGTTAACTTAAAGACTGAACCTAGCTTCTGGGTTGCCTGTTTTAATGTCGTGTAATCGGTAATTAAATATGGACTAGCTGTTGTACCGCTGCCGGCTAAGCTAAAT
>Ga0209540_10002735_pt1 | contig 12376 bp, 13 predicted proteins | sample BarGraIncu01121A_FD_184501 | JGI IMG/M metagenome (GOLD analysis project Ga0209540, IMG submission 184501) | Arctic peat soil microbial communities from Barrow, Alaska - Barrow Graham LP Incubations 011-21A (SPAdes) (version 2) | ecosystem: Environmental > Terrestrial > Soil > Wetlands > Peat... | reverse complement strand
AATATTATGCAAAAGTCAATAACATAAGTTCAAGAAAGGCGCTTACATCGGGAGGGATTGAACCGGTTCTGGATGGAGGCAAGGAAGGACATTCTGTATTTGCATATTATCTTTTAAAAGCGCTGAACAGCAATGAAAAGAAATATTATGATGCAAGCCAATTGTTTGATAATATCAAAATTCCAGTTATTAATAATTCCGATCAGTCGCCACAATTTAATGCTATTAAAAATGCGGGAGACGAAGGTGGCCAGTTTATCTTCCTGAAAAAGCAATAAATATGATCAGACTGATTTCATTCAGAAAAGCCATTCTGTTAAAAGTCTGTTTAACTCTTTTTACTTGTTTCACAACCTCACCTGTTTTTGCTCAACAATATAATTTTGAAAATTTCACCCTGGAAAACGGGCTGCCCCAGGCTACAATATTTTCTATCTTTCAGGATTCACGGGGATACCTCTGGCTTGGCACTGAAGGAAGCGGGGTATGCCGGTTTGACGGTAAAAACTTTCAGGTAATCAATAGGGCAGAAGGATTAGCCGGGGATGTTGTCCGAAGCATCCTTGAAGATAATCAAGGTAGATTATGGTTTGGAACCGACGCTGGTGTCTCAGTTTATGATGGCAATAAGTTCATTACCATAGACGAAAACAAAGGACTGTCGAGCAATACTGTAGTATGCCTTTATGAAGACAAAAGCAACAATATCTGGGCAGGGACAGCCGGAGACAAAGGTGGTCTTAATAAAATTGAGCAGCTTCCCGTTGATTCAGTCAAAATAACACGGTTCACTGTCGATGACGGCTTATCGGATAATAACATCTTTGCCCTTTGTGAAGATAATTACAATCGTTTATGGATTGGTACATTTGGAGGCGGCATTAATCTCCTGTCTAACGGAGGCAATGTAATTACTAAGCTTCAGGATTTCCCTTCCAATCACATCTTAACCATATCGCCCGACAGCATGAATAACCTCTGGATCGGTACATACGACAATGGCGCTTTTAAAATATCCGTTACAGAAGATCTGAATTCCTGCAGGATAGAACAGATCAGTAATATTTTCAAAATTACTGATAATACAGTATGGACTATTTTGCCTGCCTTAAATGATGTCTGGTTTGGAACAAATGAAAATGGAATACAGAGATTCATAAACCAGAAAATTACTTCAATAAATAGTTCTAACGGCCTTCTGAAAAACCAGATCGTTTCAATATTTAAGGACAGGGAGGAAAATGTCTGGGTATCTTGCAGTGATGGAGGCATTTGCCGGTATCTGGGTGACAGGTTTTATAACCTCACCAAAAAAGAAGGTCTGACAGATGAGAATGTGTACTCAATAACCATTAGCAGGAACGGTGATACATGGGCAGGAACATACGGGGGAGGCCTTTACAGGTCACAGGGTTCATCTGATTTTAAAAACTATACTATTAAGGATGGATTGCCTGATAATGTTGTCAATTCACTTGCGCTGGATCAGCAAAATAACCTTTGGATCGCCACTCCAAAAGGTATTGCCAGGTTTAACGGTAAGAAATTCGAGGTTTTTAATGAGAAAAAAGATGGTTTGGCGAATGACGATGTGAATACCATCTATATTGATAAGGATAATGTTGTGTGGTGCGGCACAAAGAAAGGAGTCAGCATATATGACGGTATCGGTTTCAAAAACACCAGGGAAGGCTATTTGCCAAACAGCGAAGTTCAGGCCATTATCCAGGATAAATCCGGAAATGTCTGGTGCGGCACGCTCGGAGGATTGGCGAAATTCAGGGGGGATAAGCTTACCACCTACGATGAGGTGGAGGGACTAACACAGAAAAAAATTCATACCCTTGCAGAGGATAAGCAAGGCAATATCTGGATCGGAACGTTTGGCGGCGGAATTTTCAGGCTATCAGTCAATTCTAATGAAAAAATGCCTGTTAAACAGATGATTACAGGAAGTTTGTTAAACTCACCCAATGTATATTCTCTCATATTTGAAAATGATACAATATTGCTGGCAGGAACTGATAAAGGACTGAACCGCATCATTCTCGACAATGATAATCAGGTAAAAAATGTTTTTAATTATAGTCTTAAAGAAGGTTTCACCGGAATTAAAAACAACTTAAATGCCGTTGCCAGAAAAGGAGATGAAATATGGTTTGGAACTGTAAAGGGCATAACGGTCTACCGTCCGGGAAAAGATAAGGTAAATAGTTCTAGAGCAAATATACAAATTACTGATGTTAAACTCTTTTTTAATGAAGTTGACTGGGTAAAAGAAAAATATGAAATTATTCCATGGACACAGCTTCCCCGGAACCTTAAATTATCATATAAAAACAATCACCTGACTTTTCATTTTATCGGGTTATTATTCAGCGATAAAGAAGAAATTACCTATCAATATATGCTTGAAGGACTTGACAAAAGCTGGTCGCCTCCAAGAAAAGATAATGAAGCACCTTATCCCGGATTATTACCCGGAGAATACACGTTTAAAGTTGTTGCATTAAACAGATATGGAAACCGGAGCAATGAAACAGCCTCATTCCCATTTATAATAACTCCGCCTTTCTGGCAGACTACGTGGTTCTATATTGTTTGTGCAATTATTGCGATATCATCAATTGTCACTTATATCAAATACCGTGAAAGAAAATTACGTACCGAACGCGATACGCTCGAACGTATTGTCAAGGAAAGAACCGCAGAAGTAGTTCAGCAAAAAGACCAGATTGAATTTCAGCGTGATGAAATACAAAAGCAACATAGTATTGTTACTGAACAGAAGAAGGATATTATGGACAGTATACAATATGCTAAACGTATTCAAACCGCAGCTATTCCATCCGTTGAAATTGTCGCAAATGAATTAAAAGATCTGTTTATACTTTATAAGCCGCGGGACGTTGTAAGCGGAGATTTCTACTGGCTGGGAATAGAAGACGAAAAAATAATCATTATTGCTGCAGATTGCACGGGACATGGAGTTCCGGGGGCGTTCACAAGCATGCTCGGCATTAGTATGCTTAACGATATTATCGGACAGGTTGCAACTACTTCACCCGATATTATTTTAAATGAATTAAGAAGCAATATAATTCGCTCCCTTAAGCAATCTGCTGATGGCGAATCCAAAGACGGGATGGATATTGCTATTTTAACCATCGATAAAAAAAGCAATATACTGGATTTTGCAGGAGCCATGAACCCCTTGTTTATTATACGTGATGCAAATCTCGAAAGTATAACAGATTCCTTTGTGGAAGAAGAAGGATTCAGATTATACGAACTTAAAGGCGATAAAATGCCGGCAGCTATTCATATTAAAATGGATCCTTTCAAAAAGACTACCGTTAAAATCAAACCGGATGATAAATTTTACATATTCTCCGATGGTTACGAAGATCAGTTTGGCGGCCCCGGACATCATAAATTCATGAGGAAAAGCTTAAAAAAACTATTCCTTCAGATTCATCAGCTGCCCATGCATGAGCAAAAGCAATTCCTCGAAAAAACTATTGAAGACTGGAAAGGGGATCTCCCCCAGGTGGACGATATCCTGATAATTGGTTTCTCAATATGACCTCCATTTTTTGATGCAATAATTTTGCTTTGATATGGTAATGTTTATTCATGGATGGAATTCTGCGTTGTCATATGATTTCGGTTATCTTTAAATCAAAAATGCCAGTCATAAGAGCCATAGCCGGTATCAATATTCGTTCGGTGATCTCGGGCTTAATTATTCTTTTATTGGTCAATTGCATAGCATGCCATGGTGATCGCCCGGCAATGAAGATAGGCTTGGTTTCTTCAGGAATGACAGATTCAACCAAAAATAGTGGGGCTCCTGTTGAATACCAGTCGGTTTATGCCATGCTGGTTTTACCCAAAAATCCGCTTCCGGGGGAAGCATTCCGTATTTTGTCAACCGGAGGGGAAAATATCCGGAAAGCGCAGATCATCATCAGCGTTTCGTCTCAGGGAGTATATAGAGGCAAGCCATTTAACAACGACAGTCAGCTAATCCCCGGAAAGTTGCAGTGTGAGTTTTATGACATAGGAGGGGAAGGTATTGCTTATCACGACCTCGATAGCGTTAACGGCGGAAGCGGAAGACTTAATCCTGCAAATGGAACATATCTAAACGAATTTCGCATGAATGAAAAAGTGGGTATTTCTTATACAAAATCAAACAATTGCGATAATAACCCCTATAATTTGTTTAATCCTGAGATTGGCCAGTTGTATGTAGGCTGGACAAAACCAGGCGAATGGCTAAAATACACTGTTGATGTGGAGTACAACAGCACCTATGTTATTGGTATAATGTATACAGCAAATGGAGATGGCACTATTTCTCTTTCTGCAGATGATAATAAAGCTGAAGTGAAGCTATTTATCCCATCTACCAATCAAAAGGAAGATTCCATAGCCTGGAGACAATGGCACCACTGGAACAAGCTGGACTCTATAGGGAGAATTTATTTAAGTAAGGGTATACATGTTCTGAAGATAACCACACTTACCAATGGAAATATGAATTACGATTTCCTGGAGCTAAAACTCGGGAAATAGTAAGTAATTAAACCTCTGTATTTGAACATGTTCAAAAGAAGAATAGATGTATTTATCGATCCTGCTGATCCTGGCAAATACTTCATGAATACTTCTTTTATGCCAAAAGGGAATAATACTATTGGTTGAGTAACCTGTTTTCTATAATAAGGCCAGCCGCATTCCTGCGAAGGAATAACCAATGCCATTTTCAAAATGTTTTATTATCATAAATTTACCCTTACATTTGGGCAGTTCATCAGGGGGATTTAGCTCAGTTGGTTAGAGTATGTGACTCGCAGTCACAAGACAAGGGTTCGACTCCCTTAATCTCCACGATCAAGCAAAAAGCAAACACCCCAAAAGGGGTTTTTGCTTTTACAGATACCGTTAAAAGCTTGCTTTCAAAAGGGATATGTGAAAACAAAAAGATCATGCGCAGCATGGTGTTTGCTTTTTATTTGCAGGACTGGAACTTAGGGATCAATGAACGAAGTGAATTACTCCCTTAATCTCCACAAATAGATCATGAAAATTAATGGTACAAATCGGGTACGGATTATAAGTAATTTATCTATTCCATCAATCTTATCATCTCAGTTGGCATATTACGTTTCAGAATTGATATCCGCTGTTGTTCGTTTAGGATAATGCCCCTCTCTGAGAAAGTCTGCTGCAAGGTCTGAAGCACTATTTCGGGAGTATTATTGTTTTTGCTCAGATGGGCCAGACAGATATTACTGAGGTTGTCACTAATAATATCTGCCAGAAAAGCTGAGGTTTGGTGATTCCCTAAATGTCCATGATCTGATTGTATCCTCGCTTTTAAAAAATGAGGATATTTGCCATTCACCAACATCTGTTCATCATAATTTGATTCAATAACGAGCAAGTTAGCAGCTTTAATATATGGAGCAGCAGTTTGGCTAATATGTCCAAGGTCGGTAGCAATTGTTATTTTTTTATCGCCGGCACAAATGTGGAACCCTATAGTTTCAGGAGCATCATGACAAACCGGAAATGCTTCGATATCAAAACCTGCCAGATGAAATTTTTGCTGCAAAGGAATTTCGTGGATACAGTCCCGAGATATTTTTTTATGTGGTGCGAGAATGCTTTTCCAAATTTTATAAGTAGAGAATGCAGGAAGACTGTTTTTCCTGGTAAGCACTTCCAATCCTCTGATATGATCTATATGATTGTGTGTTATCAGGACCCCCATAATAGTCTGCATGGAGATATCCATATTCTTCAGAAACTTGCGTATGGAAGTTGCTGGAATTCCGGCATCGATCAAAATTCCATGAAACTCATTACCCAGGTAATAACAATTCCCGCTACTTCCACTGCTAAGACTGCAAAAATTCAATTTCATCAATGCTTTGTTTACTGGAGTCAAAGGTACATATAAGAAAAATGGGGGAACCAGGCATTTGCAACATCAATCTATTAAGAGAATATACTTGAATAGTCATCCCTCTTTGCATTAGCAGAGAGGGATTGGGGGTGAGTACGCGTGATTCTGGAGGTCAATTAAATTAAATTTATGGTTATTTTAATGTCAAACTAAGAATCTGTAACACATTGTGAATTAAAAATTAAGTTCCTGAAATAATTCTATAATTTAAAAAAGTAGTAAATTTGATTATCTGATTTTAAACATATGAAAAATTATACACTTTTAATAATTGTTGTTTTCCTGTGTTTTACTAACTGTAAAAAGGAAGACAAAACTGAGAATCTTTACTATAGCACTACATTGATAAGCCAGGTCAATTCAGGTGATTTAGCTGTTCATGGATTTACATATAATAGTAATTATCTTATTCATGAGTCAACTGAACCGTACACGTATAAGAAATTTTCGTATGATGCCCAAAATATTTTAAATAAGGTTGAGGTGGCTTATTCTTTCAATGCATTTAGCTGTTCAATGATTCCGGGACAGTCGCTGGAATCAGATCCAAGAAAAGCCAAGATATCTGAATATTCAGAATTTGAATACGATAATGTTTTAAGATTAATAAAGAAATCGAATTACTTTATCAACAGTGGAACTCCACAACTTACCTCCTACCAGACGTATGATTACGAGAATAATAAAATTGTAAAGTCAAGTACATTCAATCCACAGGGACTGTTGACACAATACCACAATTATACATATGATGATAACGGCAATATAACACGGGATGATCAATACTCGAATAATTCAGGTATAAGATTAGTAAACTCGGTGATCTATGAGTTTGATAACAAAAATAATCCATATCAGGTTTTTGCATGTGAAGGTAATCCTGGTATATATACCAACAAGAATAATATAACAAAAGAGACTTCTGTTTCCTATAATGGTACAGCCGAATCCCGTTACACAACACTCCATACCTACGAATACAACAGTTTAGATTATCCGGTCAAAATAGATAAACTGGATTGCATTTATGGGAAATAGAGAGGAATTGCAAATTGGGAAAGCGATTTACATATCTTTTGCTCCTGGTAACCGGATTAGTCAGTAGCTGTAAAAAAGATTCAAACTCCGACAACTGGATAGTCAGCAATTATTCAGGCACTTACAAAAATATTGAATATAGTGAGAACCTGATCAGGGAATTTACTGCCGGTATTTACGAGGAAAATACTATTCCTGAAGATATCAAACAACTACAATATGGCAGGATAGAGATTGATTTTCAGTACAATGGAGGAGGTCTTATTTATTTTATGCCGTTGTTTTACTATGGTTCTATGAATAAAAACAACAACGACGATGATGTAGAAGAACCAAAATTTCACATGGCTATTGAAATCGGACATTACAATGTCATCCCTTTTCCGGTAGAATATTTATTTTATACCATAAGTACGTTTCGCCAACCTCAATATTGCAGAGATACCTTTAGTCCTGTAATTACAGGGGGAAATTACACTCTCATTATTGATAAAAAACCTGAAGGAATGATACTTCAGTTGAAAAACGGAGTAAATATCCTGAACATTTTCCCTCATGCTTTTTTCCCTGATTCTTCTCAATTATTCTTTAAAGATATAACATCTTATATTGATAGGAATAAGGGTGATTCTCTGAAAAAAGTTTTGATGGTAGGAAAGGGGTTTGCAGGAATTGATAAAGGGATCCATACCTTTAATGGTCAGGTCACAAGTCTCCGGATCATAAAATATACAATTTCCAATACTGATTCAGGATATGAACTAAAACAAGTCAGAAATCAACATTCGGAAAACCAGCAGGTAATTTACACTGCCCATGACAATTTATTTGGGAATGACAAATTCATTATATTAAAATACCAGTTTTATCCCTATAAATTCGTAGCCGGTGAATTAATTTCGGGTGGAGAAATGCAAACCGGCGAAACAGCTAAAATGCAGAATGACCAACCTGCCAGCTGTTACTTAAAATCATCTGATATTGGTTTTTACAAAGTAAACATTTGCACGATTGATAAAGACAATAATGTACTAAGATCCTCGGCGAAACCTTTTGAGATCTGGGTATACCCAAAAGAATGGGATTTTGCTTTTTATAAATAGCAGTTTTACCTTTAAGGTCTGCTTAACAAAGAAAAAGCCTTGCTCTCGCAGATGATGATAGATATAATGGCATTTCTCTCCTTCCTTTAGTCTTAAGGGAAGGAGCCGGAGGATGGGTTAGTAAAAACGCAGAGAGAGGGATGGGGGTGAGTACGCGTGATTCTGGAGGATTACTCATCACTTCGTTCCTCGTGATCCTCTTAGTGGTGCTTAACAAGGGAAAAGCCCTGCCATGCTGCGCATGACTATGGGCTTTTTTATTTCCATACCTTTCAAAAGCAAGCTTTTGATGGGCTGTCAATAAAAAACCCCGTCGCTTTCGCGACAGGGCTTTTTCTTTGTAGCGGAGGGAGGATTCGAACCTCCGACCTTTGGGTTATGAGCCCAACGAGCTACCACTGCTCCACCCCGCAATATATTTTAAAGAACTATCATTTCAATCTTCCCGGATTCGAACCCCGTCCGCCAGCCGGCGGATATGAGCCCAACGAGCTACCACTGCTCCACCCCGCAATATATTTCGGGTGCAAATTTAACATTACTCAATCAATTTACAAAATATATCCCATTTATTTGGTTTATTATCAATTCATAATGATGCTGCCTGATTAATTCTTTCGCACAATGATTGGGGAATCCAGATCAATTACTAAAATATTTTTTCTGAAACTTCAATGCTACATTTACCAGAAGTATAAGAACCGGCACTTCAACCAGCGGACCTATTACAGCAGCGAATGCTTCCCCGGAGTTGATACCGAAAACAGCCACTGCCACTGCTATAGCAAGCTCAAAATTATTGCTCGCCGCTGTGAATGAGATAGTTGCTGTTTTTGCATAGCCTGCCCCTATCCTTTTCCCCATAAAAAAGGAAACCATGAACATCACGACAAAATAGATTATGAGCGGGACTGCAATCCGGACGACATCAAGCGGGATCCTGACAATATATTCTCCTTTCAGTGAGAACATTACGAATATAGTAAACAAAAGGGCTATCAACGTCAAAGGACTTATTCTGGGTATGAACTTCTTTTCATACCATTCTTTGGTTTTTAACTTCAGGAGTATAAAACGGGTCAGCATACCTGCGATAAACGGTATTCCCAGGTATATGAAAACGCTCTTTGCAATCTGGCTGATCGTGATGTGAACGGCAAATGACTTTAACCCGATCCATGAAGGGACAAGAGTTATAAAGAAATATGCATAAACAGAAAAAAAGAGTACCTGAAAAACCGAGTTGAAAGCAACCAGACCTGCAGCATACTGAGTATCTCCTTTGGCAAGCTCATTCCAGACAATAACCATGGCAATGCATCTGGCGAGACCTATCATGATCAATCCGGCCATATATTCCGGATAGTTATGGAGAAAAATGACTGCCAGGGCAAACATAAGTACTGGCCCGACAATCCAGTTCTGGACTAATGACAGCGTAAGTATTTTCCTGTCACGGAAAACATCACCAAGTTCTTCATATTTTACTTTGGCAAGAGGAGGATACATCATCACTATCAAACCAATTGCTATCGGAATATTGGTCGTCCCGCTTTGAAACTTATTCCAGAATCCGGCTATTCCCGGGAAGAAATATCCTGCTCCGACACCGATAAACATTGCAAGAAATATCCAGAGGGTCAGAAACCTGTCGAAAAATTTTAATCTGGTCTTCATATTCTGGTAGTTTAAAAATTATATCTCAGCAACAGTTTGATTTTGAGTCTGAACATCCGCATGTCGGTTCCGAGTTCCTGAGTATCCCGTTTATAATTCCTGCAGCACAACCTACACCTGACTTGACCGATATTGCTTTTACAGGGCAATTCAATGCACATGCCCCGCATTCCATGCAATAATCTTTTCTTAAGATATGTGCCTTCTTGCCGGAGAGCTCAAAAACATCATGAGGGCACACCTTTATGCACATTCCGCATCCGTTACAGGTATCTTCACACAAGCTAAGCGTGACAACATCCGAGAGATAAACTAAGTCTTTCATATATATTATTAAATAAATTTTCCAATAACCTGTAAAATAATGCCAATGATGGCGAAGCCTATCTGAATTGGCACAGATATCTTCATCTCTTTTTTGACTCCTGACAATGAGGTATAGGTTGTTGAGCCGGTAAAATTCATTGCCATGAAGGAGGAAATCGCCGTAATCAGGAAAAACCAGGATAATATTTTAATGGAATTATTGCCTGCAAAATTTAATAAAAAGAGAATAATAAACAGCAGCGCTCCGGCAAAGAAACCCTTTAAAGAAAAATGCCGGCCCGGAATACAGGGAAGAAACATTGGTGTAATGACAATTCCTGAAATGTACGCAAGAAATACTCTTAGGATAGCAGGTCCGCCAACACCTGAAAAATCTCTGTATGAAACACCATTACCACTCAGTCCTGAGATTAAGAATGGAACTGCCATTGCTCCCAGCAGGTAAAATTTTCCGTACATAAAGTCATTTGGGATGAGCTTAATCCGGTCTTTAAATCCGAAAGTAACTCTCCTCATTTCCTTGTCAGCCCTGTAGCCGTCACTTATAAATTTCTTAATATCGGATGCACGCACCGGGCCGTACTGAACATTAAAGCCGGTCTCCTCCCTGACTTTATGGGCAGCTACTCCTGTAGCCCCCAGCTGCGGCAGGATAAGACGTTTGTGATTCACTATTTTATCAAGAGATACTAACCTGATTCTGCTGACAAGCTCTTTTGTGCCGAATGTACCCTTGCCCGCAGCACACCAGACATTTACTCCTTTAGTATCCAGCATCAGTATCCATCCATTCACTCCGGCAAGATTTTTACGGAGAGCATCGAAGGAAAGCTTGTAATTTGCTGTAACAAAGACATCGGATTCCTGACCTGGCTTGCCTGCCGCATATAATCCGGGAGTGACCCTGTACTTATCACGGTTGATTCCCCAGCGCACCATTACGGCACCAAGAAAATCTTTAAAATTCAGTGTTGTGGAGACGACCGGAATTATAGCATCTGAGGTGGTCATATTCCCAATTAAATACGATTCTTTCATTTCAAGCTAATAAATCATTATAAAACTTATAAAATGCAATTCTTATTTCGTCCCTGATTCTCCTGAAATCACTCATAATCTGCATATCTGTCCCCTTAAATTTCGAAGGATCTTCAAAACCCATATGTAATCTGTTCTTTACTTTTCCGATAAAAACCGGACAAGTCTCGTTAGCATTGTCACACACCGTAATAACATAATCCCACTCATCATTCAGATATTTATCCACTGATTGGGGTTTATTCTGGCCAATATCTATACCGGCCTCATGCATCACTTTGATGGCTGTTTGATTTATCTGATCGGCAGGTTCAGTTCCTGCAGAATGGACTTCTGTGTTTTTATCGAACGATTGTAAAAAGCCCTGGGCCATCTGGCTGCGGCAACTATTGCCTGTACATAAGATTAATATTTTCATATCACTTTATTCTGCAAGTTATTTTAGCCTTTTGTATGGGTTCAAAAAAGCTATCAAACAATTTAAGCATACGATCTATGCCGGTGGAATTTACGCAATAGTTAATCTTAAGTCCGTCTATTTCTCCCTGTATCAAGCCTGCATCCCTGAGTTCTTTAAGGTGCTGCGAAACGGTTGTTCTTCCAAGTGGAAGATAGTCGGAAATATCACCCGAGATGCATGTTTTTGCTTCAGAAAGATATTTCAGAATTGCTAGGCGAGCCGGATGAGACAAGACTTTCGCAAAGCTGGCAAGCTCCTGTAATGATTCGTCGAATTTTTCTGCTTTATTCATGTTTTAATATCTAATGTCGCAAACATACGACATTAATAATAATTATTATATATCAGGTCATATTTTTTATAAAACTTTTAGTATTATGCCGGTAATATTAGCCGTTTCTACAAATTACCTCCAGCTTTTATTAACTATCTTGAGAAATTATTGTTAATGACCAGTCAGTTATCACAAAAAGGGTGGACAAACTAAAATCATTTACAAGAACGCTCAGATTGCTTTATTCTGGTTGTTTCAGAGATCCTGTTATAATCGGATTAATATTACTTTTCCCCAACAGTGCGATTATCTCTCAAAATCTGGATTCAGATTCTTTAATTGCCCGACCTGCAGGTTTTTCAAATAATGATCAAAAGGAGATTGCAACACGGAAGCCATCAGTCAATTTTTACAAAACAGACAGCATTTTTTCTTTCAGATCTCCAAAGGGATATTTCCCCTCATTGCTTCATAACTTTGGA
>Ga0209540_10002734_pt1 | contig 12377 bp, 11 predicted proteins | sample BarGraIncu01121A_FD_184501 | JGI IMG/M metagenome (GOLD analysis project Ga0209540, IMG submission 184501) | Arctic peat soil microbial communities from Barrow, Alaska - Barrow Graham LP Incubations 011-21A (SPAdes) (version 2) | ecosystem: Environmental > Terrestrial > Soil > Wetlands > Peat... | reverse complement strand
AAGATTGCCAACCTCTCGGTTATGAAATTAAAAGTGTATGCTAGTGGAGCTCAGCTCGGAAGTATTAAAACCGGACAACAATGTTCAGTCAGAATTGACAATGGGAAAAAAGGTTACACATCATTTCCCGGAATAATCAGCTATATCTCCGACAAGGCTGAGTTTACTCCTAAGATCATACAAACAAAAGAGGAACGTGTAATACTTGTTTATGCGGTTGATATAGAAGTAAAAAATGACGGATCTATTAAGTCAGGAATGCCCGGAGAAGCAAAATTCTGATCCAGAAAAGCAAATGCAAAAAGTTATTGAATCAACAGATATAAGCAAAGCGTTCGGATTAACAAAAGCTTTGAATGATATCACCTTCTCGGTAGATGAATCGGAGATATTTGGCTTTATTGGTCCCGACGGCGCCGGCAAAACGACTCTTTTCAGGATCATTGCAACTCTTCTTCGTCCCGATAAGGGGGAAATGAAGGTATTGGGAATGGATTGTATGGCCGGGTTTAAGGAACTCCGTAAGAATATTGGATATATGCCGGGGAGGTTCAGCCTTTACCAGGATCTTACTGTTGAGGAAAACCTGAATTTTTATGCAACTGTTTTCGGTACCACAGTAAAGAAAAACTATGACCTTATTTCCGATATCTATTCACATATCGAGCCTTTTAAAAAGAGGCTGGCAGGTAAACTTTCTGGTGGCATGAAACAGAAGCTGGCACTTTCTTGTGCTCTGATTCATAAACCTAAACTTCTTATACTTGATGAACCCACAACCGGCGTTGATGCAGTTTCGAGGTCCGAATTCTGGACTATGCTAGGCAAACTCCGGCAACATAATATCACTATAATCGTTTCGACACCATATATGGATGAAGCAATGCGCTGCGACAGGGTAGCGCTTATCCAGAACGGATCGATTCTCCTGGTCGCCCCTCCGCAGAAGATCCGCGACGGTTTCAGCAGGAAGCTTTTTATGATAAAGGCATCTGAAAAGTATAAACTTATAATCGCATTAAGGAAATACCCGGGTACCGTAACTGCTTATCCTTTTGGAGATTCAGTTCATACTACTTTCGCTGATGACCGAATCAATGATTCATTGTTCACATTTCTCAGCGAAGCAGGGCTATCCAATGTAACAGCTGTGGAGACAGAAGCAGGTATTGAAGACAGATTCCTTGAACTTATGCAAAATGTGAGATGATGGATAACCGCGTAATTACAGTAAAGAATCTGATAAAAAAATTCGGAACTTTTATTGCGAATGACAACCTTTCTTTTGATGTATTCAAAGGAGAGATCTTTGGATTTCTCGGTGCTAATGGCGCTGGTAAAACAACAACAATCAGAATCTTGTCGGGGCTTTCATCTCCGACTTCTGGAGAAGTTATAGTTGCCGGAATTAATGCATCAAAAAAGCCGGAAGAGATTAAGAAACAAATAGGCTATATGAGTCAGAAATTCTCATTATATGAAGATCTTACTGTAAAAGAAAACATTATGCTTTATGGTGGCATATATGGTATGAGTAAATCGCTGATTAAAGAAAGAACAGATAGCCTTCTTGAAAAACTGAATTTCCGCGAATATGGTAATAAGTTAATTGCTGATCTGACGCTTGGTTTACGTCAGAAGCTTGCATTCTCTATAGCTGTTTTTCATGACCCTAAAATAGTTTTTCTCGATGAACCAACAGGAGGTGTTGACCCGATTACACGAAGGCAATTCTGGGAAATGATATATGAAACAGCTGCAAGAGGTATCACCGTTTTCGTAACAACACATTATATGGATGAAGCTGAATACTGTGACAGAATCTCAATTATGAGTGAGGGTAAAATTGTTGCGCTTGACACTCCCGAAAATCTGAAGAAATTGTATAATACAGCTACAGTAGAGGAGGTATTTATTAAGATAGCACGACCAAATTGACCCCCCAACCCCCCATATGGGGGGCTGTGGAGTATGGATTTATTTTTTACCCCCCATTTGGGGGCAAGGGGAGTAAAAAAGGTAGAGGAAAATAGAATGTTTATTGTTAATAATTGATTATTTGGAGATCACATGAAGCGATTCCTTGGTTTTGTAAAAAAAGAGTTCCTGCATATTTTCAGGGATTACAGAACTCTATTTATCATATTCGGAATACCTGTCGCACAGATACTTATCTTCGGTTTTGCGATAAGCAATGATGTAAAAAATGCAGGAGTTGCATTTCTTGATTTATCGAAGGATGAAACGACACAGAAACTTACAGATAAAATAATCTCCTCAGGGTTTTTCAAAAAGACAGAAAACCTGACAAGTTACAACGAGATTGAAGATATTTTCAGGAAGGGCAAGACCAAAGAGGTAATAATTTTTGAAAAGAATTTTGGAAAAAAACTGCAAAACGAAGGAAAAGCCAGCATGAGTTTAATAGCCGATGGATCAGAACCAAATACGGCAACCCTCGTGACAAATTATACTATGGCAATAATATCTGACTTTAACACTGATATCTCAGGAGTGAAGGCCAACAATCCGATGCTCATCCAACCTGAGGTTAAAATGTTTTACAATCCGGAACTAAAGAGTCAGCACATGTTTGTACCTGGTGTAATAACGATGATACTCATTCTTATCTGTGCTCTCATGACATCTGTTACAATTGCCAGGGAAAAAGAATTCGGAACCATGGAAGTATTACTGGTCTCTCCCCTCAGACCAATACAAATAATCCTCGGTAAGGTAGTGCCGTACTTACTTCTTTCCTTCATTAATGTGATCCTTATACTTGTTCTTTCGTGGCTGGTATTCGGGCTTTCTGTAAAAGGAAGCATTATTTTACTACTGGCAGAATCAATGTTGTATATAATGCTGAGTCTCTCAGTAGGAATACTTATTTCAATTGTTTCCAGCAGCATGCAGCAGGCAATTTTTATTTCACTGGTTGGCATGATGCTTCCTACGATCCTTCTTTCAGGCTTCATTTATCCTATCGAAAACATGGCTGATATATATCGATATATAAGTTATTTGTTGCCACCAAGGTATTTTATCACAATAATTAAAAGTATAATGATAAAAGGTACAGGATTCATATATGTCTGGAAAGAAACACTGGTACTCATTTCTATGACAATGCTTTTCATAGGGATAAGTGTCAGAAAATTCAAAGTAAGGCTTGAATAAGGACCAAGATAAAAGACAAAAGTAAAAAGACAAAAGTAGATCAAGTGACCACAAGAAAAAGTAACTAATCCCTCTAAAAGAGTGAGAATTAGCCTCCCTTTAGGGGGGATGGGGGCAAAAAGAAAGAAGATAAAAAAATAAAAATGAGAACCATACTATATCTGATACGAAAAGAGTTTCTTCAGATCTTCCGTAACAAGTTCATATCCAGGGCGATGTTTGCAGTACCTATTGCTCAGATGCTGCTCCTTGTACCTGCAGTTACCTTCGAGATCAAAAATGTAAGACTGTGTATTATTGATAATGATATGACATCTGAATCGAGAGGTCTGATAAGTAAACTTGAAGGATCCACCTTTTTCAAAGTGACTTTTTCGACTTTTTCAGAGAATGAGGCAAATAACCTTCTGCACAAAAATAAATTTGATCTTATACTTAATATACCATCCGGTTTTGGAGAGAATCTCGGTATAGGAAAAACCGGGAAATTGAGTGTAGCGATTGATGCCATCAATGCTTCTACTGCACAGCTTTCATGGGCATACCTTAGCGGTGTTATCCGCGATTATAACATGAATATCCTGACTGAAAATATCAATTCAGTTCCTGTTACACCAGTACCGCAGATAATGATCACGAACAGGTTTTGGTACAATGAAATGCTTAACTATAATCACTATATGCTTCCAGGTGTCTTAACACTCCTTGTTACGGTTGTAGGATTCCTTCTTGCAGGACTTAACATGGTCAGAGAAAAAGAGATGGGGACGATTGAACAGTTAAACGTAACACCTGTAAGGAAGTACCAACTAATTATAGCCAAAATGGTTCCATTTCTTCTTATCGGCCTGATTGATCTTTCTATTGGACTGATACTTGGCAAGCTTGTCTTCAATATCCCGTTTGTTGGAAGTATTACTCTGCTCTTTACATGCGCTTCCATTTTTCTTATAGCTGTACTTGGACTTGCGCTTTTTATTTCAACATTCTCAGGCTCACAACAGCAGTATATGTTTATCGCATTTTTCTGCATGATCATATTTATGCTTATGAGCGGGCTCTTCACACCTTATGAAAGCATGCCAAAGTGGGCTCAGGATTTTGACATGATTAATCCTGTTGCCTATCTAATGAAGATAAACAGGATGGTAATGCTAAAGGGTTCTACTATGCATGATATAAGCAGGGAAATAATTTCACTTATTGTCATTGCAGTATGTTCTACGAGTCTGGCAGTAAGGCGTTACCGTAAAACTACTTAAGAAATAATTTCAACTATTAATACTTTGTATTATGATAAGCTTAGTCAATTGAAACCATCGCCTCCACAGGCCAGTGATCTGATATGTTGATCTCTTTTTCTTTTTTAATAATAGTTTTGTAATCAAGTACTCTCATCCCGTTCCTTACGAAAATGTAATCAGTTCTTGCTGTTTTTGTATTGTCAAATGACCCGTTCAGGGTATAGATCGGACCAACCGGAGTCTTTTCACTAATAACATAAGAGTCCTTCAGGAGAGGCACACTTTCATTTGGTCCCGTCAGAATTGAATAACCAGTACTGGTCGGAGGCATATTAAAATCCCCTGAAACAATAAAAGGGAATCCATCAGCAATTTTATTAACTTCTTTAAGAAGTATTTTTGAACTAATCACTCTTGCTGAATCGGAATCGTGCGCAAAATGAGTATTAAAAAAGAAGAAATGTCTATGGCTCTTTTTATCAACAAGCTCAATCCATGTCACTATCCGCGGCAGTGAAGAACCTTTTCCCATCGTTCCTGCGACCTCAGGGGAATCGGATAGCCAGAAAGTGATGTTTCGGATCATATTAAATTTTTCTTTTCTGAAAAAAACAGGGTTCATCTCCCCTTCATGGGCCCCGTCGCTGCATCCCGCTCCAACTGCGGTATAGTCCATAAGGATTGTTTCAAGTACCTGAAACTGATGCCACAATACCTCCTGCAAACCAAGGATATCTGGTTTATCGTTCAGTATAAAATCACAAACCTGTGATGCTCTTTTTGGCCATGAATAGATACTATCATCCGGATTATTATATCTTACGTTCAGTGTCATTACTTTTAATTTACTCCCTATCGGCTTATGAGAACAACCGCAGTTAATAATTAATAAAATGAAAACAACACAGGCATAAAGATTTTTCATTTCCCAGGTATTTTTATCAAAGATAATAATCTGAACACTAATTCCCATTATAGTTCATGATAAGAGTCTCCGAGGCTGTTCCGAAAGGTTATGTACCAATTATTTATATATTTGTAAAATTATTTAAACAAGTGATAGGAACCTCTTTTTATGAACTTGTATCCCAGTCAATTGTTAACAGTATCTACTAAATTTTTGTGATTAATGCCTGATGTAATTAAGCTTTTACCCGACTCGGTAGCCAACCAGATTGCTGCAGGAGAAGTAATACAAAGGCCTGCTTCTGTTGTAAAAGAGCTGATTGAAAACTCTGTTGACGCAGGAGGAAAAAACATCAGGGTGATAATAAAAGACTCAGGGAAGACCTTAATTCAGGTAATTGATGATGGATCGGGGATGTCTGAGACGGATGCAAGGTTATCGTTTGAAAGGCATGCCACCTCAAAGATTACAACAGCCCAGGATCTCTTTGCAATTACAACGAAAGGATTCAGAGGCGAAGCACTTGCATCCATTGCCGCTGTCGCGATGGTTGAACTTAAAACCAGGCGTATTGATAGTGATACCGGAATCCTTGTAGCAATAAATGGCTCAAAGGTTGAATTACAGGAACCATGCAGTTGCCCTGTCGGTTCAAGCTTTTCAGTCAAAAATCTTTTTTTCAATATCCCGGCACGAAGGAAATTCCTGAAGTCGGATAATACCGAAATCCGACATATTGTTAATGAATTCCAGAAGATCGTACTGGCTCACCCCGATATAAGATTCTCACTTCATCACAACGATAGTGAGATTTATAATCTTATTGCAGGAAATTTGAGACAGCGGGTAATCGGTGTTTTTGGAAAACAAATAAATCAGGACCTCATAACACTCGAGACAGAAACAAGCCTGATTAACATAAAAGGATTTATAGGGAAGCCGGAGAATGCACGACGGACATATGGTGAACAATTCTTTTTTGTGAATAACCGGTTCATGAAACATCCTTACTTCCATAAAGCAGTTGTCGAAGCTTACCAGAATATACTTCCTGTTGAATCAATCCCTTCTTATTTCATTTTCATGGAAGCTAATCCGGCATCAATTGATATTAACATTCACCCCACAAAGACTGAGATCAAATTCGAGGACGAAAGATCCATCTGGCAGATACTTATGGCGTCGGTGCGGGAAGCACTGGGAAGATTCAACATAGTGCCATCCCTCGACTTTGAGAATGAAGCTCTGATTGACATCCCGATAATGAGGTCATCGAACATTATACCCGAACAACCTAAGATTGAGATCAATACACAATTCAATCCGTTTGACGGAGAAGAAAGATCCAATGAAAGGTCGGGGTTTGTTGAACGGTTCGAGAGAGAGAACGTAGCCAACTGGGAAAAACTTTATACCGCTCTTGAAAAAGAAAACGATAATCCGGAACAATTCGAAAAGATAAGGGAATCGCAAAGAAAGTTCTTCCAGATAAAAAATAAATATATAGTATGCCCGGTCAAATCGGGTCTCATGCTTATAGACCAGAAGAGAGCTCATGAGAGGGTCCTTTATGAAAGATTCCTCGAATGTCTCAGCAACAACCGCGCAATAAGCCAGGTCGATATGTTCCCTGTTACTGCAGAATTAAACCCGGCTGATTATATTATTCTTAAAGAAATAGAAAGAGATTTGGAAATACTTGGATTCAGTTTTCAGCATTCGGGTAAAAACAAAATTATAATAAAAGGCAGGCCTGCAGAAAGCGATTCCTCCGATCCCCTCGAGTTACTTGAGATTTTGCTTGAGGATTATAAAAGTACACAAGCAGATCCTTCGGCAGGTGCAAAGGAAAAGGTCGCAGCAGGAATGGCATGCGCCTCAGCCATTCAATACGGAAAAGTACTTGGACAGGGCGAAATGGAAGATCTTTTTGACACGCTTTTTGCTTGCCAGTCGCCAAATTATTCTCCAAAAGGCAAGCCTGTCATAAGTATATTAACACTTGAAGATATTGATAAGAGATTTAAATAGTATTGGTTTATTATGTTAATTGTTTGGATCAACTCTTGAAAATCAATGACAATATGTCGGATCGAAATGGGGAATAAAGTTTGGCCCGACAATTGAAGATTTAAAAATGTTTTAATAACTGATAGATGAACGGATACGGCAGAGGCATTCTGGGATTACCCCCGGTGGTAAAAAATATAATAATGATCAATGTTCTGATGATCTTAGCTTATTACGCAGCTAACAGCGTTTTTGGCATTGATCTGAATAGTTTGCTTGGTCTTTATTTTCCAAAGTCAGAGATGTTCAAGCCTGTGCAGATTCTCACTCACATGTTTATGCATGCCAATTTTTTCCCGCACCTGTTTTTCAATATGTATGCACTTTTTATATTCGGACCGATTCTTGAGAACGTATGGGGTCCAAAACGCTTTTTCATATTCTATATGGTTTGCGGATTGGGAGCCGCGTTTACTCATGAATCAGTTATCTTTTTCCAGTATAATCATCTGGTTCAGAGCCTGAGTCCCGAAAACGTTCAGGCTGTAATAAGTGAAGGAACGGCATATTTTCATCAGGGAAAAGTATTTACCGATCCTGACATGCAAGGGCTTCAAATATTACTTAATACCCCTACAGTAGGTGCATCGGGTGCAATATTTGGTGTTCTTCTGGCATTTGGTGTTCTATTCCCAAATACTCAATTGATGCTTCTTATTCCTCCTTTGCCAATAAAAGCCAAATACCTTGTTCTGGGATATGGGGCTCTTGAATTAATTCTTGCAGTAACCCAGCCCGGTAGCGATATCGCCCATGCTGCTCACCTAGGCGGAATGTTGTTCGGTTATATTCTTATCAGGTACTGGAGAAAAACCACAAATACTTTATACTGATGGGAATCTGGGACGACATAAAATTAACTTTCAGAAATGGAAGTAACCTTACCAGGTTGATTTATATCAATGTTGCAGTTTTTGTCCTGATTACTCTGGTTGCCGGAATAGGCTTTCTTCTTAATAATCAGGATGTTTCCGGGAAAGCTCTCAATCTTTTTTCTGTTCCTGCATCTCTTAATGCGCTACTTCTCAGGCCGTGGACATTAATAACATATATGTTCACTCATAAGGATATCTGGCATATCCTCTTCAATATGTTATGGTTATACTCGTTTGGAAGGATATTCCTTGAATATCTTGATGAAAGAAAGCTTGTCGCTGTATATTTACTGGGCGGGTTAAGTGGTGCATTGGTTTATATTCTTTCCTTTAATATTTTTCCTGCTTTTACAGGTGTATTAGCTGATTCTGCAGCAATAGGAGCTTCAGCATCTGTTATGGCTATTGTAATTGCAATTTCCGCTTATGTTCCCGATTATACTATTCAGCTGTTTTTATTTGGAAGGATAAAGATAAAATACCTGGCCCTTGCAATATTTGTCTTTACATCAATAATGGATTTTTCAGTGAATTCAGGAGGTAAGCTTGCGCATATCGGAGGTGCTTTTTTCGGCTATTTCTATATTCTAAATCTGAAACATGGTCGTGATATGGGAAAAGGATTCAATAGTATAATAGATTTTCTTGTAACTATTTTTAAACCAAGGAAAAAACTCAAAGTCACTCACAAAAAGGTTGCCACTGAATATGAATATAACAAAATTAAAGTTGAGCAACAGAAGACGATTAATCACATTTTAGATAAAATATCCAAAGGAGGATATGATAGTCTGACAAAAGAGGAAAAGGAGACTCTTTTTAAAGAGAGCCAGAAAAAAAGTTAATCTCAGAAATTTATCCATTTGTATATCCTTTTTCCCCCCTTGTCAAAAAACAGGATTCTGCGACGGTATTTCCCCTGGAAACCGGTAATTTTATAATCACAAATTATTGTATTTGAGAAAGATCCTTTATAAAATCCTATTGATCGTAAACGCTTTCTTTGCTTTTACTATTCTGTTATCATACCTCGCAGTAATTATCAGTCCAGTAGACTTTGCGCTTCCTGCCTTTTTTGGTCTTGCTTACCCATATCTTCTGCTAATCAATATAATACTGGTAATAATCTGGGCAATGCTTTTAAGATTTGAGGCACTTATATCGGTGGTTATAATTGCAGCCGGATTTACACACTTTTCCAATTATATAAAACTTTCAAAACCCTCAGGAGATAAAACAGAAACTTTTAAAGTTCTAAGCTATAATGTTCGGCTTTTTAATTTTTTTGAGAATAATCATGGCATCACTTCCGAAAAAAAAATAATCCAGTTCCTGAAAACTCAAAAACCCGATATAATTTGTCTTCAGGAGTTTTTCCTTCTTGGGAATCCGAAAGTGGAGGAAACCCTGTTGGTAGCAGCTCTCGGAGGCGATTATTATTCTCATATGAAAGTTTTAGGAAGCGGAAAAAACAGGTTTTATGGAATTATCACATTAAGCCGGTTTCCAATTGTAAGAAAAGGAGAAATAATTCATCCCGGGTCTTCAAGTCTTTCAATATTTACCGATGTCCTGATCCAAAAAGATACCTTCAGAATTTATAATAACCATCTTCAGTCCTTCAGGCTTCACAGAATGGAACGTTCATTTATAGAAGAACTGACAACTTCTGATGACAAAGAGACCTTGAATGAAGTAAAGAGTTTGTCAGTCAGCCTGAAAAAGGGATTTGTAAAGAGAGCCCTCCAGTCGAAGGTAGTAAAAGATCATATAAACCAGTCTCCTTTTCCTGTAATGGTCGTTGGTGACTTTAACGACACACCGGTATCTTATGCATACAGGAAGATTCGCAAGGGGCTTAATGATTCCTTCGTCAATTCAGGATATGGCGCAGGATTTACATACAGAGGTAATTACCCTCCAAACAGAATAGACTATATATTGTATAATGACCCTCTGATAAACAGTTACTTCGAGATAATTAAAGTGAGATACTCTGATCATTATCCTATTATTGCATATTTCAGAAAGAAAATCTAGAACGGGAGTTTTCTGAAATCTACATTTCCTCCTGAGATGATCAGGCCGATCCTTTTCCCTCTGAACATACCCGGATTTTCTTTTACAACAGCCATTACAGTTGCCGATGATGGCTCAATAATTATTTTCATTCTCTCCCAGACAAGAAGCATGCATTCAATAATTGAATCTTCCTTTGCAGTGAGAATTGTATCTACGTTCTTCCTGATAACTGAAAAAGTAAGTTCACTTAGAGATGTCAGAAGTCCATCAGCACAAGTTACAGGATTAACAGATGGCGTAAGTATCCCTGTGGTAAATGATATAAACGCATCATTTGCATTCAACGGTTCTGCGCCAATAACCTGAATATTATTGTTAATTCCCTTTACACAGGTAGAGGTGCCGCTCATAAGTCCTCCCCCGCCGACTGGAGCAATAACTATTTCAAGGTTGTTTTTCTCATTCATAAGCTCCAGCGCGGCAGTCCCTTGCCCGCATATTACATTGAAATTATCATACGGATGTATAAGAGTTGCACCTGTTTTCTCCATTATCCGACGGGTTGTATCTTCACGGGCCTGAAGAGTAGGTTCGCAGAAAGTGATTTCAGCTCCATATCCTGCTACGGCATTTTTCTTGACATCAGGGGCATTCCGGGGCATTACAATATTTGCCTTAATTCCATTCATACCAGCAGCCAGTGCGAGAGCTGCTGCATGATTTCCTGAGGAATGCGTCACCACACCTTTAAGTTTCTCTTCCGGTGTCATTGATAAAACAGCATTGGTAGCACCTCTGAACTTAAATGCGCCGACTTTTTGAAAGTTTTCACATTTAAAAAACAGTTCACAGTTAAAAATCTCATTTAATTTCTGAGATTTCATTACCGGGGTTTGATGAACGTACAATTTGATCCTTGAATGGGCAGCCTCGATATCGGCAAGTTCTGGTAATCTCATTGAAATTGTTTTCTCAAAAATAATAAAATAGGGACTTGCTCTGGCAAGTCCCTACTATATCTTCAATAATATATTTTGACTAGAATAGACTCCATGCTACGGTAACACCTGCCATAACAACTGCTACCATTGACATAAGCTTTATCAGGATATTCATAGATGGACCACATGTATCTTTAAAAGGATCACCTACTGTATCTCCAACAATACTGGCTTTATGACACTCACTTTTCTTACCACCATAATTTCCTCTTTCAATATACTTTTTGGCGTTATCCCATGCACCACCGGCATTGTTTAGCATACTGGCAAGTGTAAATCCTGTTGTCATACCTCCCATTAGTAGCCCGACGACACCCGGAACACCAAATATGATACCGGTAACAACAGGTACTATAATTGCCATAAGAGCAGGGACAACCATCTCTTTCTGTGCTCCTTTGGTTGCAATTGCGACACATTTTGCATACTCTGGTCTTCCTGTACCTTCCATTATTCCCGGAATTTCCCGGAACTGCCGTCTTACTTCATCAACCATTCGCCCGGCATTCCTGCCAACAGCTTTCATAGCCATTGCAACGAATACAAAACACATCATTGCCCCTATGAAAAGTCCAGCAAGCAATATTGGGTTGAAGAGCGACAGATTGTATGCGGCAACAAAATCCTTGATTCCTGCATGTGAAACTTCCACAGCCTGCTGTCCGGCCTGAACTGTTGCCGGCAAATGACTCTTATAAAACAAGACATCGCCGATCTGTTTATAACCATCAACACTTTTGTCAGCCAGTCTGCCAAGCCATAGTTTAACTTCTTCCATATATGCAGCAACCAGAGCCAGGGCTGTAAGAGCGGCTGAACCGATTGCAAAGCCTTTACCGGTTGCGGCTGTTGTGTTGCCAAGTCCGTCAAGGGCATCAGTTCTTTCTCTGACTTCTTCCGGAAGTCCTGACATTTCAGCATTGCCTCCTGCATTATCTGCAATTGGTCCGAAAGCGTCAGTCGCAAGAGTTACTCCAAGCGTTGAGAGCATACCAACAGATGCGAAACCGATACCATAAACACCCATAGCAAAGTTGTGAAATCCTCCTGCAAATGAATAAGCAGCAATAATACCACC
>Ga0209540_10002732_pt1 | contig 12387 bp, 9 predicted proteins | sample BarGraIncu01121A_FD_184501 | JGI IMG/M metagenome (GOLD analysis project Ga0209540, IMG submission 184501) | Arctic peat soil microbial communities from Barrow, Alaska - Barrow Graham LP Incubations 011-21A (SPAdes) (version 2) | ecosystem: Environmental > Terrestrial > Soil > Wetlands > Peat... | reverse complement strand
CCGGATGGAGACGCACGACAGCAGGAAAACGACCGTGAAGACGACCACAGTGAAGGAGACCATACTTGCGCGTATTCCAATGGCCGATGTATGTTCCTTTTTTCCCATCATTTACCTCCATTCCCCCAAATAGAAGCCCAGCAACGGTCAACCAGTAGAGGCAGAGTAGAAAACTAATAAGAAAATCAATTTGCCCCATAATGAGATTTTATAGAACTTTTATTGAAATTGCAATAAGCAGTTATGGGTGGGGTGCCAGTGGCCCGGTCCGCCGGGTTGCCATTCAGCAATTTCTCCTTGAGTTACTGTGCCTAACGCAGCCCTTCGTCGGCCAAGATCACCAACTTCGTATTTTTGCACTACTTGACTAGTTTTTTATCTTTGAGAGGATTGAGAATTTCGAACAAAAAACCTTTCCAGGCCCGGAATATCTTCTCACCGGGCTTCTGCCGGGAATCTTCTTCCCAGCCCGTCAGAAACATGAGCAACAGACAGAGATCTTGAATCATTTTTTCCATGTTTTTCCTCCTATGGATGGTCGTCTTTTTGGGCGGGCCTCTCCCTTTGAAACTGCAATGAAATTGCAATGGACGTTATTGAATTTAACTACCCGAGGCGACACTCCGAGTAGTGGAACAAGGTTGTTATCAAGAATTTCCTGATATTGACATTTCGGATAATTATCCTCAAAATGTAAGCATAAGGAAAATTGATTTTCCTGTCAGTTTTCCAAAGGGAGAGAAATGAGATTCGTGAATTTTTACCACAAACCGATTTCCATGTTCGTGATGGTCGCGTTCACAATCCTGCTGTGCTTCTGGGCCAACCAGTCGCCAGCGGCTTCATCTGCTCCGGCTTCTGAAAAAAAGCCAGCAGCCTCATTAGAAAAAGGAGGGAGTGAAAGCACCGGCTTTCTTGAACAGGAAAAATCCGAACCTGTTGTTAAGAAACATGAAAAATTCCCCTGGCCGCTGGCTGTATTCGGTGCCGTTGTAGTGATGTACATGATCGTGGTCGTGTTATTAAGAAAATTCAGGCCCTGGTGAGATTGAAAATAGAGTGTGTACCAAACTGTGCTAATAGAAGAAGCCCAGAAATTCTTTAGAGAAGGGACGGTTCATGGATGGAACCTTTGGAGATGCCGGTGGATGTTACTGTTTTGGCTCTAGGGACTGTGCTAAAAAGTGTGCTTGAATTTTAACCGATTCCATCCGTGGATCGGTAGGCATGTATGCCTAAAATCATGTACAGGCTTGATAATACAGGGTTTCGAGATTTACTGAGCAGGACTGTGGATCCGATCGTTGCGGGTTCAAATCCCGTCACTCACCCCAGTTCCCGCTTGCGTTTCCAGCCTTTTTCCCCTCTCTGGATCCGAGAGAGTGTGTACCAAACTGTTCCCTAATAAAAATTGTTCTTAATTTTATATTGATTTTTATTAAAGAGTTGCAGCCGGAGACTAGCCCTGCTTTCACCTTGCAAAAAAACATTGACTTGGCTATCATCTGATTAAAATTCCGAGGGGGCAAGGAGAGAGATAATGAATAACAAAGTCAAAATATCAACCTTGGTCTGCATTTTAGTCCTGGCTATCAATGTAGTCGGGCAAAATCTTCCTAAGGAATTCAAATCGACCGCCGACACCGCGGCGATAATCATAAACGGTGATGTCCGTTTCACCGTACTTACGCCGCGGGTCGTGCGCATGGAGTGGAGCCAGGATGGGCAGTTTGAGGACCACGCCTCCCTGGTCTTCGTCAACCGCGCCCTGCCCGTGCCGGAGTTCCGAAAAAGCGAAAAGGGAGGGTGGCTGGAGATACGCACCACTGGGCTGACCCTGCGCTACAAGCTGGCAAGCGGCCGTTTCACCCGCGACAACCTAAATGTCTCATTCCTCCTCCAGGGTAAAAAGCGGGCCTGGGTGCCGGGCCTCGAAAACAAGGGCGACCTGAAGGGTACGATCCGGACCCTGGACGGGACCGATGGCCAGTTCGAGTTAGACGATTCGCAAAAACATGGTTCGCCTATCGAACTGGAGCCGGGCCTGATTTCCCGCGACGGCTGGTGCCTGGTCGACGACACGGACCGGCCGCTCTTCGACGATTCCGACTGGCCCTGGGTCATGGCCCGGCCGCAGAAACCGCACCAGGACTTCTACTTTTTCGGCTATGGACTCGATTTCAAGCAGGCCCTGCAGGACTTCACCCGCCTGGCCGGCCCCATCGCCCTGCCGCCGCGCTTTGCCTTCGGCTACTGGAATTCCCGCTATTGGCCTTACAGCGATGCCGAGTTGCGGGAGCTTGTTGAGCGCTTTGAGGCGCTGAACCTGCCGCTGGATGTCCTGGTGATCGACATGGACTGGCACCTGACCGCCAACCCCGAATTCTTCAAGGATGGCAAGCGCGTCGAGGACCAGGCAGGAGAATCCATCGGCTGGACCGGCTATACCTGGAACCGGAATTTCTTCCCTGATCCCGACGACCTGCTCGCCTGGCTCGAAGGGAAGGGCATCAAGACCTGTCTGAACCTGCACCCGGCGTCCGGCATCCAGCCCCACGAGGAGAAATACCCCGAGATGGCAAGCGCCATGGGCATCGATCCGGCGACCAAGAAATTCGTTCCCTTCGAGATCACAAACAAGAAATTCGCCCAGCACTACTTCGACCTGGTTCTCCATCCCATGGAGAAGGCGGGGATCGATTTCTGGTGGCTCGACTGGCAGCAGTGGTCGACGACCTCCATAGCCGGCGTCAATCCCACCTTTTACCTGAACTATGTCCACTTCAGCGACATGGAGCGCCAGGGCAAGCGGCCCTTCATCTACCACCGCTGGGGCGGGCTGGGCAATCACCGCTACCAGATCGGCTTTTCGGGCGATACACTCATCTCCTGGGCCACCCTGAACTATCAGCCCTACTTCACCGCCACGGCCAGCAACGTCGGCTTCGGCTACTGGGGACACGACATCGGCGGCCACTACGGGACGGGCGCCGGCCAGAACGACCCCGAACTTCTTACCCGCTGGTTCCAATGGGGAGTGTTCAGCCCGATCCTGAAAACCCATGCCACCGACGATCCCAGCTTGAAGCGAAATCCTTGGGAATTTGGGGCCGAAACCCTGTTCAGGATCAAGGGGCTGCTCAAGTTACGCTACAGCCTGATCCCCTACATCTACAGCGCCGCCCGCACGGCTTATGATACCGGGATTTCGCTTCTCCGCCCGCTCTACTACGAAGACCCTGGCCGCGAGGAGGCCTACCAATTCCCGGATGAATATTATTTCGGCCCGGATATGATCGTGGCGCCCATCACCTCTCCCTTGGAAAAGGATTCGCTGCTGGCTACACAGAAATTGTGGCTCCCCCCGGGCGAGTGGTACGAATGGGCGACTGGGACGCTCCTGGCCGGCGGCCGGATGGTGGAGCGCCCCTTCACTCTCGATGAGATCCCCGTCTACGTGCGCGGCGGCGCCATCATCCCGATGCAGCCGGCAATGAGGAACACCTCGGAGAAGGCTGTGGATCCGCTCATCCTGAAAGTTTTTCCGGGCAAGGATGCTGAGGTGAGGATATATGAGGACGAGGGCAACACGTTGGGATTCAAGCAGGGTGCGTTCTCCCGCACGCCGGTACAGTCGCGTCATCAGGATAACCGCCAGACGATCCTCATAGGACCAGTCTCCGGGAGCTTCCCCGGTCAGCTGCCGGCGCGGTCGTATGAGCTGCACCTGGTGCGCTGCCTGCCTCCGAAGGGGGTGACGGTCAACGGTATCTCCTGGCCATATTCGGAGAAGCCGGCGCTCGGAACCTGGAGTTACGACGGCCGAGAGCTAACCTTCGTCCTTCGGATCCCCCCACAGCCGCTGACCGAGCCGTTGGCGGTTGAGATTGTCCATGACGGCGCCGACGCCGCCTGCCTGAACGGCTTGGCCGGTGCTTTTAAAAGACTTTTCACCTTCGCCAAGTTCTTCTCAACCGTCCGGATCTACTTCTACCAGGACCTCTGGAATGACGGGCTCTATTCCGGCGACCTGGTGGTGCGCACGGCGGAGGCGGGATACGCCATATCCAGGAAGCCACAGACGATCATGACGGAACTGAAAAACCTCGACGCCAACCTGCCAAAGATCATCGCCATGGTCGAGGTCAACATGACGAAGCTGTCGGCGCCGAGCGACGCGAAAGACAAGCTGGACAAAGACATTCAAAAGTACTACGCGAAAGATGATGCCCAAAGCCTCTATCTGCCATACCTCAATCTGCTGAAGAGCATCGACCGTCCCTGGGCGAAAGCGGTTCAGGGAAAAAACAGCCGTTTGCCGCGAAAGTAAAACTGAGAAATGGAAGATCATCATTGGCTGGACTCTCCCTTTTTTGTGTGTCCTAAATTGTGCTTATGGGAAATTGCCTGGAATGAACCTGAAAGGGTCAGTTTCCTAAAGGAACCGATGACGATGCTAGTTGATTAAGGGGTTTTGGCTCTGGGGACTGTGCTAAAAAGTGTGCTTAAATTTTAGCCGATTCCATCCGTGGATCGATAGGCATGTATGCCAGAAATCCTGAACAGGCTTGATTAGCGCGGGTTTTGAAATTATTCTAACGTGACTGTGGATCCGATCGTTGCGGGTTCAAATCCCGTCATTCACCCCAGTTCCCGCCTGCGTTTCCAGGCTTTGACCGTGTTTGCCGCGGCCTTCAATCCGTCGAGATTTCCACCTTGGTTGCGCGGCCGAACCTGCCCGCCATGTTCACGGCCGCCACCCAGAACGATTTGATCCGCACCGGGATCGGGATAAAGAAATCGGCGCCGCTGCGCTGCCAGGTTTTTCCGTTGTCCGAGCTGACCGCAAAACTGTCGAAATTGAACATCGATGCGTCTGTAAAAAAGGCGAAGGCGATCCTTTTTTGTTTCTTGTCGATGCGATGCTCGACGCGGACATGGTTGCAGTCAAAGTAAATATCGGCAACGCGCGACGTGATGTGGGTGTAGGGGATGCGGCCGTTGAAGGCGGCGGGATCGGTGGCGTTGTCCTTAAAAAACACGAACATGTCAAAGCGATCCTGCACGGTGAGAGGTTTGGCCAGGCGCATGAGGTCGGAACGGGTACTGACCGCAAAATTGGCATAGCGATACATTTTTTTATCGCCCAGGTCGATGCGCGGCATGCCGGCCGAGCGGGCGTGGATCTTTCCGGACCGCAAAAGAGCATCGCGAATCTCCAGGGCGTTCGCCGGCTGGCCCGAGTCTTGAAACTCGTAAAACAAGTTTTCCATGGGATCGAGGACCATCCATTTGGCAAATTGATCCGACCATACTTCGACCAAGAAATGACTTTCGCCCCGGGCGCTCCACAGCTCGACGTAGCGGACCGCGAAAAACCCCATGGCTTTCAGCGCATCCGCCAGGACATAGGCGTATTGGCCGCAAAAACCGCCGGTTTTTCCGGAACGGATATCGGCCAGGATGTCAATGGCGTTGCTGAGTGGATAAGGATCGGGAACCGATACCTGCCATTGCCGGTGCGTCCAATCGCATAATTTTAAAAACAGGTCCAATTGGCCTTTATAGGCAATATCCTTGAAATTCTCATTGTCACGCAACTGCCGGAGTTTGCTTTCCTTCCAATGTTCGGGGATAAAATAAAAGTTGCTTTTTGAAGCAGAAACGGGGCTGACGATGATGCGGATAGCCGGCCGTAAGAAATGCCAAAGCGCGAAAGCCAGCGTCAGGAGAAGGGCCAAGGCCAAAAATGGAATTCGTTTCCTTGCGGGGGACGCAAGCCTCATATTTTTCTCCTGCCGGTATGCGGGGCGCTTACGCATCCATGATAGCGGAAATATCCCCCTTTTGCAAAACCAACTCGTTAAGAGATCGTGCTGGCGTGGTTCACAGCGGCGCAGCAAGGCGTTGGCGATTTCCGGCGCGTAGGCCAGGTGGGTGAGAAGTGTTTCATCGACTTGCACGCCGGCTTTGGCCAGTCGCTCCTGGAGTTCTTTTTTAAAAACCAGGGCTACTTCGTCCAGGCTTAGGGCTTGCTATTGTTTTTTTATAGTGGACCGGTTACATTATTGGCAGGTAATCATGAAAAAGCGTAAGGAAACAAGGATCAAAAAAAGGCTGCTTGTGGATATTAGCAAGAACGGCCTCGATCAGATGGGGGTCACGGTGAACATCTCCCGCCGGGGAATGCGCATCATTACGACTGAGGCTATCCGCAAGCGCAGCCGAGTGCAGATCCTCCTCGCCGCCGATGATGAGATTTTTTCAGTCACCGGTCTGGTGGTGTGGAAAAAGAAGAAAACCGAGGTCGAAGGAGAGGACGCGCCGATGGGACTGGGTATCGAGATCGAAAAAGCAAGCCCAGAATACAAAAAGTTCATCTCCGCCGCAAGAAAAAAATCCCTGCCAGTCGCGAAAAAGAGCCGCCACTGCTGACATTTGCACTATCACGGGCATGATTGTGTGGAATAAATTTGCCCCTATTCCCGTATCGTTGACATGTCGGTGTCTTTTCCTTAAAATTTCATTGTTGGAGAAATTTAGTTGTTTTGTATAGCGCAATAACAAGAGATTGAACGAACGGAAGATGCGAAGTTCCTCTCTTGGTCATTGATCTGATTGGCAGCAAGGCCCAGAAGCCATCATTTCGGAATAAGGCATTGATTTTGCCGGGTTCATTTACAGGGCCCGTTATTTGGTATAAAATCGATTATTCCGCACTGCATTTTTTTATAGGAACAGACAAATGGACAGAAAGCAATGTTATGACAGCATCATCGACGTGATCGGCAATACGCCCATGGTCAAATTGAACCATGTGGCCGCTGATATTCCCGGCGAGGTTTTTGCCAAGCTGGAATTCCTGAATCCCATGGGCAGCAGCAAGGACCGCATCGCCCGCTATATGATCGAGAAAGCGGAAAAAGAGGGTAAAATAAAAAAAGGCGACCTGATCATCGAAAATTCCTCGGGCAACACCGCCATGGGGTTGGCCCTGATCGCCATTCAAAAGGGGTACCGGCTGAAGGTCGTGGTTCGCGACCGCATCAGCCGTGAAAAGCTCGACCAGTTGAAGGCCCTGGGGGTCGAGATCCACATGGTGGACAGCTCCCTGCCGCCGGAATCCCCCTTTAGCTATAACAACATTACGCCGCGCTTGGCCCGGGAAACGCCAAACTGTTTTTTCCCCGACCAGCACAACAACCGCGACAACAACGAAGCCCACTATCTGGGCACGGGCCCGGAGATCTGGGAGCAGATGGCAGGACGGATCGATTATTTCGTTGCCGGCATCGGCACCGGCGGCACGATCGGAGGCACCGCTCGCTACCTGAAGGAAAAAGACCCCACTATCCGGGTCGTGGCCGTGGATCCCATCGGCTCGGTTTTTTACGAGTATTTCCACAAGCACAAGAAGGTCAATCCCGGACCCTACCTGCTGGAAGGACTTGGCGACGAATTCCTGATCCACTGCGCTGATTTCAGCGTCATTGACGACATGTTCCAGGTGACCGACAAGGAAGCTTTTCATGCGGCCAGGGAATTGACGCTGCGGGAGGGAATTTTGGCCGGCGGTTCGAGCGGCGCGGCCCTATGGGGGGTGCGGCAGCTGGCAAAAAAAATAGCCCGCCCGGCCCGGATCGTCACTGTCTTCCCCGATGGCGCCTCCCGCTACCTGAGTACGATCTACAATGATGATTGGCTAGAAGCAAAAGGCTTGAGATAGAATTTTTTAAAATTCCGCCTGCATCTGGCGGCGTTCTGCAAGCTATTTAGAACTTTTTTGTTTAATTTTCGTAATTGGATTGTAAGCTGGAGGCACCGGATGAAAAAAATTCTTGCTATAACCGTATTCTTTTTTTTGTTGAACATGACGAACTTCGCCCAGGACCAGGAGATAAAATCTTTTTCCCTGGATCAAGTGATCGAACAGGCATTGAAGAACAACCTTGACCTGCAGATAGAAATGACCAACCCGGAAATTTCCAAAGCGATGTGGGACAAAAGTGCGGCGATTTTCATTCCCACCCTGTCCCTGGATTTCAGCCGTGGTTCCAACACGACTCCCAGTTCCAATATTTTCAACGGTGCGGACATCCTAAAGTCTGATTCCGGAACGCTGGCCTTTACCCTTTCGCAGAATCTGCTTTTTGGGGGCAGCCTCAGTGTGGGCCTGGAAAACTCCCGTAATTCATCCAATAACCGTTATAGCCAGATCAACCCCAGCTACAATTCACAACTCACATTCAGCCTGGCCCAGCCCCTGCTGAAAAACTTCGGACTTACGGCCACCAAAAGGAACATCTATATCGCCCGCAACAACAGGGACATATCGCTCTTTGCCCTGAAACAGCAGGTGATCGACCTGATCTACCAGACCGAGGAAGCATATTGGAGCCTGGTTTACTCGCACCAGAACCTGGAGGTCAAGGAAAAATCACTGCAGTTGGCCAAAGACCTTCTGAAGCAGAACGAGATACAGGTCAAAGTGGGTGTTTCGGCGCCCATGGATATCCTGACCGCCCAGGCCGAGGTAGCCGCCCGCGAAAGCGAAAGATTGCAGGCCAGCAGCCAGATCCAGACCAATGAAGAAAATTTGCGCCGGATTTTGAATATCAGTCAGATGCAGGCGGCCATTGTTCCCCTGGACAAGCCCCTGTTCAGCCCGGGGCAGGCCGATTTCAACCAGTATTTGCAGGAAGCCCTGGAAAAGCGGCCCGACATCGAGCAGGTGCGGCTGGAACTAAAAAGCAAGAACATCGACGTCCGCTACTACCGCAACCAGCTGCTGCCCGACCTGCAGCTCACCGCCTCCTATTACACCAAGGGGTTGAGCGGAACGCCGCAAGCCGTGGATATCAACCTCCTGCCCGCCGGCGCCGCAGCCGGAACCATAGGGGGAAATTTAAGCGATTCGCTGCGGGACGCGCTGAAGAGTCTTTATCGGAATTATTCGTTCGGCCTGCAGTTGTCCGTGCCGCTGTTCAACACTTCGGCCAGGGCCGACCTGTCCATGGCGCAGTTGAATCTCGAACAGACCCTGCTGCTTCTGAAAAAAACCGAGAGTACGATTTATTCAGAGGTCAAGCAGATCGTCATGGACCTGGAGACCACCGCCAAGATCGTTGAAGCCAACCGCATTTCCCGGGAACTGGCCGAACAGAAACTCGTAGCCGAGCAAAAAAAGCTGGCGGTCGGCCTTTCGACCAATTACCTGGTCCTGCAATACCAGCGTGATTTTTCCAACGCCCAGATCGCCGAATTGCAATCGCTGATCGATTATAACCTGGCCTTTTCCCGGGTCGACAAAGTATTGGGCACCACGCTGGAAAAGCATCAGATCGTATTCAGTGAAATGTTGCCGAAAAACAAATAAAGCTGGTAGTTTTTTCATGTAGCAGTTTACAATTCCATTCTTTTCTGATAAAATATACTCTGATTTCGCATAAATAAGAGGAGGAAATTGTGAGTATTACCAAGGAAACCAAGGAGAAACTGATCGGTCGGTTTCAGATAAACGACAAGGACACCGGTTCATCCGCAGTGCAGATTTCGATTTTGACCGAAAGGATCAGGAGTTTGACCGAGCATTTCAAGACCCATAAAAAGGACAACCATTCACGGAAAGGTTTGTTGACGATGGTTTCGACCAGAAAAAAACTTTTGAATTATCTGCGCAAAACCGAATATGACAAATATCTGAAAATCATCCAGGAACTGGAACTGAGAAAGTAAATATATTCAGGAGACATATATGCAAAAAACAATCCAAATTGAAATAGAGGGTTCTACCCTAAAAATCGATATCCACCGCTGGGCCAAGCAGTCGAACGGTTCGGCCCTGCTCAGCTATAAAGACAACATGATCCTGGTCACCGCCAACATGCGGGAAGAGGAAAAAGCCGCGCAGGATTTTCTGCCGCTCATGGTTGATTTCAGGGAGAACACCTACTCCGCCGGCAAGATTCCCGGCGGCTTTTTCAAACGGGAAGGCAAGCCGTCGGAAAAAGAAGTGCTTCTTTCCCGGCTCATAGACCGGCCCATCCGGCCGCTGTTCGCCGAAAACTACCATCACGACACGCAGGTTATCGCCACGCTGTTGTCAGCCGATTTCAGTATCGATTATGACGCCATGGGCATTATCGGCGCTTCCGCTGCCTTGATCTCCTCCACCATCCCCTTCACTACCCCCCTAGGCGCGGTGAAGATCGGCTGGAAGAACAACGAATACATCATCAATCCCGGCCAGGACATACTGAAGGAATTGGACATGGTGCTTCTGGTGGCCGGGACCGAGCAGGAAGTGGTCATGCTGGAAGCCGGCGGCAATGAATTTTCTGATGACACGTTCATGGAAGGCCTGCGCCGGGCCAAGGAAGTGATCGCCAAGATCTGCCGGGCGCAAAAAGAACTGCTGAACCCCGAAAAAATGACCGTGGCCGCCAAGCCGGAAGCTGCAGCTGCGGTCGACGACCTCCGCAACAAGTTCGCCGCCCAGATCCGCGACGCCATCTTTACCCAGGATCGCGTACTGCGCCGCTTGAAGATCAAGGCCATCCATGAAGAGATTCTTCAGGGAAAGGAAGACGAAGTGGAGATCGCCAGGATCAAGAGTGCATTTGAAAAAGTTGAAGCCCAGATCTTCCGCCAGACCCTGCTCCAGGAAAAAAGGCGGACCGACAACCGCGCTTTTGATGAGATCAGGGCCATTTCCATTGAATTGGGCATACTGCCCCGGGTGCACGGCTCCGCGGTTTTTACCCGTGGTGAGACCCAGTCGCTGTCGACCGTGACGCTTGGCTCCGAGGATGACGCCCAGAGGCTGGACAACCTGAACGGCGATGAAACCAAGAAGAAATTCCTGCTGCATTACAATTTCCCGCCTTTTTCGGTCGGGGAGGTCAGCTTTCTCAGGGGCGCCGGTCGGCGCGAGATCGGGCATGGCAATCTGGCGGAAAAAGCCCTGAGCAGAATAATCCCGAACAACGAGAGTTTTCCCTATACCATCCGCGTGGTTTCCGACATCCTGGAATCCAACGGTTCCTCCTCCATGGCCACGGTATGCGGAGGCACGCTGGCCCTGATGAACGCCGGAGTGCCCATCAAGGCGCCGGTGGCCGGCATCGCCATGGGCCTGGTCAAGGAGGGTGATAATTTCGCTGTCTTGACCGATATCGCCGGCTACGAAGATCATTTCGGCGACATGGATTTCAAGGTGGCCGGCACCGAGAAAGGCATCACCGCCATCCAGCTGGATATCAAGATAAAGGGTTTGACCGATGAGATCATCCGCCGCACCATCGAGGATGCCCGCAAAGCATATTTGTTTATTCTGGGGAAAATGAAGTCGGTGATCGCCGTCCCTTCCGAAAAGCTTTCCGAATACGCGCCGGTCATTTTGACCATGATGATCCCCATCGACAAGATCAGGGACCTGATCGGCCCGGGCGGGAAAAACATCAAAGAGCTTGTGGCCACATTCAATGTCAAGATCAATGCCGAGGATGACGGCAAAGTCTCTATCGCCGCGGCCAACCGGGAAGTTGGAGAACGGGTGATCGCCCGCATCGAGGCCATGACCGGCTCGCCGGAAGTCAACAAGATCTACAACGGCAAGATCAACCGCATCGAAGACTATGGACTGTTCGTGGAGATCATGCCTGGTGTGACCGGGCTGCTGCACGTGTCGGAAATTTCCAACCACCGCATCCGTGATGTCCGCCAGGATTACAAACTGGGCCAGATGATCGAAGTGAAAGTTTTGGCCCTGGACCGCGACAACAAGATGAAACTGAGCCACAAGGTCTTGGAAAATCAGCCGCGCGACGGCGAAAGCTGAAAATCGATCCATTCCGTGCCCGGCTGGGAGGCGTGACCATGCAGGATCGCCATCAAGATAGAAGAAAAGGCAGCTCCCTGCTTTTTCTCCGCAATAGCGGTTGCCGGCGCGGCTTTACCCTGATCGAGGTCATCACCGTCACGGTGATCATCGCCATCCTGGCCGTGGCCGCCATCCCCCTGGCCCACAACGCCTTCCAGCGTGAAAAAGAGATCGATCTGCGCCGGGCTCTGCGCATCCTGCGCACGGCGATCGACGATTACAAGAAATTTGTCGAGGAGAACAAGATCGAGGTGAACGAGGATACCTACGGCTATCCGGAAAAACTGGAATTGCTGATCACGGGAATCGCATACAAGGACCAGAAAAACAAAACCAGGCTGGCCAAGTTTTTACGGCGCATCCCTGTGGACCCGATCACCGGCTCGAATGAGTGGGGACTGCGCTCCTACCAGGACAAACTGGAATCCAGGCATTGGGGCGGCCAGAATATTTGGGATGTCTATTGCGATTCCAACAAAAAAGCCCTGGACGGGACGTATTACCGG
>Ga0209540_10002731_pt1 | contig 12390 bp, 15 predicted proteins | sample BarGraIncu01121A_FD_184501 | JGI IMG/M metagenome (GOLD analysis project Ga0209540, IMG submission 184501) | Arctic peat soil microbial communities from Barrow, Alaska - Barrow Graham LP Incubations 011-21A (SPAdes) (version 2) | ecosystem: Environmental > Terrestrial > Soil > Wetlands > Peat... | reverse complement strand
GAATCCCTCGTAACACTCCGACGGCATGACAAGGAGGGCGGCTCGCCCCATTGCTCGATTCACATCCTCCTGCCGCAGGTACCCTTCGTATCTGAGTCTGCCGTCGCTCTTCGTTGCGTGCCGGGAAACCAGGTCCGCGAGCGGACCGTCGCCGATGATCGTCAGCTCCCACTGGGCGACCTTCCATGCGCGCAGGAGCGTCTCGATTCCCTTCTCCGGGCTGAGACGGCCCACGAAAAGTGCCTCACGGGATTGTCGAGGCGGGCTATGCGACGCATCGGTCACCGCTGGGTCTGATGTGGAGATCGTGTTCGGCTTGACGCGGATCTTGCTGGGGGGCAGGCCGGCACGAACGAAGATGCTGCGGCTGAATTCGGTCAGAGCTACGAACCTGTCGACCTTGCGCTCCCAAGTGCGCAAACGCCGGTGGATCTCGATCATCATCACCGCCGTCATTGTGGTCAGCGCCGAGTCGCGGTAGCAACGCCTGGGTACCGCGGGCAGCGTGGATCTCCCAAGGCACAGTTCGCAGGGCTGGCCGCGGCGCATCAGGTAGGCGCCGGGGCATGCCAGCCGGTAGTTGTGCAGCGTGTGCACGACGGGCAGGCGGGCATGCGCGCAGGCATCGAGCACGGACGGCGAAAGGAGAGGGAAGAAGTTGTGCAGATGTACGAGATCTGGTCCAAAGCCGCGGATCGCTTGGTGCACCCATTGCCGGGCTTGAAGCGAGTAGGGCGCACGCAGGGCCGCCGTTGCCTGAGCGCGCGGTCCACGGATGGACGAATTGTCGACGGTCAACAGCTCCACCGCGTGACCGTGCTCGGTCAGCAGGGCGTGCTCGGTCTCGACGACCCTGTCTTCACCGCCGGCAAGCGCGTAGTGGTTGTGCAGAATCAAAATTCTCATAAGTTGCTAGAATAGCATTGGAATGAAACTGGACACAGAAGATCGCCCCAGACGTCCAGCTGCAGAAAGCCGGTCAACGATCGGTGTCCTCGGCCAGGGGTCAGGGTGACGCGCAGCGCGATCGTCATCCCGGTGTTCAAAGGGATGCCCCAGTTGGCGGACTGTCTTGCCTCACTGTCTTGGGTTGCGCGCGTCCCGGACGTCGATGCAGTGCTGGTGGACTGCGGCTCGGAGGATGGCAGTCGAGCCTTCGTGGCTGAGGAATACCCATGGGTCTTGACGGTTGAAGGTGACCCCTCCATGTGGTGGAGTGCTGCCACGAATCGCGGTTGTCGTTGGGCGGTCGACGAACTCGGCGCGGACACTCTCTGCCTGCTCAATCACGACTGCCGCTGGCCTGAGCAGGCATTCCGCGCTCTCCTCGGCGCACTTGAGGGCAGCCCGACGGCGATTCACTGTTCCCGTGTCTGTCTGACTGATGGCCGTCTACTCTTTGCAGGAGGCTATGTTGCCCGATCCGGCAGGCTGATGATCCGGGGCTACTATGCGTCAGCCGACCCGGGGTTTTCCGCGGGCAGAGTGGACTGGGCGGGAGGTCAGGGGGTCATGTTTCCTGCCGCACTCTGGCGACGGCTCGGTGGGTTCGACGAGCGCGCATTGCCCCACTACCATGCCGACGCCGACTTCAGCCTCCGGGCGCGGTCAATGGGAGCGCCCACGCTGTACCACCCGGAGTCAACCGTGGTGAACGACAACAGTAGCACGGGACTTGGCGTGCCTCGTGACGGGGCCAGTCTGCGCGACATCTACGTCACCCTTGTGTCGCGAAAGAGTTCCGCGAACGTTAGAGACGCAGTGAGATTGTATGCTCGTCACGCCGGCTGGCGACTCCCCTCCGCTCTGGCTCACCTGTACGGGGTTCACCTGGGATCGTCTCTCGTCCGGGTTCTTCGATCCGTGCGACGGCGGTTCCGCGTCTTCGAGCGGCAGTGGACCAGTCGAGGGGAATAGGAGTGAGGCGGGTCCTCGTCATAACGGATCTATGGCCCACGCAAGAACTGCCGAGCCGAGGAGTCTTTGTGCGCCTCGCGAGCCGGTCTCTGCAGCAGCGGGGCGACGACGTGAGGGTCGTCCTCCTTAGGCGCATCTTCCCGCCGGCACGGCTCTTTGCGAGCCTGGCAAGACCACAGCGCATGCCGACTTTGCTTCGTGCCTGGGTCAGGAACGACTGCCGCAGTCACCCTCTGGAGCCGCCGCGGGTCACGGCCTTGACTTACACCTCGCCGCCTCTACAGATCTCCCACGATCGATGGGGGCATTGGGCCCAGCTGCTGGCGGGCCGACGACTGCTGACGCAGGCACGCGAGTTTGCCCCCGAGATCGTGCAGGGCCATTTCGCGACCCCCTCGGGCTGGGTTGCCGTGTGGCTGGGTCAGAAGCTTGGCGTCCCCGCCGTCGTCAATGTTCACGGCGCGGATCTCGATTACACGGCGGTCTTCCGGGCGCGTGGAGCGCAATCGGTCGCTTCAGTCCTCAGGGGAGCCGACGCGGTGATAGCGAACAGCCGGCAGATGGCTGAGCGAGCGGCGAGTCTGCGTGGAACCGACGCCGGCGTTCATGTGCTGTGGCAAGGCGGTGATCCGGTGTGCGCCGCCGCGGAACCCGTCGACGAGTGGCCACGCGTCATCTCTGTCGGATATATAGCGCGGATAAAGGGGCTCGATTGCGCCGCACGCGCCCTTGCACTGTGCCGGAGGAGGGGCGTGCGATTCCGCTGGACGGTGATCGGCAGGGGCTCGTTCGACGATGAGCTGTCCTTCGCAGAGCTGCTCCAGGACCTCGGGATTGCCGGCGTGACCGAGATTCGCCGTGACCTGGCGAACGAGGAGGTGCTCGAAGAGATGGCGAAGTCGGATCTCTTTCTCCTCCTGTCGCAACGCGACGCGTACGGTGTCGTCTTTGCAGAGGCTCTCGGGGCAGGGCTGGCAGTCGTCGGAAGCTCTGCTGCCGGTGCCGTGCAGGACTTCCAAGCCGCGGGGGCGCCGGTGTGCGTTGTGGAGCCGGATGATGCCGAAGGAGCTGCGGCCGCCATGCTGCCCCTACTCGAAGACTCCGTCGCACTCAGCAGGGCTCGGGCAGCTTCGAGGGAGTGGGCATCAACGCACCTGGGCTGGGCGAGATACGCCCATGGGCTCGAGGCCGTCTTCTCCGAGCTCACGGGATCGAGGGGGTCCCATCCTCGCTGCGACCGAGTTCGCTGACCGGAGCCACCTTCTCGCCGCGAGAGTGATCGGGCGCTCGGTGAATTCGACGTAGTCGAGCGGTGCCGCTGTAACGACGCGGGCGCCGTCGGCCACTGCGGTGATGGCTTCCACGAGCCCACGCAGGCGACTCGGGTTGTCGACATTCTCGGGACGGTGCAGGGTCACCACCGCGTACGGTCGATCGCCCAGAGAATCGGCGCCACTTTCATGAAGTTCGGTCGCGCCGCCACGACATGCATGATCCGGTACGTCGGCATCAATCCGGAATGGTATCATCGCTACATGCCCGTCGACATCCCGCCAACGACGCATGTCGGATGTCCTCTTCGCGTGTGTCTGGTGACGAGCGTAGTCGCTCACTACAGGTTGCCGGTGATCCGTGGCCTTTCGAGTGTGGCGGGCATCGAGCTGTCTTTGGTCACGACGCGGGGCGGGAGCTGGGCTACTGCCCGAGGCGCGAGCCTTGAAGGTCTGCCGAAAGTTCGCGTGCTGCCGCCTCTCGTGATCGGGCCAGAGGGCGCACGTGTCGTTCTGTTCCGCGGCCTTCGCCGTACCCTCGATTCCCTCGGCACCGACGTCGTGATAGCAGAACCGCGTATGGGCATGGCGAGCGTGCTTTTCGAGGCGCTCTGGCGCGGCCGCGCCGACGGTGGGCGTCGCGGACTGGTGTGGTGGATGGCAGGCTGGCGCGATTCCGACCGAGAACGCTGGAAGGTGCTGCTGACCGACGCGGCTCGTCGCACAGTCCTACGACGCGCCGATGCTGTGGCCTGCTACGGTTCTCGTGCGGCGAGCTGGGCAGTCAGCCTGGGGTTTCCAGGAGACGCGGTCGTGGTCGCTCAGAACGCAATCGATACGGCGGACCTTGAGCGGTGCGTCGACGCACTGAGGTCGGCCAAAGATACTGCCCTCACCTCAGGTCACGGCGTCTCTCAGAGCGGTTTGCGCATGTTGTTCGTCGGCCAGATCATCGCGCGCAAGCGGCTCGACATGATCCTTCACTCCATGGCATTCGGCGGTGAGGGATGTAGAAGGGCCGTGCTGCGCATCGTCGGAGACGGTCCGGAGGAGGACGCGTTGCGTGGCTTCGGCCAGGACCTGGGCGTGGAAGATCGGGTTCAATGGTGCGAAGGCACGACAGACCCCGCTCGTCTGGCCGAGCATCTCGTCTGGGCGGACTTGGCCCTGAATCCCCATACTGGCGGTCTTTCGCTGAACACCTATATGGCGGCCGGCTTGCCGGTGGTCTGCGGCGAGGCTGATGGCACCGAGGACGATCTGGTGCTAGGCGGCGTGACGGGCTGGCGCTTCAGCGGCCGCAGTTGGCGTGACCTGGCTCGATGCATCGACGAGGCTGTCGAGGACCGCTCGCGGCTGAGGACGATGGGAACCGCGGCGCGGGAGCATCTTCACAGGACTGCCACGATCGACGCTCTTGTTCATCGACTCGCGGAAGCTGCGCGGCTTGCTGCGAGCCCACACCGTTCGTGTGCTTCTTCATAGCCACAGGTTCCTTCGAGAATGACCTCTCACGGCGGCGCGCCTTCCGTGGACCGGGAGGGGACTTGGCGAATGGTCCGTCGGGGCGCCCGCTCTTTCGCATGCGCCCAGAGGCGATTCTCCAGAGCACGGGTCTCTCGGATGTCATCGCGGTCATCCTGCGTATTCCGCTCCAAGCCGAACACCGATTAGAAGCCCTGCTAATCCCCTGGAGGCGGCAATGTCGCGAGTTCCGAGCGCAAGAAGGCACAGAGACGACGCTGGGGTCCGTTGTGTTCTGAGATCGGCGCGCGACCGGTTCGTGGGGAGTTCGCTCAGGGATATGCTGCTGGCGGTGGCGTCGGTAGTCCCGGCTGGAGTGGCCAGAGTCTACGCGAAGAGACCGAGCTCTGCCCCCCGGACAGGCAGAGTCTGGGAGGCCGCGGGTGTGCTGCCGGTGCCCTACCACTTTTACCAGCCAATACTCAGGCCGTCGGCAGTCCCCGATTGGGGAAAGGAGGATCCACTCCTTGGCGTCGACTTGCGGCCCGAGGCCCAGGTCTGCCTGCTCGCCAAGCTGGCGCGGTTTGCGTCCGAGGTGGAGGTCATCCCTCGGGGCCATTCGCCTGAGTGCGGCGCTCTCAACTTCGACTACGCGAACGAATCGTTTGCATCGGGCGACGCCGAGATTCTCTACGCCATGGTTCGCCTCTTCCACCCGAGGAAGATCGTGGAGGTTGGAGCTGGACATTCGACGCGGATGATCAGGCACGCACTCGCCGCGAACGCGAGCGAGGGTTACAGGTGCGAACACACCTGCATCGAGCCGTACCCGCGTCCGTGGCTGAGTAGCCTCGGAGTCGATGTTATCGTACAGGAAAGAGTCGAGGAGACGAGGACGGGGCTCTTCGAGGGACTCGCTGAGAACGACCTCCTGTTTATTGACACGTCCCACGTTGTCCGGACAGGAGGCGACGTGCAGCACCTGTACTTGCAGGTGCTACCGTCGTTGCGACCTGGCGTGCTGATCCACGTGCACGACATCTTCCTTCCCCGAGACTACCTGCGCGAATGGCTCGTCGATGAGAAGAGATTCTGGACTGAGCAATACCTGCTCCAGGCTTTCCTCGCTTTCAACCTCGAGTTCGAGGTGGTTCTCGCCCTCGCCTACCTGTCGCATCATCACCACGAGGAGCTCTGCCGAGCATGTCCCATCTACGCGACTGAGGCCGATAGGCTGCCCGGTTCGTTCTGGATGCGGCGTGTTCTTGATGCGACGAGTGATGCAAGTGCGCCGTCCGGGCTGGTGACCACCTGATTCGATGCAGAGTCACAGCCTCCCAGCGGACGCGGGCTCGCCGGCGCGCGTGAGCTACGCTGGTAGAATCGGAGGCAAGTCCTGTAGACTCCGACGATTGACGCTTCAGCCACGGAAACACCGGAGCCGTCGTCGCTGGAGACCCTGCAGTGGCAGCGACAGTGGGGGACGCCGTGAAAGCCAGACTGGCCCGATGGGGAGAACGTGGTCCCCATGGTGCCTGGGGTTGGGAGCTAGCTCTGCTCCCGCTCTGCACAGCGTCCGTGGGGTACTCCCTCTGGACCGCACTCGGGCAGGCACACGTCGGCCCGGTCGCTATCGACCCCCTGGGCATCGGTTTGGCTATTGCGCTCGCCTTCTGGGCCGTGCTGTGGCTCAGGGAGGGAATCGTCGATGCCACTCCGACGACGTGGTTGGTACATGCCAACTGACGGAGAGGCGGGCGCCTACGTGTCCGTCAGTGAGGCTGGTCGTCACGGCATCAGCGTTCTCGCCAACGGTACGCTCCTCGACGGCATCGGACCGAGGGTGCGGCTGGCTGTCGACAGTGCGGTTCTCGGTCTGACGAAGGAGCTAGGGGACAAGCCGAGCACGCCGTCCTGGACGCCACCGCTCGGAGCTGGGATATACGAGATCGCAATACGCCTCATCAATGACGCCCACTCAAGCACTAAGGACCGCAACTTAGTTGTCGGTCAGCTCTCAGAGTGGGCTTCCTCCGCCACGAGTGGCGACACAGAAGGCGCGGCTCGCGAGCCGGCCGACGGGTGGGTAGGACCTTGAACACTTGGTGTCCGGCTTGCAGGAACGCCAAGGTGCGAGCCATAGGTGAGCTGGACATTTTCCCAGGGACTGTCGCTGCCGGTGCTGGGACCTGGCTGTTATCGTGCGAGGAGTGCGGACTGGCCTTTCGAACCGCCGATGAGAATCCGGAGAGTCTGCTCGCTTCGTACGCCGTCCTGGACGGAAAGGATTGGAGCGACGGTCCTAGGCCCGATCATCGTCTGGTTGCGGCTATCGTCGAAGAACGGTTACCTGGCGGAGCTGTGCTGGACGTTGGATGCTGGGAAGGTGAATTGCTGGCTTCCCTCGGAACCTCTTACCAGAAGTTCGGCCTGGAGCCCTCGCTTGCGGCGGCTCGAGTCGCCGGCTCCCGGGGCGTCACACTGCTGGGATCCACTCTTGACAGCTTGGCCGACGCAACTCCCAGGTTCGACGCTGTACTTATGGTCGATGTCATCGAGCACATCGCAGATCCGCTCAGCGCGCTGCATCGCACTGCGCAGCTGCTTCGACCGGGCGGCTTCGCTGTAGTGACGACGGGGAACCGCAACGCACTGACATGGCGGCTCATGCCGCTAGACTACTGGTACTACTATTCGGACCACATCACGTTCCTCTCGCTACGATGGTTTACGTGGGCTGCTGAGCAACTCGACATGATGCTCTCGACAACCGTGCCCTTCAGTCACACCGACGCGTCTCCGTTCCAACGCGTTCGTGACCTCTCCGCGGCAGCCGCATTTCGATTCCTCTGCCCACCGCATCCGTCGCTTGCCCGACGTCGATGCGGGTGGCGGGGAAGGGTGCTTGGCGGGCGCCGCCCGTGGACCGTTCACTCGAGAGATCACCTGCTTGTGGTGCTTGAGCGCGGGGTTACCGACACTCTTGACCGGAACACGGAACACAGTCCGCTTCGCTAAGCGGGGCACGGTCGCCTCCTCCAGCTGGACCCTCGAACGGCTTAAGCCGCGTGGGATGGGGCGCTCGGCATTGGTGTCATGGCTGAGCTGGGCTGCGAGTGTCTTGGTCATGGTGCTTGTCTTCCCGGTGATGATTTCGAGAATGGGAGCGCAGTCATTTGGGTTGTGGGCCGCGTTGACTGCTCCCACGAGCATGACCGCGCTCTTCGGGCTGGGCGTTAAACCTGCCGTTGTGTCGGTTCTTGGCAGATCGCTCGGATACGCGCGCGCCAGTGCGGAAGACGCCGAGGTTGTTAATCACCTTAACCAAGCCGGTTCGTGCGCGCGCACCGGCATGGTGCTTTCGCTGGTCACGGCTGGCGTGTCAGTCGCGGTGGGACTTGCGGTTGCGGGGCCAATCGTGAAGTTGCTGCATGTCCCAGACTCACAAGCCTATGCTGCGCTGTGGCTGTTTCGCGCCAGCTCTCTGTGTCTCGGCGGCATGCTAGTGGGCGCTGCCGTTTCAGCGCTGCTTGACGCCGCAGGACGCGTGGACCTTGACGCAGCCGCGAACGGCTTTGTGACGGCGACGAACGCGGGGTTCCTGCTGGTTGCAGTCCTCATTCAGCCCAGTTTTCGCAGCCTGGCGTGGGTGTCGGTAGCGACGGCTGCGACCAATGTGGCAGCTCCCGCCGCGTGTTTGGTGGGCTCGGGCGGAACCGTTCTCTTTCGCTGGGGGAGATTGGACCTGCTGGCGTTCCGGCGCCTCGGCCGTCTGGCCGTCAGCCTGGGTTCCGTCGGGGCAATGGGAGCGACGGTAGATCCAGCCGTGAAATGGGCCGTTGGAGCGCTCGGGGGTGGTCTTCCGGTTGCTGCCTACGAGCTAGCGTCGCGGGCCATTCTCGTAATTTCGGGCAGTTTTGGTTCGCTGGCAGCTCCGCTCATGCCCTACTACGCCAGGACTCTTACCGAGCACGGCACGGATCACGTCACGGTTCGTGTCACCTCTGCTTCACGGCTCCTGGTCGCCGTGGCGTTTCCCACTATCGCACTGTTCGCAGCGGCAAGCGATGCACTTATGCGCTTGTGGCTCGGCAGGAGCCTCCCGCCGGGAACGGTTCCGTCGCTAGAGATACTCGCTGCCAGTGCCATTGCCGCCATCGGCATGCGCGCATCGTGGGCGGCCCTCATCGCGTCAGGACAAGGCCGGCGCCTGCTGATCATCCAAATCGCGAGTGTGAGCGCTGCGATGACTGTACTCGCTCTCGCCGCGGAGCACGTGCTCCCGCTCAGCGTGGCAGCCGCTACTGCGTATGCATCCTACACGCTGCTCGGAGGTGTGCTGACTCTGGTCCAGTATGGCCGGACATTCGGCAAGGCCGCAGCCTATGACGTGCTCAGGTCAGCGAGGCATGGCCTGCTGCTGGCGGCCGTAGCCACGCCCATTGTGCTCGCTTCTCGCATTGCCGGGACCAGCCCTGTCCAACAGGTGGCTGTGGCTGCACTCGTCTGGCTGGGCGTGATCATCCACCTGTTGCGTGGCGAGCGCCAGTTACGGTCCCTCGTTGCTCGAGTGCGGCGTGGACATGCACTCTGATCGTAGTGGCCGGCTTGGCTCGGAATATGCAGGTTCTGTGTTCGAGAGCACGTGAGCGAGGCCGTTCCGAGCAGCATGGACGAGCACTGGGGTAGAATCGTCGCCAACGCGACGGGCCTGGGCTCGTCGGCGGCATGTCCTCGGAGACGGAAGGGCTTCTGGCATGAGGGATGAGTGGCCGAGCGTGCGCGGTCGCGCTCGCAAGAGGCTCGCTGCGGCAGTGAAGGCATCATTCGGCGCCGCGGGCTTTCAACTGTCGAGGGTGCCTGGGTCGGACAGCGTCCTCGCGACCATGGCTCAGCGCCGGCTGAAGTTCCTCAGGGACGACAACGTCAGCCTCGTGCTCGATGTCGGCGCGAGCCGCGGGCAGTTCGGAGCCAGGCTTCGCGACCGGGGGTACGAGGGGCGAATCGTCTCTTTCGAGCCGCTTGCTGGGCCGTTCGCGGATCTGGAGCGGCGGATTCAGGGCGATGGTCTGTGGACTGCGAGGAGGCTAGCCCTTGGGGAGAGCGATTGCGATTCGACCATCAACGTCTCAGCCAACACGTGGAGCAGCTCCTTGCTGCCGATTGCGAGCCGCCACGTCGAAGCTGCTCCCGACTCGGCCTATGTTGCCCAACAAGCCATCACGATCGCCCGCCTGGACTCCACTGCGTCGGACATCCTTGGCCCGACAGACTCGATTTACCTGAAGGCCGATGTACAGGGGTACGAGAGAGATGTGCTGAGCGGAGCACGAGAGACGCTGAACCAGGTCGTACTTGTCGAGCTGGAGCTCTCTCTATGCACTCTCTACGAAGGACAGGCGCCCTACTATGAACTGATGCAGGTCCTGGACGGCCTGGGGTACGACCCTGTGGCGCTCGACAATGAGTTCGTCGAACCGGGGACGGGGCGAGTTCTGCAGATCAACGCGATGTTCGAACGACGGCACATCTCGTGAATTCTGGCCTCGTCGAGGGCTGCCTCCTGCAAGCTCTTCTACACCATGAAGGAGGCGCAGATCCTGATCGAGAAGTGGCGCCGCGAGTACAACCACCTGCGACCGCACAGCTCGCTTGACGGACGTCGGCCGGTCGCGGAGACGATTGTCTGGCTGGGCTTGTCAGTCAAAGATTACGCACCGTCGGCACTCACGCGAGAGGCGGCTCTCCCGCTATCATAGGAAGTGGGCCAACGAATGGGGGCAGGTCAGTGGCCCAAGTCAAGCAGGCGCGACCCGACATCTTGCTGATGGCCGTGAGCTCGCCGCAGAAGGAGTACTGGGCCGCCGCGCTTGGGCCCGGCCTCAACACACCTTGCAGAGGAGTAGGGGGCTTCTGATGTCGTCACAAGCAAAAGTGGGGCGTGCGCCGCGGATCCCGGAACACCCCGGACTCGAGTGGGCGTTTCGGATCGCACAAGAGCCACGGCGCCGCGGGCACCGGTACGCAGTCACCAATGTTGGGTTCATCTGCGCCATGCTTCGGGAGGCGACCGCGGTGCGCGTGTTCCGGATGCGCCGGCCAGAGGTCGGAACGTGAGCGAGGCCAGAATTGATGAATACCTGGCCGGACGGAGACTCTACGGCAACGATTTCGCGCCCGCGGAGGTGAAGGCGTGGTATGAGCGAGAGCGAGAGGGTTACGCCTCTCTGGGGGCAAGCGCGCGAACCGAGTATGTCTACGCATACCATTCGCTGAACTATGCGCATGGCTTTCGCCATATTCCGGTCCAGCAGTATCAACGGGTGCTCGGAATTGGAAGTGCTTACGGCGACGAACTGACTCCGATCGCGGGCCGAGCAGCCAGGATCACGATTCTCGAGCCCTCGAGGAGCCTGCGCGCTCAGATGATCGATCACGCCCCCCTCGAGTACGTGGAACCGGACCCGTTAGGCACGCTTCCATTCCCAGACGACACGTTCCAGCTAGTTGTCGCCCTGGGAGTGTTGCATCACATACCTAACGTCAGCGCAGTCTTCGCAGAGATTGCTCGGTGCACGGATTCAGGTGGTTGGGTGCTACTACGCGAGCCGACCATTTCTATGGGTGATTGGCGGCATCCCCGACGTGGTTTGACGAGTGATGAGCGCGGTATTCCGCTCAGACTCTTGCGGGAGATGCTGAGCGACGCCGGTTTAGAAGTGGTTCGCGAGACCCGTTGCATGTTTTCACTGACTGGGCGTTTGTCACGGGTCACCGGTCGGCCCGCGTATAACTCCCGACGCATCGTCGCACTGGATCGGTTATTGTGCCGCGTGTTTGCGTGGAACCACGTGTATCACGCGACCAACGTTATGGCGAAGTTGCGTCCGACGAGCGTCTTCTACGTTCTGCGGAGACTCCACTGAACCCGGGGCGGTTCAAGTGGGGTCAAGGCGACATCTACCACCGGAAGAAGCTTGTGCTTGAGTCCTGCCATCAGTGCGTCCACTCGAAGGTGCCACACGCTGCAGCGCGTATGGCTGTGTGGGACTGCCGGCACGGCTGCCCCTTGCTTGGAAGACTGTAGCACCGCGCCCGGGCAGTCGGCACGGGCCGGCTCAAAGGCCATCGATCGGGCCACGCACGCGCCGCGGCCTCGCATCGGTGAGCCAGGTACAGCAGGCCAAATACCTGCGCCAAGCGAACGCTCTGGCGGACCGCTGTTCGCAGGCGAGGATACTGCTCTTGCACCTCGGCCACGACGGGTCACCCCGCGGTGGTAGGAGTGATTCCAACAGTTGCTACTGCCTGTTGAGGACGGCCAAACGCACCGCCAAGCCGGCGTGGTGCCTCTTCGCGGGGGACAACAAGCTGACCTTGAGCGCCCCGGGTCCGCGTCGAAGACTCTGGCGACCGTCAAGAGCGGCAGCGGCGGCGCCCATCGCGTTGTCGGCTGGTTCCGCTGAGGACCGCCTCCTGCAAGCTCATCTGGCGGCGTGTCGCAAGGAGCACGATGCGGACGGTCAGGCTGTGCTGAGGCTGCACCTCCTCTGCGCGACGAGACGCCCCGGTGGGGCTACTCGTCGCTCAGGCCCAGCGCCGGCGCAGCGCCACACCGGCGATGACCTAGTCTGAAGTTACCCCCGCTTCCCAACCCATAATGTGCGCGTATGCAGGCAGAAGTGTCCAATGAGGGGTCGATAGTGTAGACACTAAGGTGCTTGACTGACCATCCGCT
>Ga0209540_10002730_pt1 | contig 12390 bp, 11 predicted proteins | sample BarGraIncu01121A_FD_184501 | JGI IMG/M metagenome (GOLD analysis project Ga0209540, IMG submission 184501) | Arctic peat soil microbial communities from Barrow, Alaska - Barrow Graham LP Incubations 011-21A (SPAdes) (version 2) | ecosystem: Environmental > Terrestrial > Soil > Wetlands > Peat... | reverse complement strand
ATCGGCGCTTGCAGACATCGTCTTAATCATGTCGGATGCTTTCTGAAAATAGAACAGTTCTTCTGTAGCCAGTGCGATTTTGGTGACGCAGCAGCGCAGGTTAAGCGGATATATATAGTAAGTATCCTGCAGGGTCGACAAATCAATACAGTCGCCCCTCTTATCGTAATCATATTCAATATGGCAGGAATACATACTTGCGGGCGTTTTCAGTAGGAATGGGCCTTTGCCGGTATCTCCGCCTTCAAGCCGGAAACCGCTCATATTATGCGTCAGACGGCCATGTCCGATATTGATATAACCGCGGGCATTGGGCAGCGAATCAATGTCGACATCATCGCTGACCTCATATGTTCCGGATTCAATCTGTCTCCGCACTTCCCTGCGCTGGAACTCATACCAGTCAGGCACATGGCTGAATTCCGTCTTGCCGGTCTGTGCCTTGAGATCACCAAGCGTTGACATAGTCCAGTGCTTACCGCAATGGCTGCACCAGATTTGAACGCCGGCTGATTCCATACGGAATTCCTTCATGCAGCTCGGACACTGATACAGCACTTTATGCAGGCCTTCGGCATTGCTTTTATCGGGAATATGGATATTATTGTCTTTTTGCCATTGATATTCATCATATGCAAAAGCTTTCCGGATCCGGTTGTTGATTTCTTCGACCGGCAGTGAGCGCGTCTCCTGTGCAGTCAGAATTTGTGAAAAATCGGCTTCAAGCGGAACTTTACGATTCTTCAGGTTCCAGCACGGTGAATTCAAATAATTGCCGTGCATATTCAGTACTGCAACGGAAGCACCGGCAAAACGAACAAGCTTTCCAAGCGAATCCGGAAGGACCGCTGTCGTTCCGGCCAGCGAATACCTGGCTTCCGGATAGAGGACGAGGATATCCCCGCGATCGATCGTCTTTCTGATGTTCTTAATCAGGGTAATGTCGTTTGTGAACTTGCGTTTGCAGATAGCACCGACATTTCTAAGAAGCCATTCCCTGCCGATATAACCGTCAATAGCGACCACATAATGCCCGCGATGCGGAAAAATGGCAGCTGTAGTCACCATAAAATCCATGAAAGCCATATGTGTGCATAGCAATATGTACGGCGGTTTCAGACCTTCAATACCGGTTTTGTGTATTTTGAGGCGGTGCGACCACACGGTAGGAAAGCTCACCGCCCATGTGATCGGGCGCAAAAACCATCGCTGCCTTATCGGCGGTTTGGACATATCAAATTTGACATCAAGTGAATTAGTGCTCATATTCGCTCCCCCGCTATTTAGCACAAAACCATGTTATGTATAAGAAAAACAAGCTTGAAATCATACATATGTAATATATTACCGAACACAAACAAGTCCAGTAAATTCACGCCTATTATATCATGCGTGTCCGTGCATCGCTGACAGATTGCATTTGTCTTTGCGAAAAAAAACAAGATCTGCAGGAGATTATTTCTAACCTCCTCACAGATCCCGCAGAATATCAGTTTTCTAATCCGGTTGACAAATCAGACTATTAACTACACATACTTACCCTGCCAGCGAATACGGCACATAATACCACTCGGTCGATTCACCGTATTCACTGTAGTCGATTTCTTCTCCTGTATCATTGTTCCTGACTTTAAATGCCCAGCACGGTTCAAGTGTTACCACATAATCGGTTTCCGTGAATGCATAAGATGTCTCAACATATGCCAATTTCACTTCGGTCACAGTATAATTCCCGTTCAGCTCAACGAATTTGTCGTAAGCACTTATGATATCCGGGATTGTACATTCACTTATTTCGCAGCCGGAAGAATTCTCTGCCAGATAGATGTGGCTGATTCTAAAATCGATAATCCCGTCCTCAGAATATTCTACACAAACATCATGCCCGCCAGATCCCTTAGCCAGTGTATATTCCTTATCTTGTTGCTCCTTTACCCAATCATTTCTATAAACAGGTAGTCCATTTAACTCCTGGCGGAATCCAAAATAGTAACAATCTGCGTTGTCCGGGAACTGTTCACTGCTTACTGCATAGCACCAAAAGTCGGGGGATACACTGATTCCAAGTTTGTCCAATTTCTGCATAACTGCCGCAAGTGCCTGGGCCCTTGATGCAAACGGAAGCTCCTGTTGGAGGGAATCCTTCTCTTCCTGCGTCAAATCATCAAGCGTGGGGAGATAATACATCGGATACCCGGTGGCGCTTTCAGCGGTTCTTTCTGTTTTCGTGCTAAAACTTGCCTGATGGCTAAAATTTCCCTTGATTAAAATATCAACCCCGTTATCATACCGGTATTTATAATATGCCGTCCTATTCTCATTCCCTAATTCCGTAATGTCATTGACCCAGAATGTTATCGGTTTGCCGGTTGCATTGTCGGTACCTTTGACCTCGACAAAATGCAGAACGGCATCTTGTTCCTGTTGTGTTCGAATCGCAGCTCCTTCCAGTTCTTCGGAGAATGCACTGACAAACTTCCCGTCGTTCCAGGGCTCAAGATGCGTAATATATCTCTTGCCCACGGCATCGGGATTAAAGTAGTACCCCGCCGAGACAGGGTCAATCGCCGCGTTCAAGTACACACCGTCTTGTATCTTCCCTGATACGGAAAGCGTACCGCTGCTCTCTATCGGCGCTGAAAGGACGGTCTCTATTTTGGCTGAGTACTCGCCTCCCGGATCGGAAGACAACGACATTCTGATGTAGCTGCAGAACACGTCCGACCTCTTCTCCGTGATGGTGATTGCAGCGGCACTACTGTCCGTACTATCAGGCGACCAATAGAACGTATCGCCGGCTTTGATCGTGCATATTGTTCCGGCGGAATACGTCACAAAGTCTTTGTCAGAAGCGGGTGCATATACGATTGCCCCTTTATCGGCTTCAACCGTAATTATAGAATCTGTGTAGATAGACGAATCCATTGTGAAAGGAATACCAGGCAGTGTGTCGTTCTGGTAGGATACAAGCGAGACGGCTTCTTTTGTCACCGGCGCCATCGTGCCGTCTGCTGCATAAACACTGATGGAGAAAGCATGTACAACAGGCGTCAGTATGGTGGTTTCACTGCCTGTGGCAAAAGAATCCGAAGGACTGGTCGAACCGGGCAAATTCCCGGTTGCTGCCGGCATCAGAACACGTGCGATAAGAGCACCGCCGAAAAGCACCATTAGGATCGCCGCCGCGGGAATCACCCAAAGCAGATGGGAAGAAGCCCTTTTCTTACGCTGGGAAGGTACAATTGGTTCAACAACTGCTATATTTCTAATGCTGCAGATTCTGTTACGCAGGGTATCATCGGGTCTTATTTTTTCAACAGTGCTGATGTAATCTGATATCTTCATACTCATCCTCCAGTTCAAGGCGAAGCTTCTCGCGTCCGCGCTTAAGTCTCATCGTCACAGATCCTGCTGATATATTCTGCATGGCGGCAATTTCTTCGATTTTGTAACCTTCAAAATAGTGCAGATGGATAGCCACCCTGTATTTCACCGGAAGGTTCATTACCCTGCTTAGAATCTCAGGCGAAGAGTCTTCGGGTGAGGGACCGCCGATCAGTTCGCTGATCTCATCGATGTCGACGGCCGTCCGGATTTTGCGGCTTCGGATCGAATCCTTGGCGGTGTTGGACGCGACACGAATCAGCCACGCTTTTTCGTGCTCATCCGACTCAAATGCCGGAGCTTTTCCCATGTACTTAAGGAAAGTCTCATGCACCGCGTCTTCCGCATCTTCTTTATTAGCGAGAATCACTACACAGAGCCGATACAGCATCACGCCGTATCGATCATACGTCTCAGACAATTCTTTCATCGTAACCTCCTGGAATGCATTCTACTTATAAGACGAACCGGAAGCAGAAAATCTAACATTTTTGCCTGGCGAAATTACATATTAATCTTTCTGTTTGTATTCCAGTTGGTTCTAAAATATTTCTTTCTGTAGGCTTCCGGTGTAAGGCCGGTTCTCGCCTTAAATACCTGTATAAAGTGACTTTGCGAGGAAAAGGCCAGGTAATTTCCAATATTCAGGCAGGAAAAATCAGAGTATTTGAGCATATTCTGTGCTGCTTCAATTCTCTTTTCCCTTATATATCCGCTGACCGATTTGCCTGTCTCTGTCTGGAAAAGCTTCGAAAGATAGCTGGGATTAAGATTTACATGCTGGGCCAGTGTACAGACGGTAATCTTTTTCTGTAAATTCTCGTATATATAATCAATGCACAGAATAACGTGTTTTGAATAAACTTTATCCCGACGCAGCTGCTTCATCCGCTGTGCATAATCGGAACACATCGATCTGTGAATTGCAACAAGTGATTCGATCGATGTGCAGATATCGGCTTTCTGAATATACAGATCACTTAAGCTATACGCTGTCTCGGAATTCAATCCGCCCTCCATACAGAAGCGGGAAATCATGGCAACGGACACCACGAAATGGTATCTGATGTTGCGGAGCGGATCAGACGACAATTGTCCGCGGCCGGCAGGATCGTCGAGAGGAGTCTGGTCCATAAGCCCGATGATAGCCTTCGTATCACCTTCTTTGACAAGTTCATAGAACCGCAGTTCATTCTCGAGGGGTGAATGACTGGCATCATTTTCCCTCTGCAGGAATAACCTGTGATTAAGTTCCCGGTTTGTATCCACACAATCCCTCCTCTTCTGTCACGTCCACCCTCTTCTGTCACGTCCGCCCTCTTCTGTCTCTTCCACCGACATATAACACAATTATGATATAAAAACAATGAATTTGATATAGAAGCGTCTTCTTTCGCTTCAAAATATAGACAAGCAAATCACTGATTATAGGAGCACATAATTATGAGGAAATTCGAAGGATATGGTAAAGGCGTTAATCTCGGCGGGTGGCTTTCACAGTGTGTTCACACAAAAGCACACTACGATACTTTTATCACGGAAAAGGACATCGAAACAGTGGCATCCTGGGGCATTGATCATGTCCGTGTGCCTGTCGATTTCGAGGTGCTGGAAACCATCGAAGGCGCATACATCGAAGCCGGATTCGCTTATATCGACAATTGTCTGGCCTGGTGTGACAAATATCATCTCAATATGATTCTTGATCTGCACAAGACCGCCGGTTACTCGTTCGACGAACTTTCTACCTCCGATGGGTTTTTCGAAGACGAAATGCTCCAGCAGAGATTTCTCCATTTGTGGGAACAGTTTGCACAGCGTTACGGCAAATTATCAGACCGCCTTGCCTTTGAACTTCTCAATGAAATCGTATCGGATAAATTCATACATAGCTGGAATAGTATCGCAAGGCGGGCCGTTGAGACAATCCGTGGATTTGCCCCCGACATCCGAATTCTTATCGGCGGGGTCTGGTATAACAGCGTCAACGCAGTCAAATATCTTGACATGCCGTACGACCGGAATATTGTCTACAATTTCCATTGCTATGACCCGATGCTTTTCACTCATCAGTCGGCTTACTGGGTCGCAGACATGCCGGCCGATCTTGTTATGGAGTATCCCGCTACTCTTTCCGCCTATATTGAAGGCTCCAAAATTCTGGGCGAGACTATGTCAATGTCCCTCAAAATCCTTCATCTCAAGACGATGGGGCCGGAATTGTTCGATGCCGTATTCACGGAAGCCGTGAAGATTGCCGAAGAAAGGGATGTGCCTCTCTATTGCGGAGAATACGGCGTCATCGACAACGCACCTCTGGAAAGCACCCTTAACTGGTACCGCGACATACACAGCATTTTCGAAAAACACGGCATAGGACGCGCTGTATGGTCCTACAAAAAAATGGATTTCGGACTGATTGACAGTCATTATGCCCCGATATTTGATGAACTCGTCAAGCTCCTTTAGAATGCCTCCCTATAATATGTTTTCTGATTTTGCAAAAACGGATTGCTTACCTGCGGTCCGTTTTTGCGTTTTCTGAAGGCAGTAGGGTATGTAGTTCTCAGAATACCACAGGTGTATAATTAGCATATATTTCTCAATTAACATACTTTTCCGGTTCTTGTTTACCGCCGGATATCTTCACATGCAGAAGGATATTTTACATATCACCTAAAGCATTCGGAGGAGATCATGATATATGACAACCGCAGCAGACCATAAAAAGCGCTTACTGAGCAAAAGCAGGCATTTCTCCGACGGACTTAATTTTTATATGCTGTTTTGGGCATTCTTCATCGGCGGTTTTGTCGGAGTTGCCGCCGAGACGCTCTATTGTCTGATCCGGTTTCACCAACTCAACTACACATCAGGCTTACTGTATGGACCTTTCAACGTTGTTTACGGCCTGGGTGCGCTATGTATTACCATCGGGGCGTACTGGCTGCGAAAGAGGAATATCTTTATCATCCTTTTGGCCGGCATGCTCATCGGCGCTGTGGTAGAATTTGCCTGTTCCTGGCTGCAGGAACGAATATTTGGTTCAGTCTCCTGGAATTATGCGGGTCAGCCTTACAATGTCCTCGGCCGAACCAGCCTGAAGCTTTCTCTGTTCTGGGGTATATTAGCTATTTTGTGGGTTACCTATTTCTATCCGTTCATGATCAGGCAGATCCGCAGAATCCCGAATAGTATTGCCAAGCCACTGACATGGATTCTCTTTATCTTTCTGCTTCTAAATATCTGCTTGTCCGCATATGGTGTATGGCGCTGGTCGGGCCGGCTGCACGCCAGACCTTCACAGACGGTTTTTGACACTTATTTTGACGAGTACTTTCCAAATATGAAAATGGAGAAATTTTATCCCAACATGAAATTCGTCAGCGAATGATTTTTGTTTTTACTCTGCGGCCATACGAAAATATTTTTCTTTTGCACAAATAGAACGTACGGGATACAATTGATTTGAAATGACATAAGGGGACAACAGTACATGAAATACAAATGCCTTGTACTTGACCACGACGATACGGTCGTAAACAGCACTTCGCAAATTCATTATCCGTCATTTATGAGCGTCCTTTCCAAGATCCGTCCTGATGCAAGAATAACGCTCAATGAGTTTTTTCTTGAGAATTTCGACCCTGGATTCCTGGCACTGTGTAACGATGTGCTCTGTTTCACAGATGATGAGCGGGATTACCAGATAGAGTGCTGGAAAGAATATGTTCAAAACCATATCCCGACAACTTTCGCGGGTATGAACCGGGTTATACAGCGCTTCCATGATAACGGCGGGCTTATCTGCGTTGTCTCTCACTCGTTCAAAGATAATATTATCAGGGATTACCGGGAGAACGGACTGCCGACGCCCGACATGGTTTTTGGATGGGAACTTCCCGTGGAGATGAGAAAGCCGTCACCTTATCCTTTGGAAGAAATAATGCTGCAGTTTAAGTTGGATGCATCCGAATTACTTGTACTCGACGACTTGAAACCTGGTGCCGATATGGCAAAAAGCTGCGGAGTCGATTTTGCTGCTGCGGGATGGGCGCACAGTATTCCCAAAATAGATGACTATATGAAGCACAACTGCCATTTTTACTTTTCAACCGTTGATGAACTGGAATGTTTTCTACTCGATTAAGTGTTTGACACGCGCATGCAGAACTGATAGATTCGTATAAGAAATAATATGAATTGCAAGGATGGTTTTAATATGGCTATATCCATTCGCAAAGCAGCGAAAGATGACATACCCGGAATTCTTGCCCTTTACTCCGTATATATTATGGAGACTACACACACATTTGAATATGTTGTCCCCTCACTTGACGAATTCCATGATCGATTCGACACCATTACAGAGCACTTCCCATGGCTGGTCTGTGAGTTTGACGGTCAGTTGGCCGGATATGCATATGCATCGGCGGCCTTTAAGCGTGCGGCATACAGCTGGGATGCTGATCTGACCGTGTATCTTGATAACAGATTCCACCGCTTGGGTCTAGCCACCGCATTATATTCCTGTCTGATTGATCTTCTGAAGCTTCAGGGTTATTACAATCTATATGCCGCTATCTCTGCGAACAACACGCCGAGTGTGAATTTTCACAGGACCTTCGGGTTTACTGATGTCGGGGTTTTTCACAAGTCCGGATATAAGATGGGAACATGGCTTGATGTCCTCTGGATGGAAAAAAGCCTCCGGCATCATAATCTCGAGCCGGCTCCCACAACCGCGTTCAATCAGCTGCCTCCCGAAGATGTATCGCACATTCTGTCATCTCACGGCAAAGCCTGAGACACCGGTGTCCGCCCCCTCGAATACACGACATCAGGCTTGGATCGGGTTTGCCGCTATAACTCCCAGTCTTCGAATGCATCTGCCACTTTTTGCGAAAGCGAGCTGCCGTTTTGTTTGGATGCTTCATTTACTGCCGCCAGTATAATGAGTGCCAGGCCGGCAACCAGCAGGTAGACCCACCAGGCAATACTCTGCCAGAAACTTCGCGACATATATATCGCCAGGACAAGTAAAGTAAGCGCTGACATGACGAACCAGCGCTTGCTTTTTTTGCGGAAGGACACCGCGAACAAAAGCAGCGAGATAATACCGATGATGAGTGCATCGGCTACTTCTCCCGAATAAACGGCATCAATAGCAAGAATCGCCAGACTGAGGCATGCAGATATATAAAAAAGAACCCCTGTCGCTTTCACAGCCCTGCTCCACAGGAACTTGTTCAGAAAGAAAAAGAAAAGAATAAAGGGCACGAGGTTCAGTTCTGTCGACAGCAGGCCGGGGAAATGAAGAAACGGCTGCAGCCAATAGGCAAGGCATCCAAAAGCAGCTGCAAATGTCAGAGCTATATCATCTGCATGACTGGTTTTGACACGCCGGAAGAACGTCATCGCATAGAACACAAGCAGAACGCTGCCCCAGAACGCCCCCGTTTTTACACCGGAAAATATAAGGGCTGCCGCACCGGTTATGTTGACAATTGTGAACCAGTCAATGTACGCCTTTCCTTTGCCTTCCCCTTGAACCGCCCGTGAAAACACATCGCGGTGCAGCAGTCTTCCGGCAATAGTCATTCCCGTAAATACCCCTATTAACCCGACGATATACGGAACACTTCCCGGCTGAACGGCAAGCTTATCCAATACAGCAAACGGGACCGTATATAGAAGCATCACGCCAATCCAGCCCGCGGCTGTGTTTCTCTCGATATATAGCGATGCCAGGCAAGCTATCAGAAGAAGAGCAGCAGCAAATCCAAACGTCGGAACAACGGATTGATCAAACAGGAATAGAAGCACAGTGATTACTGCAAAAACATGCAGGCCCACACAAATTACGTGATAGAAATCAGTCAGCTTTTCCCTGCTGACTTTACCCGAATATTTGAGAAGCGTATATACGGCAAGCAGCAGGACGGCTGCGGCAGACGGTACCAGAAAAACATAGAATCCATGAACCGCTGAAGGCATCATCGCAGCAGACGTTGCAGTAACGGCCAGAAAGAGCCCCGAACCGGCCGCATAGTCCAGCATGGCTGTCTCGTATTTTCTATTCTTTCCCTGCGAGGTTCTGATCAGTACAGAAAGCCGCAGAATAAAGTATGCAGTAAGTATCCACAAATACACCGGATACAAATTCGATGTTCCTTCCACCCACTCGACAAGCGGCACCAGAATGCCGTAAAGAACCATGGCTATTGCAAATGGAATCTTGATTCTTTTCCATCTTTCCTGCCTCTTTTGAAGCACAATACCGGCTGAAGCTGCAATTGCGGTGATTCCATACAGTACAAGCTGCAGCGTGATGATGTTTATCTGTCCGGCATAATAGACTTGCCCGGGAAGAAGAAGCAGCAGCAGGAAATGCGGAAGACCAAAGGCAAATATCCATCCTGCGGCCGATCTTTTTTTCTCAAATGTCAGGATCATGGATAAAGTAATCAGAATCAAAAACGACAGCAGGCTTGCCGATGCAAATAGCGGAGAATGTACGGATATGGCTGCTGCGCTGACCCCTTCCGTCCGGATGTCAACAAGTCCCCCCGCCAGGCACATGAGAGGGAAGATAATATCGGAGACAGCTGTCCTTGGTGAGAAAGATTTTGTCCTCTTGTCCAGCAAAAACACTGTCCCGAAGACTGCCGCTGCAAGCAGCGTCATAATGAGGCCCGACGGAAAAGTGGCAAGAGAAAGATAGTCACAAAAACCGATTATGAGTACAGCTGCCACAAAAGGCATCGCCGACATGAATATTTTGCTTTTCTGAAGGACAGCTACCCAAATAACATTAGCAAGAAGAACCGCTGTGCCCAGCAGATAAAATAGTGTCCACTTCTCTTCTCCGGCAATTATGGAAGTTAATTGCCATATAAACACAAGGCATGCCCATATTCCTCCGACAATGCTCAGATATTTTTTCATTTTGGCAGGGAAAATATTCATCATCCCGCTAAGTATGATAACTGCGGAAGAGATGGACGCTAACATAACCGAATTGGAGAACTCCCCGTTTACGTTGCATTTCATGAATCCCGCGATGAGAAAAACAGCATATGCGAACACGCCCCAGTACCTGTCCTCGTGCTGGAATAATCCCTTGAGAAAAATCGTCCCGAGAAGCATGGCGGAAATGCCCGGAAGCAGGCCCGTTCCGGTGGTCAGAAGTCCAATGACTCCGATAACACCCACATTCAGCACGGCGAACAGCCGGAGAAGTGACACGATATGTCCGAACCCCGGCTTCAAAGATTCTTTCTTTGCCAGTAATTCCGAAACAAAGGTGATAACTGCACAGTATAAAAACATGATAAGAATGAAAATATCGTACGGCAGATAAAGTGATTTTACGGCAAAAAGGACAACGCCCGTTATGCAAAGAAGAAAACTCGCGCCAAAATAGCCGTGCCGGTATTTCATCGATCCGATAAATGATGCGGCGCCTAAAAGGACGGAAGCGGACAGATAGAGCAGGTACCTGCCCCCGCCCGAAAGAGAGAACCAATCTCCGAACAGTCTGAAAAAGCCTGTCGCCAGGATGCATATGGGGAGAAATATGCTGCCGAGGGTATAGAATGCGACTGCGGTTTTTCTGATCCTGAATGCATTTTCCGCAGTAATGGATGCCCCAAAGAACACGAAGGCAAGCGAGCAGATAATTATTGTGCGGATAACATTCGACAGATAGAGCCAAGTGGTTGTTGCGAAAATGAGACCCGAAAGAATTACAAAAATAACACCTATGATCAGCACAATGTTGATAGCTCCGAAGGACTTTGCACCGGATTTTTCTCTGGACCTCGCCCCGGACTGCACAGGCACCGGCTTTGAATCAGGAATACTTACAGGGAGGCTTACCGGCGGGTCAGCCGCAGGCCCGGTCAAGGAAACCTGCGCCGGAGTTTGTACCGTAGTTTGTACCGGGACAGTCGCCGGAGCAGCCGTTGGATATGGACTCGCAGCCGCCCCCGCATTATATTCTCCGGATACTTCAAAATATTCCTGATCGGAGATCCGCTTTTCACGCCTCAAGTATTTCAGAAAACGCTGCAGCTTATCATTCTTGCTGCGCAGCCTGTTCCCTGAGATATAGAAAACCACCGCAATTACACAAGCGCATATGAGAAGGACAAACAGGACGGCAATCGTAAAGAATATCAGAAAAGGATTCATGAAAGATCCCCCCGCAGGCTACTGTGCCGCCTGTTCTCTTATTTTCTTCTTCCAGCAGTTGTGACACATAGCAATGTAGCTGTCATTACCTCCCAGAAATACCTGTTCACCGCTGGTAATTATCTTTCCATTCTCGTCTATTCTGGCATTAACGGATGCTTTCGAACCACATTCACATATGGTTTTGATCTCCGTAATGGAATCTGCAAGCTCGAAAAGCCGGTGGCTTCCGGGAAATTGATGGGTAAGGAAATCCGTGCGAAGACCAAAACAAAGGACTGGCACAGAATAATCGTCGACGATCGTGCGAAGCTGATCAATCTGTGCTTCCGTAAAGAATTGGCACTCGTCCGTTATTATAACGTCGGGCTTCGCAGGCAAAAACGCCTTGAATCTCTCAAGTATGTCAGTTTCCAGCATAATATTCTCCGCCGTGTCCTCTATACCGATCCGCGAACGTATGACAGTTGTCCCATAGCGCTCATCCGTAGAAGGCTTGATGAGCCAGACCTTCATATTGCGTTCTTCGTAATTGAACTTCGCAATCAGGGCCTGTGCCGTCTTGCTGCTTCCCATAGCGCCGTACTTGAAATATAATTTTGCCATCTCTTCTCTCCTAACAAGTAATCATCCTTTTCTATTATATTGTATGCCTTTCAAAATGTCTGTTTCAGATTATAAAAAAACGGTCATTTTCTCATGGACCTGAATTGCAAAGAATTGCCAAATTTCATAAAACTCTTTGATTACACATCTTCAACTTTTCCCCGGCTGACCAATATTTTAACAACGTACACCAGGACTATCAGG
>Ga0209540_10002729_pt1 | contig 12391 bp, 12 predicted proteins | sample BarGraIncu01121A_FD_184501 | JGI IMG/M metagenome (GOLD analysis project Ga0209540, IMG submission 184501) | Arctic peat soil microbial communities from Barrow, Alaska - Barrow Graham LP Incubations 011-21A (SPAdes) (version 2) | ecosystem: Environmental > Terrestrial > Soil > Wetlands > Peat... | reverse complement strand
GCAAATGCTAGTGGCGGGCTTGGCCCGCCTACAAGCTGTAAAACGGATGGCCCCGGTGGAAAGGAAATTTTGCAAGATTCAAACTGGCGGAAGGGGTGGGATTCGAACCCACGGTAGCCTTGCGACTACGCCTGATTTCGAATCAGGTGCCTTTAACCACTCAGCCACCCTTCCAGCCTTTTATTTACAACGACTTTATGCGTTTGTGCACCCTTAAATTTTCCATTGCACCCCGCCGTTGTACCCGGTAGATTTTAATCGTGCAATCACCACCGAATAAACAGTCGAGCCCCCGGAAACGCGAAGAACACTTGTCAATCGACGGCAAGTGGCGTTCATTTCCGAAGGTGCCGCATCTGCTTCAATACATTACCAGTGGAAATTACTTTGGGAAAGTCAAAATCGACGGCAGGACAGTTCGGAAGAGTTTGCAAACAACAGTGTGGTCAACCGCACAATTACGACTGAACGATTTTCTGAAGGAGCATCGGGAAAACCGCAACCGTGTTGAAGCGCCCAAATTCAGTGATGTTGTGGAGTTGTTCAAGCAGGAACTCGATAACGACACAACCATCAAACCCCGCAGCAAGGAATACCGGCTGTTGTGCCTTCGTAAGATTCAAATTTCCTGGCCGGATCTGTGGTCATTGCGTCTGGATGCTATAACACCCCACGCGGGCAAGAAGTGGGCGGCCAAACTTAACGGTGAAATTGACAGTCATTATTTCAACAACACCATTGGCACGCTTCGACAAATAATTGATGTGGGCCTGAAATCGTACAAAAAAAGCGACGGGACAGTTTTTGAAAATCCCGCCGACGAATTGAAGCGTGTGAAGGTGAAGCAAAAGCATTTGCAACTTCCAGAACCGTCTAACTTCAAAGATCTGGTAAAAAATATCCGCACGTCCAGCGGCAGATGGGGCGAACGCGCTGCTGGCTTGATAGAATTCTTGGCCTTCGGAGGAATGCGGATTCGTTCAGAGGCCATATGGGTGACATGGGAGGACATTGACTGGAAGCGCAAGCAAATCATCGTGCGTGGTGATCCCAAAACGGGAACAAAAAACAGCGAGATTCGACGCGTACCAATCCTACCAGACATGAAAAAATTACTCACTCGGCTCAAGAGTAAACTGGGCACGGTTGCCACGGGGCGTATCATGCAGATCAGTGAATGCGGCCAAGCACTGACTCGGGGTTGCAAAGAAATTGGAATTCCCCGTCTCACGCACCACGACTTTCGCCATTTATTTGCCACCCGTTGCATTGAATCAGGTGTGGACATTCCAACAGTATCTCGCTGGCTCGGGCATAAGGACGGTGGGGCGCTGGCGATGAAAGTGTATGGCCACTTGAGAAACGAGCATAGTCAGGCGATGGCGCAGAAAGTTCGGTTCTGAGGCAATCGGGCCGGATTATTGCACCCTGCCCGCCTATAACAATCCAGGGAAAACACGCCTAACACGCAAAGTGAGTTGCTCCCAGTTATAAAGAGGTGACCGATTTATACTTGATGCCCATTTCGCTCAGTGTAGAGTCAACCTGTCGGTGACGTGAGACCGCAGTGGATTTTAATTGAGGCAACCATTTGTTGTTTTGAGAGAAATCCACCGTTTCCCTTCTTCCCAACTTTTTTGGGTTGAAGTGGTGTATCGCACCACCGATTTGTTCATTGAAAAATTAACAATTCGGTGCTCCGGCCCAAACATGGGATTTATAAGCAAAAATCAGTAAGCTGGGATGTCCAGTTGATGAGTAGCCGCCATGTCGCTCCGGAGGTCTTTCCTAATAACTCAAATGAGCAAAATTAAGGAAGACGGCTCTGAGCTGAAAAGAATTTTCTTTTCTGCGTCAGAGGTTGCCGAGATGTTCGGCGTTTCAACCAAGTCGGTTTATCGGCTGATTGATCGAGACCTGCTGAAGTCATCGAGTGCTTTACGGCATAAGAGGATTTCACAGGAATCTATTGAGCAATTCATCCGCATCACTGTGAACAACGGAGGTGCAAAGTGAGTCGCCCGAAAAAAATCAAAACCAATAAGCCAGATGTGGCTGTAAAACCTGATAAAGCTGCAGATCCAAAAGATTCGCAGCTGCTTCAGGAAAATGAAGCGATTATATCCAAAGCCCAGAGCAGTTTTCTGGAAATCGGCATGGCCCTTAAAGCCATACGGGACCAGAATCTGTTCGCCGGGACTGAATATGTGGACTTCGAAGCGTATTGCAACAAGAAGTGGTCTTATAGCCTCTCTTATGCAAAACGTTTGATAGCAGCCCACGACTGCTACGAGTTGTTGAAGGAGAAACTTTCGTCTTCGGGCGAAGTCCTTCCCTGCAATGAGTATCAGTTGCGCGCATTGGCTGGTTTACCCGATACCAAGTGGATCAAGACCTGGAAACAGGTTTTGAAACACGCGGCCGGCAAACCGGTCACGGGCGAAATGGTTGAAGCTGTAGTTAACGAGAAGCCTGCAAAGTCCGAGGCTGCAAAGCCAAAGACTGCTGCAAGGCAGACTGAAACTCCAGCTAAAACTGTAAACGCTGAATCTCTCAAAAAATTGGCCGAGATCGGCAAGCTCGTCAAAAGGGCCTTGGAGAATATTTCCAAGCTTTCTAATGACAAAATTGCTGAGCTCTTGAAAAAGATTCAGACCTTGGTGGCTGAAGAAGCCAATTAAGTAGTGAGGGTGCTGGGCGTAAGCCTGGCACCCTTTTGTTTTCCGGTCACAGCTTTTTATGTTTTTCCAGCACCTTCTTAATGCTGTCCTTCCATTTCACTTTTTTGTTTGCCCCCAGTGTTTTGACCAGGCGCAGGATGTTTTCGTCCTTCTGCCATTCTTTAATAAACGCCACCCTGATTTTAAAACCATCAATGTGCGCGTTCCGGATTTTTGGCACCCGTTGCATTTTACCGATCCAAATTCTGTCGGTCACATACGGATCAACAGCACGCACCAGTTCACAAGTGCCAACGTTGTCATCCAGCATCGGCTCAATGCTTACGCTGGTCCAAAATCCTGCGTTAAATGCGTGCTGGAGGGATTTGACGCGCTCCTCGGGTTTTGGTGCGCCCGGTTCCCAAAAAGCACACTGGTTTTCATTCAGCGAGCCAATGGTAAAGCGGAACATCACCTTCTTTTTCTGCTTCGCCAATTCCTTGCACAATCGTTTTATTACCTCCAGATGCGGTTTGGTGACGATCAGAACCTTATTCTTTTTTAGCAGGTTTTTTATTGTTTCAACAGACTCGTTTAAAAAACTCGGCGTGATGTCGTGGGAGGTCGGAAACATCACCACACCCTTCCTACCCACCTCCTTTCCTAGCCGGCCTTTTTTTGTTAATTGCTGCTTTTGCCAACGACCCGGCCTGCGCATTTCCTCACTAAACCGGCCGGCATTTGATTTGGCGTAACAATAAAGGCAGCCGTGTTCACATCCTCTGCAGATGTTGTAGGAAAAGTCGGACCACTCTTTCGTTCCTCTACCAGTGCGTTTGGTAACAAATGTATTCTGGGCTTTCATAATGCAGATCCTCACGAACTTTAAACCGCTACCCTGTACAGCACGAGCCAACAGTTGCAAAAAAATGGCGCATTTGTCGTTTTGCAGTCTCAATGCCAAATATGTGATGTGCTGGTTGCTTTTTCTCCTGTGCCAATTGGCACAGAAATCAATCGTGTGCCAATTGGCACATCGAATCCTCGCATCAATAAACCAGCACCAGCACCGCCGCATGTTGTGCCGACTTCACCACGTCCTCGAATTTTTCATCTTGGGTGTTCGGCGCTTTCAGCTTGGCGGAAACTTCCGGCACGGATTCCAGGAAGCTCAACAGAAAACTGCTTTTGACGGCATAGTTCACGTTTTCTGGCAACGCACCGCTCGCCGCCAACGCAGCCGACGCATCGAGCTTGGCTGACACGATACCAACCACATTGCCATGTTCATCCACCAACGCGCCGCCCGAATTGCCCGGCTGCACCGGCACGCTGATCTGGAAATAACGCGGGTCATCCTGAACGCCCGACAGCGACGCGATTTCTCCTTTGGCCAGCTTGGGTGAAAATCCCTGCAAACCAATGTTTGGAAAACCGACTGTGGCTACTGAATTGCCCAAATGCTCCGCGCGACTGGAAGCAACGGGCAACGGTGTAAACCGCCCCTTCGCTTTCAGCAAAGCCAAATCATTGGCCGCATCCACCTTCACCACCGTGGCGTCAATCAATCCTGCACTCGTGACCAAACGAACTTTTGTTGCATCCTTCACCACATGATTGTTCGTAATCAAATAACCATCTTCCGTAATGAAAAAACCTGTGCCGGTGGCTGATGGATTGTCAGGTGAAGTGGAATTGTTAAAACTTTCTTTGCGAGGTTTGAACTGGCGAGCCCGTTGCTGTGCCTCCGCAATTTCTTCGGAAGTCATGTACCGCTCAAGAAAATCAATGTTTTCTTTTGAGTTCCTGACAGTCTCACTGTTCTCTCCAGCAGAAGCTATGTAAAACCATTTATATGCCTCTACATGATCTCTTGGTACACCGACGCCATATGCATAGCTATTGCCGAGCCCGAATTGTGCAATTTGGTATTCTTGCTCCGCTGCTTTGCGGTACCATTTTACTCCCTCGAAAAAATTCGTGCCGACGCCTTCGCCACGCCAATACATCTCCCCAACAACGAATTGAGCTGAAGCATCGCCTGATTCCGCTTTGAGTTTGAAAGCTTCGAACTCCGCCTTGAGTTTGAAAGTTTCGAAATCCTCACGTTTATCAGCAGCAATAACCGAATGAAAACTGTAAACCAGCACCAAAAGAGCAGACATCAACCATTTCCATTTCATATCGAGAGCTTAGTTGGTTTTAATGCGGGCTGGCAAGTCTGCAGCGATGTGGGTAGTGTCCTAATTGGGTCTGATTTCAATTTTCCGTCTGAATCCCGCCGCGCCATGTGCGAAGGTGATATTTGTGGCGTACAACTATCCTAATCCAACGATTCTGGTAGGAAAATGCTCCGACAATGATGTTTCCTTTTATCACCAAAAAGCAGTATGGCGATTGGCCATTGAATAATTTCATCGCTTCAAGCAATGGAGTTTCTGCCGTAATGAGCGAATGAACGTTTACACTGTGCATACAGGTTTTGACTTTTTCCTTCCGGTCAGGGTCAGCAGCCACCAAATCTGAAAAATCAATCCAGCCAACCACCTGTCCCTTTTGTTCAACCAATGAAATGTATTCTAATGGGTCAGAAGAAGGAGTGGTTTCGCGGCATAACGACTCCCAATTGGAAAAGACATCAGATATTTTTTCCTCGGAATCGTAATGAGCCAGCTTCGGGCTGTAAACATCACCAACGGTCACAAGCGATGCCATCCTTGATAAAATATTTTGGCTTCCGAACATAAAATTTTCATTTAACAGACAGAGTGTGATCTAAATTCAAACGCAAATTACCCCGTACGTCCAACCCATACTGATTTTGGCAGTGGCAGTTTCCTTCGCCCGGTGCGGGAGGAGTTGGTTTCCACCGGCAGGCCGCTTTGACTTGCTCTATACACCAGCACCAAGCTCAGCCGCATGTTGTGTTTGACTCATGGCGCGCGTTAATAAGATAGGGTCATAGGGAGTAGAAAAAAGATTAAAATAGTTGTTGACCCCAATCAATAGTTCAGATAGTATGAAATCGTGAGCTTGGAAACAGGTTCAACAATCTACGGATTGCGCGGGTAGGGGCTTCATTCTTCAAAAGTAAAATTCAAAATCAAAATTGCGTGTCTGTTTCTGCCCGCGTCTGTCGTGGCAATTACGCTGCGTCAGAATCGCTCGATGAAGAGCAGACAGGACACGAAGTGAATAAAGTAAATAAGTCCGGGAAACCGGCAGCCAAGAAAGCGGAAGTTCTAGATTCCGCGACCAGCAACACAGACATCGTCGTTGCACCGGTCAAAGCCAACAGCGTCCAGAAAACAACAACAGACGAGAAGGAACCACTCAGCGCCGAAGAGCAGAAACTTTTGACTGAGTGTGAAACCGACATCGATGCGAATCTTCAAGGAGCGTTCGTGTTGGGTCATCGCCTTGAGCAAATACGCGATAAGAAGTTGTATCGCGCCACCCACACTACGTTTGCGATCTATTGCAACGAACGATGGGATTTCAGCAAAACGCACGCAAACCGACTCATCCAAGCCTACCTGTGCGAAAAGCACCTGAAGGGCGTAAAGGACGTGGAGGTTTACGTACCAACCAAGGAATCCCAGGTCCGCCTAATTGCTGATCTGGAACCGGAGCAGCAGGTTGAGGTGGCAAGCGAAGTAAAGGCGGTGGTAGGGGATAAACGAGCAAGTGCCGATGACTTTGAGACGGCCAGAGAAAAATTATTCCCGAAACCAAAACCAGAAGCCAAAGCGGCCAAGGCGGAAAACGATGAAGCTGAAGAAAATGCCAAACCAGCCAGCCCAGTGTTGCCGGTAACTTTTGACACCAAATTGGTGTCATTTACCGAACTTCATAGGTTGGCAGCGGACGCCTACAACACGTTCAGCGATCCCAGAAAACACAAGGAGGTCGAGAAGCTGCTCTTTAAACTCAAAGATGAGCTGTCCCAATACATGGACTGGGAGTGTGCCAACCAAAGCGTTAGAACTGAAAAGGAGGCTGCATGAACTCAACAATTGTCACCATTCCAAAGGACTCCACCTTCAAGCTACCACAAGGACGATTCAAAGCCGTTATCCCAGGAGTCAAAACAAAGCCCGTGGATACTGTCAGGGGTCAGCAATACAACGCCGCGATATTGTTCAAGGTATTTGTGCCCGGTATGGAAAATTACGAATGCCTGGCTAGAAAAGTGTTGCCGTTGGATCTGAAGGCTGGTTCAGAGTTAAGGCGATTTCTCAGCGGCTTGTTGGGTACTGAATATTTCAGGGGCAAATCCAACCAAGCCATCGACCTCAACTCAGAACTGGCGAACAAACCCTGCGAAGTCGTTTTGATACATGCCAAGTTTGATGAAGATCGATATGACTTTCCGTTGGTGGATGTTGAATCGGTGCATCCTCCCACTCCAGAACCACCAACCTCGAAACAGAAAGGAGACATGGTGAAATAAACAATGCGACTGGTTGCTGGCATAAAATCAAAAGCCAGCGACCGGGCCGATAAACATCACCAACCAACTATTATGAAAACAGACACATCAATTATGAATTCAAACAATACAGAGACAACAACCACGAACAAACCAGCAGACGAGATCTACCGGGAATTTTTGCCGATTGATGGTCGTAATACTGGGCTGCCGAGTTTTGTAATATCGATGCTCAGAATAGGCCAAATCCTCACTGCCAAAGAAGCTGTTAAGAGAGAAGTTACCGCTACCAGAATTAGTGCGTTGATGGACAGACACAGAAATGAAATACCCAGCACATATACGGCTTGGGAAATCCGCGAAAAATTGAGTCGGTATGACGGGGAAATCAAGGGGGGAGGTGTGAAGATCGAATGGCAGGAATGGCCTGGAAAAAATTACAGGTTGATCCCGCACTATCATTTCTCGTTCAGCCGACTCTACAAGCCTGAAGATTATGTCGTAAAGACTGAGGAGGTAAAAAGTGAACCATGACCTCCAACAGCTTCGCCTTAAATGTCCTTTGCCAGTGTTAATGCGAAAGTTGGGTCTGGCGCGATTTGTGAAAAGCAGTTGCGCCAGCCCTTTTCGCGCTGATCAAAAACCGTCATGGGGAATATTCCAAACCAACGGCCGCTGGATGTTCAAGGATTTTGCAACAGGTGAGTGTGGTGATGAAATTGCATTGCTTGCCCACCTCTACCACCAGGACCAGCAGCGTGATTTTAAAAAGCTGCTGGATGTGTATGCAGGTGTGGCAAATCAAACTGAAAATCAATCAGAGCCGGCGCCGATCAAACCCGCGCCACCCAATACAAAACCCGACACCAGCTTTTTGACCAGACCCACCGACGAACAGATTGGCAGGCTCTCGGCATTGCGTAAAATCAGCGTCGAGGGATTGCGTTATGCCAGTGAGAGGAATGTGCTGAAGTTCGGTCAATGGCAGGGTCACGAAGTTTTTGCTGTCATCGATAAAACTGGATGTTTGGCCGAATTGCGCAGGTTGGATGGACTGCTTTTTACTGGATACGGAAGTCTGCCCGAACACAAGAGCCATACACTGAAACACAGCCGCAAGAATTGGCCTTTGGGTGTTTTGGAAGCTGTGGACTTTGCTGATATCGCGCTGGTTGAGGGGATGCCGGATTTTTTGGCCATGCATCAGTTTGTGGTGGAGGAAAACAGAATTGGAAAAACTGCACCCGTCGCTATGTTAACCAGCAGTTGTGATATTGCAGCTGAAGTCCTGTCCCATTTCACTGGCAAAAACATCCGGATTTTCCCCCACCTCGATCAGCCAGGTATTGATGCGGCTGAACGCTGGCAAAAACAGTTGATCAGCGCCAAGGCCAGCACCGTAGATTTTTTCAACTTCCATGCTTTTGAAATCGCCGATGGAAGTGAATTGAAAGACTTGTGCGATTTCAACCAGCAGAGAGGATTGGCTGGATCTCAACCACAACACATCCTCAGAACATTAACACCATGACAACAACCAATATTAATCCGATAGTAAATGACGTTGCTAGCCTACGAACTGGCATTACGTCCACAGCAACGCCCGCACCCCCAACCCACGAATATACCAGACCAACCCTGCCAACGTCGCCAAGGCCGGATATAGGGCCAACAGCACGCACCCTCGATGAATTCGTCAGACCACCCGCCAATGACCCGGGCGAGCTTTTGAAACACCGCTTTTTGTGCAGGGGTGGTGGGTTGCTGCTGGTTGGACAAACAGGCACAGGTAAAAGTTCGTTGGCAATGCAGCTCATGATTAAATGGGCGTTGAGTCAGTCCGTGTTTGGCCTTGAACCTGCCCGCCCCCTTAAATCGCTGCTGATCCAGGCCGAGAATGATGACGGGGATCTGGCTGAAATGAAAAGTGGCGTGTTCAACGGGCTAAATTTGAGCGTAGAGGAACAGGCCACCGCTTGCGCCAGAATTTTCGTAACGCATGAAAGCAGCAAGACCGGCAGCGAATTGTGCAACGGTGTAATTGAACCGTTGCTAAAGGAAGTCAAACCCGATCTGCTTTGGATTGACCCGGCCCTGGCTTACATAGGCTCGGACATGAATAGCCAAAAAGACGTGGGCACATTTTTACGAAACAACATCGCCCCCCTGCTCACGAAATATGACTGTGCTGTAATTGTTGTCCACCACACCAACAAGATTAGCAGAGACCCCGATAAGCAGTTGACGGATGTGTCGTATTTGGGTGCCGGGTCTGCTGAATGGATAAACTGGTCACGTGCGATGCTGGCGTTACGAAAAACCGACGTCGAAAACTTGTACGAGTTGGTGGCGGCGAAGAGGGGGGCGAGGCTGAAATGGAAAACAGAAGATGGGGAAAGCCTGGCCTTCAAGAAATACATCGGCCATTGCAGGCGACCAGACACTATTTGCTGGATCGAGATGGCTGTGGGAGAGGCTGAACTGTTGCGAGCCAATAACGGTAAGACTGCCGAGGCTGTGTTGAAATACGTGCCGCAAGCCGATCTGATAGCGAAGGATGATTTGATGAAAATCTGCCAGCAAAACGGGATTGGGAAACATCTGGCGCCGAAATTGATCGCGGAGTTGGTGGAGGATGAGAAGTTGTTTGAATGCGCAGCACCCAGACCCAGCACACGTCCCAAAATCCTGCTGTCACGCCAACTAGTAACGTTGCCAACCCACCTCACACTCGACCAGCTCATCCAAAACAGTCAGGGCCATTACCTCATTCCAGCCCAAACAGAACCGGCAACGAAGCAATTATGATAGATCTCCACATCGATCCTCCCAGCGATTTTCCCGGGGTTCAATACCGGGAATATCTCGTGAGTGGAGATAATCCCACCCCCTTAATTTCCTTAAGGGGTGGGATCATCATCACTGGGCTAATCAAGCTTTCTTTCTGCCTGGGATTATCTGGAAGCGAAATGGGGGAGAATCGATGGAAAAATCCTGAACCGGCAACACCTCAACAATCAAAGGACGCCAGCATGAACTAAGCAACCACCAAACAACATGAACACCAACGAACCGAATCCATTTTTACGCAGACTCGATCAGATCCAAGATGCCAGGACGAAATGGGAGAGTTCAGAGTGGTTGCTTTCATTTTTGCGCAGTGAATCAAACGAGCAGCCAAAAATACCGACAGATGAGGAAATTTTACAATGGGCGCAGAATCTACATTAACCAGACCGCAAAATCTGAAATTATATCAGCCCGACAAATCAAACTGGCTGCAACAAGAAAAGCCAGAACACAAAACTCCGAATGAATGGTTTGGCCGGCGTTATGGTGAGCAGGTCGAAAAATACGGAAGCCCTTTCTTAGAGTTAGTTGATAATGTTACGAATCAGGTTTTGCCAATCGTAATAAACCAGGACTTTTTCGCTGGCGTGTTGGGTGGGCGTCGTGATCTTGGTCATCACACAATTTATTTTGAAGGAGAAATGCAGTGGTATTTCAAGGATTCAGACGGCATTTTCAAGCCCACAACTGCTGAGAAATTGGCAAATCTTTACCGGGCCTTGCTTTTGAAATGCGCTGAACAAATGCCGCCTCAAGTCCACAAGCTCAATCTGTTTCACGAGTTCAGATCAGATAAAACTGCCAAAGCTGTCGTTCAAAGGGCCAAATCAATCCTCGCTGCTGACCATACGTTTTTCAGTCCAGAATCCAGGAATCAGAGACAAAAAGGACCGGAGTTGTTTGAAAGAGTGGCAAAACTATTCGTTGAGCAATTGTTGACGAGTGAGCCTGGACAGATATTGAAACTGGCAGAGGCTTATAACGTTTTTCGCGGATTGTTGAAGCAGAGAGAATTGCCAGACATCAAACGCAGTGATTTTAAGGCAGTTGTCGGACCGTTGATCAGGGAACAGTTTAACGTAGCTCTCAGGAACGATTTGCCCGGTCCTGATAGTTGTGGTGTTCGTGGATGGAAGAACGTGAAATTGTTGAGCCAGACAGTGCCGGATTGATTTTGAGGCCGATCCCCACAAATCTTGCGCGAATGGGCGTCACTGGTTAACGGTCAACTGGGCCGCGAGATTGACTGGCAAGTGCTTTAAAACAGCTTGGTTTAATTTTTGGAGGTAGCTGTGCAGCCTATCCTCATATTAGACGGCATTTTCTCGTGTGACATACGTTGTTGCCTCCGATTTAAGGATGCGACAGTCGAAAGAATAAATTTCCTGTTGGTTCTGAATTGGTCACGCTTTTAGCCATGCCGTTGTCGTTAACAAAGAAGCTGGAGTTCATCCAGTTCGTCGTGGCTAAATCAGAATTTTGTTGTAAAACAAATCCCGTGGAAGGCGACGGCCACGAAATGACGACGCGGTTGTCGCTCGCAAGCGCAATGCACAACGACGGCAGCGCAGGTGAAAATGAAAGGTCATCCAGCGCAAAATCATTTCCGTATTCTATCAGATTTTCATCTACAATAGACAAGGTTGCGCTTGAGTTTTCGCCCGAATTCCAGCCAGTAAGGAATTGTTGCCATTGACCGGATTTGGTCGAAAGTGTCATATCTGAGCCAACTTGAACTCCGTTTATAAAAAATTGCAGCGTTGGCACATTGGCTGGGTCAGCGGAAGTAGCCCACGCGGAAAAAACATATTGAGCATTGGTCGCGACCGAAACAGTTTCTGTCCAGACGATTTTACCGGCAGCGGGAAAACCATCAACGAGCATCATATTTCCATTGCCGGTTGTGTGATCGTAAAACAACGTGTAACCCGGATTAAAATCCTGAGAGTTCGACCGAATGCCGTAAGTGTCTGGAGTTTGACTTACGCCGGATGAAACAAAGTAATAATCGCTTGAAAAGCCGTTGTTGCCTTGGCTGAAATCTCCGTTAATCAGGAGATTTTGCGCGTTGCAAGAGCACGCCAAGAACAATGCCAAGGTCAAGTTCGTTCTAATTTTCATAAAATTAAGTTGAGTTGTATAGGTGTTGACGCTCATGCCGCATAATCGAATTGATGGGAAGTTTGTTTTCATAGTTAGTTTTTTGTTAGTTTGTGTTGTTGTCGAAATTTATGCCAATGCCGCCTAACGTAGCTCAGCCACCGCCGCTGAGGGTGACTCCAAAATACAATCCTGACAATCGAATTTCATAAAATCGTCCAACTGACCGGCGTAGCGGCGGTTGGCTGCAGCGCCGAGGCTGTGTAAAAAACTCCCAGACTCGGAAAAACTTCGCTCACATTTTCGATATGGCGGATCTTGATGAAACGAGTGGATGGGATGGATGGTC
>Ga0209540_10002727_pt1 | contig 12399 bp, 10 predicted proteins | sample BarGraIncu01121A_FD_184501 | JGI IMG/M metagenome (GOLD analysis project Ga0209540, IMG submission 184501) | Arctic peat soil microbial communities from Barrow, Alaska - Barrow Graham LP Incubations 011-21A (SPAdes) (version 2) | ecosystem: Environmental > Terrestrial > Soil > Wetlands > Peat... | reverse complement strand
CCTGAGCCTGTCGTACATTCGCTTCGATCCGGGTGACCTGGCAGATCTGCGCAAGCTCGAAGCCGACCGGTTGCCCGTGGCAGCGGTCGACCTGCTGGTGCGCTCGGCCAAGCAGATGGAAGTGATCGCGCCCAACCTGTCGCTGCTGCTGGGCCTGCCCGCGGTGGACGGCTACGACGGCGGGGTCTTGCCTCTCTCGAATTATGTCAAGTTAAGTAGCCTGTTCCTGCCGCCTGGCCAGGTCTCGACGGACGGGCGGCTGCGCGAGCAGTTGCGCCAGATCCCATCCGACCGGCTGCTCGACCTGACCGGCACGCGCTTCCTCATCACAGACAAGCAGAACGACCTGTGGGCCAACGACGTGTACTATGACCTGGAACAGCCGGTAACCATCCGGCCGGGCGAGGCGCTGACGCTGGAGCTTTCCGGCTACCCGGACTTCTCGGCGACGGCGGTGGGATTAGTCTCCTACCTGTCCGAGAACTCGCCGGCCGCCGGGCCGGTCGTCGCCATCACCTTTTCTCGCGCAGGCACGGCAGGCGGAGTGCAGCTTAGCCTCAGCGCCCCGGCGGACACTACCTGGGCCCAGGCCGTCCAACCCGGCGCCACCGCCGCCCGGCCCTGGCCTGACTGGATGGGCAGAGGCCAGGACTACCTGGCAATCAAGGACTTCAGCGCCGGCTGTCCCGGTCCCCTGGACGAGCGAGGGTTCTGCCCCTTTGCAGCAGGCACCGTCCGCCTGCAGGTGCTGCCCGGTGCGGGCAGCCCACTGGTGATACGCGGGTTGAGCCTGATCGACCGGCGCACGGGCGCTCACGAATCCATCACCCTGTCGCCACGGGGTGACTACCGGCGCATCGAGTCGGGTGACGTAAAGGTCTACGAGCGCACGGGGGCGCCGGGACGGGCGTGGTTGGTCCACCAGGTCGAGCCGGCCGCGGATGATGCCGGCGCTCTCGCCCGCCTGGCAGACCCGGCTTTCGATCCCCGCAACACAGCGGTCCTCGACGGCAGCCTGCCGGTCGCACTCAGCGGCGCTAGGGAAGCGGCCGGCGCAGTGCAGGCGGGCGTGAGCGAGTCGGTAAGCATTCAGGCCGCGGAGCCCGAGCGCATCGTCCTGCAGGCGCAGGTGAGCCGGCCGGGCTTGCTGGTGCTGGCCGACGCGTTCTACCCCGGCTGGCAGGCCACGATCGACGGCCAGGCGGCCAAGATCGAGCGCGTGAACGTCATGTTCCGGGCCGTGGTGGTCCAGCCCGGCGCCCACCAGGTGATCTTCAGCTTCCGGCCGGCAAGCTGGCGTTGGGGCGTCAGCATCAGCCTGGCGAGCATTATCCTGCTGGCCGCCACCCTCGCCATCACTTACCTCGTCTCTAGAGCCCGGCGCCGCTGAAAACCGGGCCAGAACGGCACGAAAACCGGCAAGAACCGGCTGCGTAGACTCCCATTCCCGTCTGGTGTATAATCACCACGTCCTCTATTTTACGCTCAGGAGACCGAGAATTGAACGTCTTCAACAGAGTCGTCACGGTCCTCGTGCTGCTCGTGCTATTGTCGCTGGTCCTCTTGATCGCGGTCTTCCCGGTCGAGGTAGTCAGTGGCATTGCACGCAGCCTGGAAACTACCGGGCAAGCGTTAAGTGCGCTGGAGCGAGCCCATTTCTGGCCCTACGTGGTGGTGCGCGGCGCGTCGGTGTTGCTGGCCGTGGTGATCTTTGGCCTCCTGTTCTGGGCTGAGATCCGGCCGGGCCGCCCGAAGGGAGTGCAGGTGCGCACCGAGGCCGGCAGCCGGGCGCTGGTGACGATTGATTCCGTCGAGCGGCGACTTGCCTGGCACATCGACCAACTGGAGGACGTCATCTCGGTTACTCCCCACGTCATTGCCCAAGGACGGTCGGTCAACGTCGTGTTGGACCTGCAGACCAGTCCGGAGATCGACGTGCCGGCCAAGACGGATGAGATCGTCAAGCTCGCCCGCCAGGTGCTGTCCGAGCGTATGGGTTTGCAGGCAGGCAAGATCGAAGCGCACATCGAACATGCGGCTTACGAAGAGGAAGAGACGGGTGAAGCGTGGACGGCAGCCTGAGCGCAGCGCCTATGGGCGCGGGCACCGAAGGCGTGACGGCCCAAGCTCCAATCAAAGCTCCAATCGAGGAGAAGGCGGCGGGCCAGGCGGCGGAGACGACGGGCGGACAGGCGGAACTGAACCATGCTGAGGGGCAGGCGACTGAAGCTCAGCTTGCGCAAGCTTCACCCGCCGGGGAGGGGAAAGCCGGGCTGGCAGCCCTGTTGGAGAGCCTGCTGTTTGCCGCCGAGGAGCCCTTAACGATCGGCCGCCTGGCCGGCGTGCTGCAGGTGACGGAAGAAGCCGTCGAGGCGGCCCTGGGCGAGCTGCAGGCGGTCCAGTCGGCAGCGCCGGCACGCGGGCTGCGGGTGCAGCGACGGGGTCACCGGCTACAACTGGTCACACAGCCCGAAGCGGCGCCCTACATCGAGCGCTTGCTGGGCCTCGATCTGACGACTCGCCTCTCGACGGCGGCGCTGGAGACGCTGGCGGTCATCGCCTACCGCCAGCCCCTGACACGCGGCGAAATTGAGGCCGTGCGCGGCGTAAACTGCGACGGCGTGCTAAGAACGCTGTTATCACGTGGTCTGGTCGAACCGGTTGGCCGGCTGGAGCAGGCGGGGCGCCCGTTTCAGTACGGTACTACCTTTCAGTTCTTGCAGTATTTCGGGTTGGAAAGTATAGAAGCCTTGCCTCCCTTGCCGGACGGTAAAGCGCTCGGAGGATAACTAAGTGGCTGAGAACCTGTGGGCCTTGCGTGAGCAAAAGAAGCTGAGTGTTGCCGCGTTGGCCAACCGGGCCGGTCTGCCCATCGGCTTGATCATCGAGTACGAGTCGGGCCAGCGCAGTATTGACCCACGCCATCTGGGGCGCCTGGCACGCGCCCTTTATGTTGAGGAATCCGACATCAAGCTACAGACCGACCGGCGGCCTCCCGCCACGGCAGTGACTGCTCCGCGCGAGCCTGCGCGCGAACTGGCGTCGGCCCCGCGCCCACCGGCGAAGCCCAGAGAGCGAGTTTCCCACAGCAAGTCGCCGCCCAGACCGCCCGCTCCGGCCCGCCCCAGCCAGATCACGTACCTGGAAGGGCTTCTCAAACGGCTCAACCGGAACGTGGCCGACCTCGAGACCGAGATAGGCCGGCCGGTGGCGGACCTGGACCGGCCAACGGCCAGCGAGCTGATCAAGAAACTGCAAGCCGAGGCCGCGCAGGCCGGCCCCGTGAACCGTCATCGCGCGTACTTGCCGGAAGCAGTGGACGCCTACGAAGCGCAATATTTGAGTGCGGCCCAGGAACAGAAGCCAGTGCTTCACTTCACGCTATTCGACGGGACCAGCCTGAGCGGGCAGGTGACCGGCTTTTCGCCCTACAACATCACCATACGGCGGCCGGATGGTAGCGAGACTACTCTCAACAAGCTCGCGTTGGTCAGCTACACCAAGGAGGCGGCGGCATGAGCCTGGGCGATTACCTGCGCCTGCAACGTGCCCGGCACGGCGGCGTCACCCCCTGGGAGATCGAGGCCGCGACCGACCTGCCGAAGGGGCTCTACCGGCAGATGGAGCAACGTTACCGGGCAGTCGGCGACGACGAATCCGTCCGCATTTTGGCCGGCTTCTACGGCGTTCCCTTTGAAGAGATGCGCTGGCGGCTGGACTGGCCACGCAAGGCGCTCAGCCGGGCGCTGGTGGCGTCCACCAAGACAGGCTCTCCACTGACATTGCACCTGTGGAACGGCCAGGAAGTGACCGGCAAGGTCCGCTGGTGGGACCTGGGCGCGGCGGCAGTGGAACTCTCTGACAGCAGCCTGATAGTAATCCAGCGCCATGCCGTCGAGCGTTGGGAACCGCGCGAAGACGGCGACGTGCTGTCGGAAGACCAGTTCCCGAAGGCCGAAGGCTGAGCGTTCAGGATGGCTTACGCGCTCATCCCCGCCCCGCCAGCCTCTGCCGGACTGCTTCGAGGATGCGGATGGCGCGACCGGAACGATCCACCGAGATGTGCCTGGAAGAGCCGCTGACCAGGAGTACATCGTCCGCCGCCCGTCTCACCTCGTAAGTGAAGGTCATGTCGCGGCTGCGCAACTCCTGCAAACAGGTGCTGACGACGACCTCATCATCATAGCGGGCCGGCCGGTGATAGCGCGCGGCCAGCTCGACCACCGCCAGGTCCATGCCGTCGGCGGCCATCTGCGAGTAGGGATAACCAATTGCCCGCGTGAAGGCGCTGCGCCCCTCTTCGAACCAGGTGATATACGCCGCGTGGTGCACCACCCCCATCGCGTCTGTTTCGTGGTAGCGCACCCGGAAGCGGGTTTCGGCGACCGGCAGCCCGGCCGCATTGTGATAGAAGCGCGTTTCGTCAGTCATCAGTCAATCACTAGCCTATCCCGCTTGCTGGCCTGGCTCTGTTGCTGCTCTGCCAGCGCCGTGAATCTAACACGACCGGCGTCTGCACGCAAGACTCAGCTCGTTCCCTACAGGATGATGCCATGCCGACCATCGCTTATCAGGACCTCTTCGACCGCATTGACGAAGCCGAGGTCGTGCGCGTCTGCCGCGAGCTGGTGCGTTTCCAGACCGTCAATCCCCCCGGCGAGGAGCAAGTCGCGGCCGAGTACGTAGCCCGCCTACTGGGCCGGGCCGGTTTCGAGAGCGGGCTCGTTCCGCTGGCCGCAGGCCGGGCGAGCACGCTGGGCCACCTGCGCGGCAGCGGCGAACGCCCCGGCCTGCTCTTCAGCGGGCACCTTGACGTGGTGCCGGTGGGAGCACAGGGCTGGACTTACCCGCCGTTCGAGGCGGAGATGGCGGACGACAAGATCTGGGGGCGGGGCGCGGCGGACATGAAGGGCGGGCTGGCTGCCCTGCTGCTGGCCGCGCAGGCCGTGGCCGCGGCCTGTGCGGCGACGCACACGCCGCTGCGCGGCGACCTGATCGTCGCCGCGACTGCCGATGAAGAGGCGGGCATGCGCGGCGCGCGCAGCATTACGGATAGCCTGGCGCCAATCCAGGCCGTCATCGTGGCCGAACCGACTGCCAACACCCTCGGGTTGGCCGAACGCGGCGTGCTCTGGCTGGAACTGACAACTTATGGCAAGACGGCGCACGGGTCGATGCCCGAGCTGGGTCGCAACGCGATCCTGATGATGACCGCCCTGCTGGCGGAATTACAGGGACTGCCGATCCCTTTCACACACCATGCGGTCCTGGGCGACTTCAGCCTCAGCATCAACACGATCGCGGGCGGCCTCAAGACAAACGTGGTGCCCGACCGCTGCGTGGTAACCATGGATCTGCGCACGGTGCCCGGCCAGGACCACGCAGCCATCGTCGAGCAGGTGAACGGCCTGATCGCTCGACTCCAGGCGCGCGGCGAGGGCTTCAGCGCCGGGCTGCAAGTGCTCTACGACCTGCCGGCCGTGACTACGGATCCGCAAAATGCCGCGGTCCGGCGCTTTGCCGAGGCTGCCCTGGCCGCCACCGGCCGGCCGCCGGAAACGCGCAGCGTGCGCTTTGCCACTGAGGCCTCGATCTATGTGCCGGCGCTGGGCGTGCCGGCAATCATCTACGGTCCCGGCGATCCCGCCCTGGCTCACCAACCGGACGAGCACGTCCCGATCGCCCAGTTGGTAGAGGCGGCCCGGGTGTATGCGCTGGCGGCGGTTGAGTTTCTGGCGTAAGCGAACGATTCGGCGGCGTGACGCCGAGGACCGGGAGCAGCCGCGGCAAAATGCTCGCGGCCGTGCTTTGCACAAGCACACCTATCTGGGTACACTATCTGGCGAAAGCCGGATAATGTTACGGCTTAACCATTTCAATTGTCAGGCTTCACCCCTTTGACGAAGGAGTCCGTCTCATGAACGACCGCAAAAAGGTTTCGCTCCCCTTCCTCTTCGACAAGATGACGAAGGGCGTTCCCCTCACCATGATCACCTGCTACGATTATCCGATGGCTTACCTGGTCGAGCAATCCGGGATTGACATCGTGCTGGTCGGCGACAGCCTGGGCATGACCATGCTCGGCTACGACTCGACCTTGCCGGTCACCATGGATGATATGATCCGCCATGCGCAGGCCGTGCGCCGCGGCACGCCCAATGCCTGGCTGATCGGCGACATGCCCTACATGAGCTACCAGCCCTCGGACGAGACGGCTGTGCGCTGCGCCGGCCGCTTTATGGCCGAGGCCGCGACCGATGGCATCAAACTCGAAGGCGGCCAGGAAGTCGTGTCGCGCGTCAAGGCGATCCTTGCCGCCGGCATCCCGGTCATGGGCCACCTCGGCCTGACGCCCCAGAGCGTCTCGAGCCTGGGCGGCTTCCGCCTGCAGGGCAAGAGCGCCAAGCAGGCGCGCAAGATCGTGGACGATGCCAGGGCACTGGAAGACGCCGGCGCGATGGCCATCCTGCTCGAGCTGGTGCCGGACCGCATTTGCGAGCTGATCGCCAAGCGGGCTGAAGTGCCGATCATCAGCCTGGGCAGCGGCCTCAACGCCGACGGCCAACTGCTGATCTTCCATGACATGTTCGGCCTCTACCCCAAGTTCACGCCCAAGATGGCCAAGAAATACGCCGACGCGGGCAAACTGATCGGCGACGGCTTGAAGCAATACGTCTCCGAAGTGACCGGCAAGGTCTTTCCGGGGCCCGAGAACTACTTCGGCATCAAGGACGAAGAGTACGACGAACTGATCCGCCAACTGGGCTGAGAGCGGAAGCGCGCAGAGCGCGGAGGCGCGCAGAGCGCGGAGGCGCGCAGAGCGCGGAAGCGCGCAGAGCGCGGAGGCGCGCAGAGCGCGGAAGCGCGCAGAGCGCGGAGGCGCGCAGAGCGCCTCTCAGCTTTTCCGAGGAGGGTGAGATATGGCAAACCGAGACGAGTTGAGGAAGCGACTGCAAATCCCGCACGAGCGGCTCGACGCAATCAATGGTCTGCTGCTCGACCCTGGATCGGGGGTCGTCAACGACCTGTTGGACGTGGTGGCGAAGTACGGTTCGCCCGAAGAGATCAATGCCCGCGCAGCCGAGGCACGCCGGTTACCTAACCTGTTGGCCCGGCTCCGCGCCGAGGACTCGCCGTACCTGGCCGACGTAGAGTGGCTGGCGGCGCAGCGCGACGCGGGCGCTTTCGTCGGCGAGGCGGAATACCGGCGGTCCGTGCTCGGCGCGCGCGCCGCCGGCAAGACGTTCAAGGACGACTTCGCGGTGACACTGGAGATCAGCGCCGCGCAGTACTTCCCGTGGCTGATCGCCGAAGCCAAACAGGCCATCGCGAACCAGGAGCTGATGCCGGGCCGCTTCATCCGCGTGCGCAAGATGAAGGAGTCGGAGAGCGACTGCGGCGACATGGCGGCCCTGGCGGCCGCGATGCAGATCATGGGCGCCAGCTACGTCGAGACGCTGGACACCAAGGGCACCGACGGCTCGAACATTCACTTGGGCGGCCCGGCAACCATCACAGGCTACTTCGGCGGCGTGGGACAGCCCAACGACCACGTGCTGCAGTGGGTCGACGAGTTCCTCTATTACTACACGAATTACGGCACGCGCCAGGTATTGAACGTCAACTCGGGCACCATCCTGGCCGGCTACATCCTGCACAAGCTCGGCATCGACAACGAGTTCAAGATTTCGGTCTTCGTGGGCAACGATAACCCCTACGCGGCCCTCTGGACGCTGATAGCCGCCAAACTGTTCTCGCGTGACGACGGCACCTGTCCGCTGATCGGCTTCAACTGGGGCAACTCGGTGAACAACCAGACCATCGAGATCAGCGCCGAGTTCCGCCGCGCGCTGGGCTTCGAGGACGTGGTGCGCTTCGAGCACCATATCACCGAAACCTGGAAGAGCATTGTTATCCAGCCGTACAACCGGAGGGCCGAGCTGATGGAGCTGGCGGACCACGTGCCCAACATCGCCGCCAAGCACGAAGGCGGCGACCCGGAGGTCGACTCGGCGCGTGCCCACCCGTCGGACATCCTGGATTACTTCCGGGCAAAATCCGAGGTCGAGGCCAGCGGCGACATGCCGGCCCTGCTGCAGAACTATTTGGACAAGCACGCCGCGCTGAACGCGACCGCCCGTGCGCTGACCGAACGCGGGCTCAGTTTCGTGGCCGCGCGCAACCTGCACCACCGCGCAACCTGATCTGGCCCACGCTGGCCCGCCGCCCCGCTGACGTGCCACTCCCAGGGCGCTCCCGCCGTTACCCGCTCGAGAGCGCCCTCTGCTGTCCCTCGCCCGCACAGCCCGTCCTCCCGCTGCTTTTGGCCGATTTGGTCGAGCTGCCGTTTGTCGCTTCACCCTTTGTTCGAATATAATAACCTAAATTACCGGAGGCGCATCCTTTCACGCCGCGTGGCAATTACGTCGCGTGGCGGCTACCCGGCTCGGCGGGCCAACGCTGCACGTCAAGCATCGATATGCCTCAACAAATACTCCTGATCGACGACGATACTCTGCTGCGCCGCAGCCTGACGTATACCCTTGAGCGCGCCGGCTTTCGCGTGACCGGCGCGGACGACGCAGAAACGGGCCTGGCCTGCGCCGCGCTGAACCCGCCCGATCTCGTGCTGCTCGACATCGGCCTGCCCGGCATGGACGGCCTGGCCGCCCTGCGTGAGTTCCTGGCGCGCGGCGCCGCACCGGTCATCTTTCTCACCGCCCGCCGCCGGCAGTTCGACGAGGTGCTCGGCCTCGAGCTCGGCGCCGACGACTACATCGTCAAGCCCTTCGACCCGGAAGTGCTCGTGGCGCGCGTGCGCATATCCCTGCGGCGCGCAGCGCGCGCCGCGCCGCCACCCCGCGAGCCCGCCGTCCTGACGGTCGGCGATCTGGTCGTCGACCCCGCCACCCGCATGGTCAGCCTGGCTGGCGAGCCGATCGAGATGCAGCCGCGCACTTTCGACCTCCTCTACGCCCTGGCCTCGCGTCCCGGTCAGGTCATCCCGATCGATCGCCTGCTCACCCAGATCTGGGGCGCCCAGTACCGCGGCGAGCCCCAGGTGATCTATGTCCACATCCGCTGGCTGCGCGAGAAGCTGGAGCAGGACCCGAACCACCCCCGGCGCGTGATCACGGTCCACAGCGCCGGCTACAAGCTCGTGCCCGTGGAGCTCCCATGCTGAGCACCCTGCGCGCGCGCCTGATCGTCAGCCACGTCCTGCCGCTGCTGATCATCATCCCGCTGGTTGGGCTGGCCCTCGTCTACGGGCTCGAGACGCGCGTCCTCTTGCCCAGCCTGGCCCGCCAGCTCACCGCCCAGGCAGTCCTCGTCGCCGAGCTCACGCGCGCGCAACCCGAGGTCTGGCAGGACCCTGCCGCCGCGGCTGGTTTCGTCGACCGCACGGGCTCGCTCTTTCCCGGCCAGCTGATGCTGCTCTCGTCCGGCGGCGTCGTCCTGGCCTCCAGCGATCCCGCTGACGCCGCTCTCGTCGGCCATCCGTCCGGGCTATCGGGAGTGCAGAACGCGCTCGCCGGCCAACAGTACAGCGAGATCCACTACAACCAGGACCAGCGGGCCGAGGTGGCGGACGTTCTCGTGGCCGCGCCCGGGCCGGCGGGCGCACCCGCCGGCATCGTCCGGCTGACCGGCACCACCGCCAACGTGTGGGACCGCTTCTTGCTCCTGCGCTACCTGATTGCCGAGGTGCTCGTCGCCGGCCTGGCCGTCGGCGCCGGGCTGGGCCTGGCCCTGGCCGTCACCATCGAGCGGCCCATCGAGCGCGTCACCGCGGCCGTCCACCACCTGGCCGGCGGCGGCCAGTTGACCGCCCTGCCCGAGACCGGGCCGGTCGAGACCCGCCTCCTGTTGCGCGCCTTCAACACCCTGGTCGAGCGGCTGAGCCAGTTAGAAGAGGCGCGCCGCCAGTTGCTGGGCAACCTCGTGCACGAGCTGGGCCGGCCGCTCGGCGCACTCGGCGCGGCCAGCCACGCCTTACTCAACGGCGCCCTCGAAGATCCGGTCCTTGGGCGCGAGCTGCTGGCGGGCATCGCCGGCGAGGTGCAGCGCCTCGACCGCCTGTTGGACGACCTGGCCGAGCTACACGACCGCGTCTTGGGCCCACTCGAGCTGGACCGGCAGCCCCTGGCGCTCGGCCAATGGCTGCCGCCCGTGCTGGCTACCTGGCGCGAAGCCGCCCTCCAGAAGGGCCTCTCCTGGCAGCTGGCCATCGACCCCGCCCTGCCGACCGTCTCGGCTGATGGCGACCGGCTGGCCCAGGCCGTCGGCAACCTGCTCAGCAACGCGGTCAAGTATACCCCGCCGGGCGGCCGGCTCTGCGTCGAGGCGGGCAGCGATCCCGGCTGGGCCTGGCTGCGCGTCAGCGACAGCGGCCCCGGCATCCCGCCCGAAGAACAGGAACGCATCTTCGACCCCTTCTACCGGAACCCCCATGGGCGCCGCTTCCCGCAGGGCATGGGCCTCGGCCTCACCATCGCCCGCGACCTCGTCGCCGCTCACGGCGGCCGGTTGGAGGTCGCCAGTGGCCCCGGCCAGGGCAGTTGCTTCACGATTCATCTCCCGTTAACCTCGTCTTAATGTTTTATTAAGAGTTCCACAGATCCTGTTAAGGACTCAGCCCGCCAATCCTGTTACACTACGCACCAGTCTGGAATGACGCGGGCGCTGGCGCGTCAGCAAGTCCCGCGCTGGCGCCTTTTCGGCCACAGGGTGGCGCAAGGCCGGCGTGTGTTCAAAATGTAAGGTAATTGTAAGCATTTACACCAACTTTTCATTGACATTCGCGCCCATTTGTGTTACTTCCGGCATACACACCGGCAGGGCATCCGCCTTCTGGCGTCCCGCCGCACTTCGACCCACGACCCACGTTTACCGACCGTCGCCTCGACGGAGCTAGACTGTTTTCAGGCGCCGCGGCCCGGGGGAATCCGCGCAGGGCTGCTTCAGGTCCTGGACAAAGGGAACTTCCTCACGTTCATCGGTCTCGCAGCCGCATCCCGCGCGGCCGGCCACGAGAAGAGGATCGGAAGGAGGGGATATCGCGGCCATTCGCCGTCACACAGACGCTCGACTTCGTCCCAAGCAGCGCAGCGCTGCTCGTGAGCAATCGCGCTCATCGAACCCACCCTTCCCATATCCACCTGCCAGACTTACAGCGGATGAGTCTTGGGCGCTCTAGGGCGCAGGAGGTCCGTACCACACGAACTGAGGAGTAGATCCGTCTGGCGGCGGGCAGGTGCAGCCCTGAGGCCGGAACTGTTCTGACGCAACCCCCATCGGCTTCCTGCCGTCGGGGACCACGATCTAGAGATCAGATACAAAGAGAGGAATCAATGAATACTAGCAGACGAATCCAGGTTGTCCTGGCCCTGGCGGTGATCGCCATGCTGACAGTGCCGTGGGCGGTATTGGCTGATCCGATTGTCAACAACATCGATGCGACAGTTGACCCTACACTGGAAATCCAGACTATCACAACGGATAGTTCGACGGTCGTTGGTTTCTATGTACTCCCCTCAAACAACGACCCGTCAGAGGACGCACCCGGATGCAACGCTACCGGCAGTGATCCGGTTTTCGTAACGCTTAGCGTGCCAACTGGCGTTACAGCATCTCCAAAATCCTTCACCGTGGTGGGATGCGGAAATGTGTACAACGTTACCTTCTCCTCTAGCACCGCCGGGAGCTACGATATCGGCATCGCGAGTGTAACTGGTGGGAAGGATGGAAGTAAGTGGAATACTGCACCTGCTGCTTTTACGCTCAAAGTTAACACGCCAGCCTCTTCTGACTCTACGCCGCCGGTCATTACCCCAAACGTGGTCGGCACCTTGGGCATCAACGGCTGGTACACTAGCGACGTTCTCGTTAGCTGGACGGTCAGCGATCCAGAATCGAGCATCACATCCTCATCCGGCTGTGACTCGACAACCATCAATACCGACACGACTGGCACCACGTTCACCTGCACAGCCACCAGCGCGGGCGGTACTTCTACCCAGTCGGTGACCATCAAGCGTGACGCCACTGCGCCGACGGGCGTCACTGTGTCCGCAGATCGCGCTCCTGACTCCAACGGCTGGTACAACAAGAGCTTTACCGCGACTTGGAAGGGCACCGACGCGACCTCTGGCATCGATTCCTGCACGGTAACCCCATACAGCGGTCCCGACACGGGCAGTGGTTCGCTGAGCGGAACGTGCACGGACAAAGCCGGGAATACCAGCGCTGCAGTCGATTTCGCCTTCATGTACGACGCCACTGCGCCGACGGGCGTCACTGTGTCCGCAGATCGCGCTCCTGACTCCAACGGCTGGTACAACAAGAGCTTTACCGCGACTTGGAAGGGCACCGACGCGACCTCTGGCATCGATTCCTGCA